>Ga0137367_10003830_pt1 | contig 12163 bp, 13 predicted proteins | sample SagtaG_14_FD_104939 | JGI IMG/M metagenome (GOLD analysis project Ga0137367, IMG submission 104939) | Vadose zone soil microbial communities from Sagehorn Ranch, Mendocino, California, USA - Sage1_L_80_16 metaG | ecosystem: Environmental > Terrestrial > Soil > Vadose zone | place: USA... | reverse complement strand
GACCACCGCACCAACGTGTCGCGTTCCTCACCGGTCAACACCAACTCCGCCTTCGGCCGCCCAGTCTTCGGCATACACCACACACTACACATAGTCAACGAACCTCAGGCGCAGGACACTAGGCAGGATCATCGGCTTCCACGGCCCGGCAGGGCAGCTGCTGGCCACCTTCGACGCCGCTTGCCAGACCATCGGCGAAATCGGCCTGGTCATCATCGACGGGCTGAACGAACCAACTGACCGCGCGCTATGGAACAGGTACCTGAACAGCTTCCTCAACGACGTCGCCAGGTACCGGCACATCCGGCTCGTGCTCTCCTGTCGCACCGAGTTTCTCGCCGACACGCTGTCGGATGCGTTGCAGGACCGGCTCCCTGCGTTCCAGCACACCGGATTCGAGGAAGTTCCTCGCGACGCGATCCGGCAGTTCCTCGACTGGTACGGCATCGAGCGGCCCTCGTTCCCGATGATGGACCCGGAGTTCACCAACCCGCTGTTCCTCAAACTCCTCTGTACCGCACTGGCGACCCGCGGGGAGCGGCGCTTTCCGCGCACGGGCATCGGAACGTCGTGGATCTACGACAGCTTCCTCGACGCTATGGATATCCGGCTCTCGGCCGGGGAGCGCTGCGACTACGACCGCAGCCGCGCACTCGTCCGCCGCGCCGTCGAGCAGATCGCCGCCGCCATGCACGTCCAAGGGCGCAGGTTACCCAGGGCGGGCGTCGACTGGATCACGTCATCGCTGCTCCCGGCCCGCAAATGGAGCCAGAGCCTGCTCAACGGACTGTTGAAGGAGGCGATCCTGGCGGACTTTTCGATCGACGGCGCGGACTACATCAGATTCGGATACGAGCGGCTCGGCGACATCGCCCTGGCGAAGCTCATCGCGGCGAAAGACCTTGATGAGGTGAAGCTCGAAGTGAGCCAGCTGGCCGAGCGGTGGTGGACCCACGCGGGTGTGCTGCAGGCCCTGGCCGCGGTCCTGCCCGAGGTATACCGCGTCGAGCTGGTCGACGTGCTCCAGATCTCACCGAGCGAGTACCACCACCGCGCGCACACCGACTTTCTGCTCAGCATCGGTTGGCGGAAGCCCGACGCGGTCAGTAATCGCACCGTGGAGATTCTTGTGGAGCTCCAGCGCAACCCGAACTTCACCGACCACGCCACCAACGCCGTACTGCAGGTCGCCACCGTCCCGGGCCACCCGTTGAACGCTGAATGGCTACACCGCCAACTCGCCGGCCTCACGCTCCCCGAACGGGACGCGACCTGGTCGTACTTTTGCGACCGGCAGGACGAGATCGATGGTCACCTCCCCGGCCTGATCGACTGGGCATGGTCCGACGCCAGCTGCACGGCCAACGACGAAACCCGCCACCTCGCAGCACTCACCCTCTGCTGGGCGTTGTCCTGCTCGCACCGGCCCACGCGGGACAACGCCACGAAGGCGATCATCGCACTGCTGGAGCCCGCGCCGCACCTGTACAAACCGATCCTGCAACGCTTTGTCGACAGCGGCGACGACTACATCGAGGAGCGGCTGCTGGCAGTCGGCTGCGGCATCGCCCAACGCACCCTCAGCCCAGACACCGCTATCGGCATCGCCGAGGCAGTACTGGACTTCACCCTTGGCCGCGAGTACTGGCCACAGAACTACCTCAGCCGCGACTACGCACGCCGCGCCATCGACGCCGCTGTGGAACACGGCTGGCAGCCGAGCATCGAGGACCTCGCCACACGCGTCCACCCGCCCTACACGTCGGACTGGGTGGCGCCGCAGCGATCGCAGGCGGAGATCAAGGAGCTGGCGGGCCCGCCGAACTATCGGTACAGCGCCGTCCACCATCCTGTGATGTCCGACTTCGACGATTTCCGCAAGTACGTGATCGGCTCCCTGCTCCACAGCTTCAAGCTGGACCGCGACGTCGATGCGGATCATCTCGGCACGATCCTGTTCGAACAGGCGCTCCAACTCGGATGGACACCGGAACGCTTCGACGCCATCGACCGCAACCTTCCGCGTGCCACCTCACCGGACGGCAAGAAGCATGAAGGATACGCACAGAAGTACATCTGGATAGCGTTCAAACAACTGGTCGGACGGATGACCGACCGGTACGACCTCGACCCGAGCCGTCGCGACGACCGGCGAACCCGAAATGAAACGCCCCTCGACGTCTACGGCCACGACATCGATCCGACGATGCTGCAACGCCGAACCGAGAATCGGGTCTACGCGGACACCCCCGCCACCTGGTACGCGCCCGCCGCCGTCACGTTCCCCGACCACCTCGATCCCGACTGGGCAATCAACGACGAGCACAGCCCGCCGGTCGACCGTCTGCTCGTCTGCACGAGCGAGGCGGGCGCAACGTGGTTGGTCCTGGAGGGCCACTATCAGTGGTCGCAGCCGCAGAACCCGGAAGACGCCGCCGCGCGAACACCGCACCACACCGTGTGGGCCCAGGTCCGCTCGTACCTCATCGATGCCGCAGACGCCGACGCCTGGGCGCGATGGGCCGAAGGCCAAGACTTCCATGGCCGATGGATGCCCGAGTCCGGGAGCCCGACCGGCCTGCTGCTCGCCGATCACCCGTACAGGTCAGACTGGCCCAACCTGGAGGGCCGCGACGGCCCCCGCTACGGGCACGCACCGCTGCCGGGCACCCTCGTCGTTGCTACGACCCGATATGGCGGCGTCAACGATTGGGACCAGTCGGCGAGCAAACACCTCTACACGTTCCTACCGTCGACGGCGTTCTGTTCGGCGTTGAGCCTGGAGCGTGTCGGCGACTTCCAGTGGGGAAGAGCGGGCACGTTGGCGGCGGAGAGCTTCGCGGCTCGCGGAGCGGGTCCCGACACAGTCCACGTCACCGCCGAAACAATCAGCCCGGCTCTCACCGCGAACCGGCAGTGTCTGCTCTGGACAGTCTTGGCGGCCAAAGAAACCACCATACCCGACCATCAATGGCCCGCCGATGGAGAGCCCGTCTTCCGCACCTACTCCGCGTCATATCTCTTCGACGGAACCAGCATTCGGCGGCTGGACGCCAACGCACGCACCATGCACGCCGGCGGAGGCAGCTCACACCAGACTCCCTGGAACCTGCCCAGCGACCCGCGCTGAACGAGCGAACCCGGAGGCCCACCGTTCGCTCGGAGCCGAACCGGTCGCGGCGAGCGGTGTTCGCGGTGGCCGGGTGGATCGTGGCAGAGTCACGGCCATGGGGCGTGGCGACAGCGACGAGGCGTACGTACTGGCGCTCTGCGACGAGGTGCTCGGAGAGCAGGGCAGCCGGCAACATCGCTTCGACTGGCTCCGCGGCGACGCGGGCGCCTCGGGTCGGCGGGTCCGGCTTCCGGTTGACAGCTTCTGGCCCGGCCACGGGCTGGTGGTGGAGTACCGCGAAATGCAGCACGACCTGCCCGTTGCGCATTTCGACAAGCCGCATCGTATGACGATCAGCGGGGTCCACCGAGGTCAGCAGCGGGCGCTCTACGACGCTCGCCGCGACGAGCAGATACCGGCGCACGGCCTGCGCCTCGTCGTGATCAAGCCTGCGGAGCTGGCGTGCGATGGCCGCGGCCGGCTGCGCCGAGTCCCTGACCACGACCTTGAGGTCATCAGGGCGCGGCTCGGCCGCTCAACCTGATCAACTGTCGCCACGTCCGGTGCCGGTGCACCCCCTTCACCGGTACCTCGGCCGCGTGGTTCGATCCCCACGCCGACAGCGTGCCTCAGGAGGGGTCAGCCTCGTCGTCGTGTTCGATGTCGAGAACTCCGAACACGTCGCGCGGTGTCAGGGTCTCCCGGACGAGCCAGTCATAGGTCCGTACGTCGACCTGCTGTTTCTCCCACAGCAGGTTGCGCATCGCGTCGGTTTCGGTGGTCAGCCCGCCGCGTCCTATGAGGACCAGCCCGCGCGCTTGCGGCCGGATGCCGAACAGGCCAAGCCCTTGGTGGCGTCTCGGCTTGCGCGCGTGATCCAGGTTCTCCTGGAGCCACTCGCGCCAGTCGCTGATCTGTTTGAGGCCCTTCCGCAGCTGCTTCGACAGCTGACCATCGGCGATGGTCAGCGACGCGTTCGGGCTCTCCAACTCCACCAAGGTCCACCGAAGGCCGAGCGAGGTCATGCCGGCGATGAAGAAGTCCGCACGGTAGTGAACGCCAAGCTCCGCCTCGGGCAGGACGAAGCCGCCGTGGTGCGAGGTCACCAGGTGGAGGAGGATCTGCGGATGCCGCCGCAGGACCGCCTGGAGTGGCTTCTCGTCTGCGGCGTGGCGGAGGGCATCTGACAAGGCGGCTGCGTCGGTCGCCGTCGGAGCCCCGGACGCGTGCCATCGGCGAAGCTCACGCAGATCGGCTTCGCTCACCTTGAAGCCGGGGTCGCGAAGCCGCGCCGCCGCCTGCCGGGCCTCGTATCGCGCCCTGTCGTACCTGCGGCCGGGGCTTGACGCGCGTGCGTGCACGACAACGCCGTGCGGTCGCTCGCCGGCACCGTAGCCGCCTCGGAAGTTCAGCCGTCCGTCCGGGCTGACCGAGGAGATCTCCGCCAGGTACATGCCGAACGTTCCGGCGGTCTCGACGATGTCGCCTGGGCATGGGCGTAGCTTCCGCAGCGCCTGCGCCGCACGCAGCGCGTGGAACATCTTGACCCAGGCGTCCACGATCTGGTGGTCATCCAGCGGCGTCTGGATATGTCGCCGGACCGCTACGGCAAGATCGCGCACGTAGTCGAGCTGGCCCTGGGTGGGGCGCCGTGGGGGGTCGAGGTGCAGGGTGCCGCGTAGGTGACGACGCAGGAGGGCCCCGGCGACGACCTGCGGCAGGCGGCTGTCCAGGGCGTAGCCCAGGTGCGCCGCGAGGGCGAGTTGGTCTTCGCTGGCGGGTCCGGCGTAGGTGAGCAGGCCGTCCACGACCTCTTCCCATCGCGCATTCGCCGACACCAATGCTCCCGTGAACAACGAGCCGGAGGACTCACCATACAGCCCGTCACCGCGCCGGCAACCGTTAGTGGAGGGCTGCGCCGGAGACGGACGCCCGGCAACCAAGGAGAAGCCCGGCGGGTCTCGGTGGCGCTACCCGATGACCGTCCGGGAGCGGGAGTGCGCCCACGGTGTCGTGACGTCCACCGGCAGGGGGCGGGGAGGTTGCGGCGAGGTCGGCATAGGCGGGCAGCGTCTGCCGGTAGGTGCCCACGCGGACCGTCTCGGCGAAGCATGATCGGCACGGTCCACGCCGAGCACATCCCGCCTGGCCGGTCACCAGGTTGCGGACGTGGTGGTAGGCGTCTTGCGGGTGATCGGCTTTGACCACGTACCACCGGCCGGACCGATCGGAGTCCGGCGCGGCGGTGGCCACCGAGGGACGCATTGGCAGGTACAGGTCGCCGTCGGCGTGGCGGACGACGAAGACCTGGTCCAGATGGTCGCACTCGTCAGCCTCGGGTTGGTGCTGGGCATACCAGGTGGCGGCCTCGGTGATGGAGCCCGGCCCCCACAGCAGTTGCGTCGGGTAGTGGGTCGCCTCGAAGCGGGAGTCGTATTCGTGCAGGCCGGGGTCGGCGAGGCGCTGGTCGGGTCGGAAGACGGCACGCAGGATCAGGCACTGCCACGGCTGGTCGTCCGGGTCCACCGCGCGCGGCAGTTCACTGGCCAGGGCGGTGTTCATCTGCGTGCCGGCGGCGTTCCAGGCCATGACGACGACCTCCCGCCGGATGGGGGCCGCGTAGAGCCGGCCGTCGGGTGTGGCGACGCCCCACAGCTGGTTGATGAGCTCCGCGATGTCGCTGAGCGTGCGCGCCGCGTCGACCGGGGTGCAGAGGTGGTAGCTGTTCGGATGCGCGATCAGGTTGCGCAGATCCGACAGGGCCCTTTCTATGCCGCGGCTGCGTTGACCGCGCAGCAGCCCGACGCGGCGCGCCCACTCGCGCAGACCGGCCAACATGCCGGTGAACGGCATGGTGTGCTGGTCGCTGACTCGAAGCCGCCAGCCGCGATGCCGCCGCACGAACTCGGCTACCTGTTCATCCTCGGCGCGGGTCTGGAGCCGGTGGATGTAGGTCCGGCGGGTGAAGTTGATGTCGGCGTGGCCGAGCCGGGCGGAGACGTGTGGGGTGCCACTAGTCGGCTGCGCCGCCGACCTGGGACTGTCTTCTACCTTGATCGACGTGTGAGTGCGACTTGAACAGGTTCAGAAACTGCACGTCGAAACTTGAACGCGTTCGTCGTCACCGCGTCGTCGCGGGCAAGCCCACAGACGTTGCACAGGTCACGGGCTCGACTCAGAGCTGGCACCCCACACGCTCGACGACGAACGCGGAGGGGAGCTGTTGACCGGAGCCCTGTCGGGCGGTTGACACGGCGGGCCGCGCCAGGTGCCCGCGGGCGGCCCGAATTACATCGGCTGGAACACCAGCCGGTCGCGGATCAGGGCGATCCGGTCGACCGATACACCACAGAAGACAACCAGCTCTTCCGGGCTGGAGAAGCCGCCGCGCAGCGACCGCTCGGCGACGATGCGCTCGGCCACGTCGGCCGGTAACTCCAGGACGCTGGCGAGCACGTGGGCGGGTACGTGGTTGATGTCGACGAGCCCGCCGTCGTCGAAGCTGCGCGGCTGGTCCGGCCGGCCGATGCGCAGCTCCTGGCCCATGGCGGGGTCCTCCTCCAGAATCCTGCGAGCATGGCGGCGCCGCTCCAGCACCCATCGGGCTCTCGTGATCGCCGGATCCGGCTGGCCAGACACCACCGCTCCAGACTGCGGAGAAGCCGGCTCGCCGCTCCGGACCGCGTACCACACCCGCCGGCCGGCGAACGCGCTGTGCAGCCCGCCGGCGAACAGCAGGATCAGGAAGCTGATGCCGCCGACCACCGGGTATCCGGCCCGGCCGGCGGTGAACACGAGGACGGCCAACGCCAGGTAGGTATACCCCCAGAACTTGAGCCACCCGCTGCCGGTCCGGTACCCGGCGTAGAGCACGAACATCCAGGCCGTCAGGCCGACCGTGGCGGCTGGCACCAGGAACCACAGCGCCACGGTGAGGGCGAGCGGCAGCACGAGAAGGATCCGGTCGAGTCCCCGTGATCCCCACCACCTCGCCATCCGCAGCCCTACTCCTTGCCGCGCCGCAGCAGCGCGAGCACGCCCGCGACGACGAGCAGCGTCCCGCCCACCAGACCCAGGAGGTAGCCGCCGTTGTCGAACCAGACGCGCGGGAACCCGAGACCACGATCGGCAACGCGCAGCGCACGGCGCAACACGATCGCGAACGTCACGATCGGGAACAACCCGAGCACCGGCAACCAGGCCAGGAGCAGCCGGCGGCGCAGCCGCAGCGCGAGTCCGGCGAACACCAGCGAGACAGCCCCGAGGAGTCCGGCCACATTGGCGCTGGTACCGAAGACCGTGTCGATGCTCTCGCCGCGGAACGGGACGGCACACAGCAGCACCGCGCCGACGATCGCCGTGATCGCCGCGGCGCGGGCAGCCCCACGCGTCGAAGGACGGCCGGCCGGCTGCTGCGCGGGCGTCATCCGCCCACCAGGGGCGCGTGCTTGCCGCTCCACATCTCCTTCGCGACCTGGATCTCCTTGGCGAGGACCTCCGCTTCCTCGCAAAAGCCTTCGACCAGATCCTTGAGAATCTTGATCACATTCATGATGGTGCCTTTGAGGTCGAGGAGAAACGCGACCAGCTGCTTGATAGCGACGCCCGCGGAGAACGCCAGCACCACGCTTTTGATGAGCTTAAGGATCTGGAGCACTTTCTTGGGTACCCACTTGATCGCTTCCTGGATCGCGACCACGAGGACGTCGAAGGTCGTCTTCGCCTCCTGGGCGACGTACTCGAACATCTCCTTCTGCATCTCGAGAAAATGCTGCAGGAACTCGATCGCCGGGATCCAGCGCGCGCGGATGTGGTAGTCGAACGCGGCCGCGGCGTCGCTGTTGTTCCAACTGGACGACAGCGAGTCCATGCCGAACTCGAGGTTGTCCGCGATCGGCTGGACGCCTGCCCGCCCGGCGAGCGACTCATAACCGCTCGCGTCCTCCCGCAAGGTGTCCCAGTCGCCACTGATGTCGGAGAGGATCCCCGCGAGGTTGAAGTGGAAGTACTCCTGGCACCACTCCTGGATCTTCCCGAGATCCTTCTTCGCCTGCCCCACGGCCGGCTTGAAGTCGTTGAAATCCTTGGCCGGCGGCGGATTGGGCGTGAACGGGTCGGTGAAGACGCCCTTGTGTGCGGCGCTGTCTTTCTCGTGCCAGTCCGCCGGCCGCTTGTCAGCGCCCTTGGCGTAGACGGTCCAGATCTTCTCGGCCGAAGCGCTGTCGGCCTTGCGGTACTCGTCGGCCGCCTGCTTCAACAGGAAGGAGACCTGACCCAGCTCCTGCCGGCCCGAGGTCAGGATGCCGACCGTCGCGTCGTGGGTCAGGTGCACTGCCTTCTGCGCCGGCCACAGCACGCCGGTCATGTCGTCGGTCTTGTTGCAGTTCGCCGAGCAGTACAACTTCAACGGAGTGTCGAAGAAGTCCGCGTTCCGCAAGAGCTGTGCGGCGTAGCCGTCCAGCTGGGCGGGATCGACGTCAACCATGGTCCGCCTCCTTTCTACGCTGCAGCTCCTGGAACGCCAGGTCGGCAGCTTCGTCGCTCGACAGTCCCTGTGCGCGCGCAATCTCCTCGGCTGTCTCGAAGACGGCCGCCACATCGGCGAAGAAGGTGCGCGCCGAACGGCGCAGCCGACGGACGTCCTCGTCGTCGACGTCTTCGGTCCACGCCTGCTCCCAGGTGAACTCGCCACGGTCGATGCGGCTCTGCACCGCCCGCAACTCCGGTGGGGCTTCCGCCGAGCGGGCGAACTGTGCAAGTTCCTCGGCTCCGTCGCTCCGGTCGGCGCGGACCCGGTCCCGCATCAGCTCAACCTGCTCACGAACCCGCGCCAGCTCTCGGTTGGCCTGTTCGATGCGGTCGTAAAACTCGCGCCGAAGCCCTGGCGGCTCCGATGGATTCCCCATGATCCTCCCCGGTCGGCAGCACAGATCGGTGCACCTACATCGGACGAGTATGCCGCAGGCCACCGGCCGTGACTGCCCCAGAACCAGGCGGCTACGGTGCCGGCGCGCGCCCCGCGACGGTGGTATCGCCGACATGCCGGAGCGGGCCAAGCGCCCGGACCGGCGGTTCGTCGCCGTGGTCCGCGAGTCGATCCGCACCTTTGCCGCAGCCTCGGCCGGCTCCAACTACGCCCAGGAGCCGGGCATATGCTGCGCGATCAACGCGTGGAGCCGGGTGATGCCCTCCAGTCCTTCCGGCAGCCGGGCCCGTGCCAGGCGCCGGCCGTCATCATCGACGAGCTCGACGTCGTGGTGGTTCTCGGCCCAGTCATCACCCACGTACACCGCACCCTCCCCTGTGGACACTGCTCCGTTGGTAGCGTTGCGGAGACGCCAGCGATCTAATGGAGACCCACGTCCGCTCGATCATCGCGAAGCTCAGCCTCATCCACTCCGACGAGGACCACGTCCGCGTCCTGGCCGTCCTCGCGTACCTCGGCCGAGCGCATCAACAGCTCTGACGACTCAGCCACGGTCAGGCCGTCAGCGATTCTTTTTCGTCGCGCGCGAGGTCTGCACGGTATGGACGTTATTCAGGAGATGTACCAGCGCTGGGCGCGGGGCGAGGGGTTGGACGACGACTCCTGGGGCGACGTGACCGTGGAGCCGGGCGGGGTTGACTATCTTGAGGTCGAAGCCGGCGGCGTGCCTGCGATGTGGATCGAGCCGCATGGGGCGGCTCGGGACCGGGTGATCGTGGCGTACCACGGGGAAGGATTCGTTGGTGGGTCGCTTTACACGCACCGCAGGCTGTTCGGGCATCTGGCAAAGGCGACGGGCGTGCGGGCGCTGCTCGTGCACCACCGGCTGGCGCCTGAGCTGCCGTATCCGGCGCAGATCGAAGACGCGATCGCGGCGTATCGATGGACCGTCGGGCAAGGCTTGACCGCGGCACTCGCCGGTGACTCGTCGGGCGGTGGGCTGTGCGTGGCGGCGGCGCTGCGGATCCGTGATCTGGACCTGCCGGACCCGGCCGCGCTGCTGCTGATGTCGGTCTGGGTGGACATGGAGCTGGCCGGGTCGACGTTCGAGTCGAATGCGGCCACTGACGTGTTCTTCACCCGTGAGATGGTGCGTGGCCTGGTTCAGGCGTACCTGCGCAACGGCGAGAGCCCAACGGACCCGCGGGTCAACGTCCTGCACGCCGACCTGACTGGCTTGCCGCCCATGTTCCTTCAGGTCGGCGCGGCCGAGGCGATCCTGGACGACAGCCGGAGGCTGGCGGAGCAGGCGCGGAAGGCGGGCGTGGAGGTCCGCCTCGACGTGTTCGAGGGGCAGTTGCACACGTTCCAGATGGCCGCGGGGCGCATACCCGTGGCCGACGACGCGATCCGGAGGTTTGCCGCATGGGCGCGACCGAAGTTGGGTCTCTGACCGATCACTTCGAGCGGGAGCGGCGTGGCCTGCTGGCGCACACCCACCGGATGCTCGGCTCGTGGGACGAGGCTGAGGACGCAGTCCAGGAGACGTACCTGCGCGCCTGGCGCAGCCGGGAGACCTTCGAAAACCGATCTTCGGTACGCGTGTGGCTCTACCGCATCGCTTCAGCGCATCTGACGCGGCGGGTCCGGGGTGATGTCGAGGCAGAGCAGCACGGTGCAGCCGCGAGGAAGCTACCGATGAGCCACCGGCGACCCGACCGGTTAACGCCGGCCCCATGGCCTGCTCTTGACGCGCTTCGCTGCGCCATCGGGCGGCCGCTAGGGTGGCGGCGTGATGCCGGGGTTGCCGTCGGGTGGGTTGGTCGGTCGGGACCATGAGGTCGGTCGACTGCGGCGGCTGGTCGCCGAGGTCGCCGCCGGCCGCGGCCGGTCGGTGTGGGTCGAGGGGGAGCCCGGGATAGGCAAGACCGCGGTCGTCACGGCTGGGCTGGCCGAGGCGACGGCGTCGGGGTGCCAGCTGTACTGGGAGCCGGCCGACCAGACCCGGCGCCGGTTTCCCTTGTGGGTACTGCTGGACTGCCTGCGCGTCGGGCGGGGAGCGACCGATCCGCTCCGGCTGGAGATCGCCCACCTGTTGCGCGGCGAAGGTGCCGGCGACATCATCACGCCAGCCGATGTGACCGCGGCGGTGGCAGAGCGGCTGCTGGTGTTGGTGGATCGGCTGTGCACCACCTCGCCGGTCGTACTCGTCGTCGACGACCTTCAATGGGCTGACGAGGCCAGCCTGCGGTTGTGGGAGCGGCTGCACCGGTTGGTCGGGCAGTTGCCGCTGCTGTTGGTGGCGGTGTCCCGGCCGGTGCCGGTACGGGCCGAAGCGGGCGAGCTACGCGACAGCGTGACCAGTGGCGACTCGGTTCTCGTCGAGGTGGGTCCGCTGCCACCGGACCGGGTGGCGGAGCTTGTTGGTCGGCTCTGCGGTGCCTCGCCGGGCACCTCGCTGGGACCGCGGCTGCGCGAACAGGCCCGGCGGGCCGGCGGGAACCCGCTCTACATACGGGAGCTGATCGACGCGCTGCTGCGCGACGGGCGGGTACGGGTACACGCCGGGGTCGCCGAGCTTGTGGGCGATGGCGCCGGCATGGGCTCCCTGGCCGGCGCGATCGCCGGCCGGTTGCGGTTCCTGTCCGAGCAGCGGGCTGAGGTACTTCGGTTCGCGGCGCTGCTCGGATCGGAGTTCTCGGTGGCGGACCTGGCGGTGTTGACCGGCCGCCCAGCCGGCGAGCTGACGGCGGACCTGGCCGACGCCGTGGCGGCTGGCGTGCTGGCCGGTTCAGGCGAGCGCTTCGTGTTCCGGCATGGCCTGATCCACCAGGCGCTGTACGAGCAGATGCCGGCCGCGATGCGGGTCGCGCTGCACCGGCATGCGGCGCAGGCCCTGGCCACGGCGGGAGCGCCGGCCGAGCGGGTCGCCGAGCACCTGCTGGCCGCGCCGCGAGCCGTCGATACCTGGACCGTCGAGTGGGTGGTCGGCGCGGCCCAGCAGCTGATCTACCGGGCGCCCCAGATCGCCGTGGAGCTGCTGGAGCGGGTACGCGAGTCCGCCGGTACATCGGTGCAAGTCGACGCCAGCCTGGTCACCGCGCTCTTCCTGCTCGGCCGCTACG
>Ga0137367_10003827_pt1 | contig 12168 bp, 12 predicted proteins | sample SagtaG_14_FD_104939 | JGI IMG/M metagenome (GOLD analysis project Ga0137367, IMG submission 104939) | Vadose zone soil microbial communities from Sagehorn Ranch, Mendocino, California, USA - Sage1_L_80_16 metaG | ecosystem: Environmental > Terrestrial > Soil > Vadose zone | place: USA... | reverse complement strand
AGCAGTGCGCGTTGTGCTCGGGCATTTCTTGTTCGTCTACATCCATCCTTATATGGGCGGCAACGGCCGGGTCGCGCGTTTCCTGATGAACACGATGATGGCGTCGGGCGGATACCCGTGGACAGTCATACCCGTCGGCGAGCGCAAGCCGTATATGGAGACTCTCGAGAAAGCGAGTGTCAGCGAGGATATTGTTCCCGTTGCAGACTTCCTGGGCGGCCTCGTTACGAAAGGGCTGGCCGGCGAACCGTTACCGGCAGTCCCGAAGGTTTCCTCATGAGGCGAGGGAGGAAATGGGACGATAGTGCATGTCTGCCATAACCTCGCCCTCTATGCCCGGCAAATCTGGAGCCCTTGTTGTTCGTAAGCACCCGCGTCAATAGAGCTGCACTTTGCCATCCACGACATTTGCGATGTATCGTCCACCGCTCAAAAACTGCATGACTTTCTTTCCATTGCGCGCGAGCTGTGCCCCAGCAAGAATTTGTGTTCGGGTTTTGCTCAAGCCCGCGTAACGTCCGGCCTTCGAACTCGAAATCAACCTCACGCAAGTTGGAGCGGCTGGTCCGCCACACCGGAGAACTACGGCCAGTCACTGCGGTAAGTGTTCGCTTCGACAACGAGGACCTATCGCCACACCGCAGTCAAGATTTTTTCTACGCTAGCGGCCATCCTGTTTAGAGTGAAACTACTTTAGTCTATTGCGTGTATCTGAGGCGTGGATTCTCCCGTTTTTTTTCCCTTGGCGTCTCGGATCTGCTGCATCAGAATGTCCCGGACGTAATGCCAATATGGAACCAATTCGAGGGCTGAACGCGCATACTGCTCCGCAGCGTTCAGGTCCGGTGTGGTTTGGTTGAGGTTGGACCAGGCGAGACTCATCAATAATTCCGGCTCTCCCCATGATGGCTCCAAGGGATCATGGGCCGTGGTTTTTCGGTTCCGTATCGCTTCCAGTCCCTTCTCGTAGCCTTCCATTGCCTTTGCCTGGCCGCCTCCACGCTCGGGCGGGGTGTTCCACACCATCGGACCCAGGACCCAAAAAAGCCGGGGGTTCTCCGGCGCCGCAGCCTGGGCATCTTTCCACAGCTGCCGGGCCTGAGCTATCAACTCCTGAATTCGTGCGCTTCCAGGATCCTGTTGCCGCACGGAATACGCGAGAAAGCCCACGCACGACAGTACCCCGATCTTGGCATCGACGAAATCAGGATCCTTCTTCGCCGCTCCCTCGAATTCGTCTACAGCCTGCTTCAGATCTTCCTGCAACTCGGTCGGGTCAACCTTGTCGTTGAACCCATTGATCGCGCTGCGCCAAAGGGCAAACCCGCGCCAGTATTGCACCCGAGTCGCCAGTTCCTTGTTCTCTGCAAAGGGCGCGAGTTGTCCATAAAGGCGTTTGAGCGCAACTCGATCTCCTTCATAGTCCGCTCGTTGAATTTGCACAACGATCTTCTTTGCCTGTTCGCGAGATCGATAGGTCGCAGAGGCTCCTGATGCCATCGTCGCCGAGACAAGCAGGACCAGGAATGCCTTGCTCCAAGTCCCCGACGCAGTGAGCAGCCTGGTTGCTACGTTCCGTCGGCACATAATTGGCTTCCTCCATTGCGTCTCGAAGGTAACCGGCGCACCACTCTTGAGCCAGGCACTTTCGGTGAACCGGCAAGTTCCGTCGGTCAATCGCGAGATGAAACCACGCACAAACTGAGATAATTTGACCCAATGCTCTCCAAGGTCATGAAGCGCTACGCGATTGTGCTAGCCGCATGGCTGCCGTTCTTCGCGATTTGGGTCTTGTTCGCGATGTTGTACGTGCACTATTCATTGCGCGCAGCACTTGTCACAAGTCTGATCTCAATGGGAAGCGCCAGCCTATTGGGAATCGGCGCCTCGCACGTTTCCGAGTGGCGTCCTTGGCCGCTTCGGCTCGATTTGAAGTTTTACTTGCTTCAAATCTTTTTTGCGTCCGCATACTCAATTCTCTGGAACATCTTGGTCTACTCGCTCGAGTCGATACGCCGTGGAACCAACCCTTTGCACGATCTCTGGAAATCTCCTCTCCTCGGTTGGCAGCTTTTGACAGGAATCTGGCTTTATGGAGTGTTTGCAGGCGTCTCCTATGCCGTGCAGACACGGAACCGCTTGCACGAAAAAGAGACTCTAGCCGCGCGCGCAGAGGCCATGGCAGCCGCCGCCCGCTTGGATGCGGTTCGCGCCCGCTTGAATCCACATTTCCTGTTCAACGCACTTCACACCCTGGCCGCTCTGGTGAAGTTCCGTCCAACGATGGCCGAAAGTGCCATTGAGCGCCTAGGGGACATGCTGCGCTACGCGCTAAAAAAAGACGGCCGTGAGCTGGTGGAATTTTCTGAGGAATATGAGTTCACACGGCAGTATCTGGAGTTCGAACAACTTCGCTATGAGGACCGGCTTAAGGTGGATCTGCAAATTGATCCTGAGTCCTCCAACTTCGAAATTCCGCCATTTTCGCTACAGACGCTGGCCGAGAATGCCGTGCACCATGCCATCTCCATCCGACCCGAAGGAGGGGCCATATGGATCAAGTGCTCTTGCGACGATGACAGACTTACGTTAAGCGTTCGCGATGACGGGCCCGGAGCCGGCTCTGATGCCGGCCAATCGCACCAATTCGGTTTGCGTTCCCTACGGGAACGTCTTCGCGCCGCGTACGGAGCTTCGGCTGATCTGTGCATTCATTGCGGCCCAGAAGGTTTCGCGGCAAGTTTTGTGGTTCCATCCCCTTCAGAGACGCTCGCATTAGAACGAGTCGGTAAATACTTGAGTGAACAAAAGTGAAGGGCTCCGTTCTGATTGCTGACGATGAGCCGCTGGCTCGGCGCACCCTGCGAGAACATCTCCGCAGCCTCGCATGGGTCGGGTCAATTTACGAGGCCCAGGACGGCAAAACGGCGATTGTCCTCGCCAACAAGCAACGGCCTGATCTGGTGTTTCTCGATATCGTGATGCCGGGCGCCACTGGACTGGAGGTCCTCGAGCAGCTTGAGTATGAGCCAAAAGTAATATTTACCACTGCTCATGATCAATACGCCGTCACCGCGTTCGAACTTGGCGCTCTCGATTATCTGCTGAAGCCATTCGGACGTGACCGGCTTGAGCGAGTGGCGAAGCGAGCGCAAGCTGCGTTAAACGGATCTGCGGTGCCGCTACTCTCACGCGCAAAAGAAACACTCGACCAGGTACGGGTGCCCTCAAGAATCTTCGTCCGCGATGGCAACCGGATCGTACCAATCCCATTGGCAAGCCTTGAGTGCATCGAGGGAGCCGATGACTACGTGACGATTCGCACCGCAGCAAAGGAGTACCTCGTCAGCATTCGGTTGTCTGATCTCGAAGTGCACCTCGGGAAAGCCAGTTTCTTGAGGATTCACCGATCGCACCTCATAAACCTCGAATATGTGTCATCCATTGAGCCATACGATGCCGCACGCCTCCAAGTTCTGATGAAGAGCGGTGCCAGGATCGTTGCTAGCCGAGCCGGTTCGAAACGTCTACGTGATTTAGCCCTGTGAGATCGAGCAAGCAGTCTCTGCAGACAAGCAGGAGTAACGGGTTTGGCGGGCACTGGCAAAGCAGATCAGGGCGTCGATGGCAGCAGTTTTCGAAGCACTCTCCGTGTTGCTTCAGGTTTATGTGGGCGCTGCGGTGGCAGCCGCTTATTGAGCACGGGCCAAGCGCCTCCGGCTCCGTTCCAGTTTCGTAACAAGACACAAAAATATTCGTCAACTTCGTTTTGATGTGGTACAAGCAGCGTCAGCGAAAATCACAAGCTTTCGAACGCTGCAATGAGTATCTTCGCTGATCAGGAGGCTTGCTTTGTGACGCTGGCTTAGATCGGCTGGAGCGGCGGGGCGAAAGGCACGGTTAAATGAGATGCTGTAGCTGCTCGGAACCGGAGGTCTCTCATGCGATATCGACGCGGATCGCTGATGTTTGCAGTTATAACTGCCGTTGTGCTAGCGCTCACGTTTGTCGGCTGTTCAATGGCTTACGGCGGCTTGTCGGCCGAACAGAGTGAGCAGATGGACGCCGCAGAGCGTGGCGCATTGGATCCGTTGACGCCAGACGAGGAGAGCGCCGCTGAACGCATCGCTCGCAGCGACAAACGAGTTAAAGAAATTTTCGGGGAGCGAGAAGTCCGGCTAGTCTCGGCAACGCCGGTGCTGATCAAACAAGGCGAGTCACTGGAGAAAATAGATGTCCACCAACGCGTAGTTGAAGTCGTGCTCTTTCGCCCAGAACCCGAGGTCGGAGCGCGTGTACTCGTGAACTTGGCGCAGAACTCTGTCGCCAACGTCGAGCGACTCGACAGCCGGCAAGTACCGTTTACGCCGGACGATCTCAACGATGCATTTCAACTAGCCTTGCGTGACCCTCAAGTGCAGAAGGCGCTTGGTTCAGAGGCACAAAGCTTTCACGTCCAAGGGCAACGAAATATGCCCCCCGCTGCGGCTTCCGAAAACCTCGTCTCAGGACTCCCGATCCGCTCCAGCGACCCGAAAGATCCCTGTTCGAAGCACCGATGCCTGCAATTGTTTTTCCGCAGAGGCACAGATTTTTTGAGCGAACCCGTTGTGACCGTTGATTTGACGGCAAAACATGTATCTGTGGAGAGGAGGAAATCCAAGTGAAACACCCATACTTTTCGACACTCGCGTTTCTTTGCCTCTTCGCCTGCATAGCGGGTGGATGCGCTGCAGCGCAGGCAGGGCCGCCAGCTATGCCGTGCTCCAGAGCAAACCTCGTGGATCAAAAATTCCCTGCCAGCGGTCCGGAAATAACCCATTGGCGGCTCTGCTGGCAAACGGTTGCGGGGAATGGTTTGGTCATTCACTGGGCGTACTTTCGTGCCTCGCCGACGAAGCCCTGGCTGTTTGTTTTGTGGGATGGACGCGTCTCCGAAATCTTTGTCCCTTACCACACCGGAAACCCGCGCTATTACGACGTCGGATTTGGTTTCGGACTGGCTCTCATTAGCTCTCAAGACTGCCCGGCTGCTCAGGGCGGAACGGTGCTTGCCGGCAACGTCTGCGAGGAGGTGCGTGACCGGGGACTCTCCTGGAAGGCAGACTCACAGGTTTACCGTGGGGAAGAACTGGTTCTGTGGTCTGCGTTAGCCGCTGCCAACTATAACTATGTGATGGAATGGACATTTCGCGATGATGGCATCGTAATGGGCAGAGTGGGCGCCACTTCCCACAATCTTCCCTCGCGCGAGTACGAAGCCCATGTTCATAACCCGATCTGGCGACTGGATGTGGACCTCAATGGTTGGCCGAACGATTCTGTAGCTCTGGGCACGCATACAGAAAACTTACCCGGGCCTACAGCAACCGATAGCGAACCGCTGATCAGTGTCGAAAGCGGTATGCAGTGGAACCCCCGCCGCTTTCATTCCCTGAACGTGTCGGACTCGAGCCTGCTCAATGGCAAGCGGCACCAGACTGAGTTTCAACTCATCCCTTTGCCTACGGGCGGTCTCGCACAGCACCAGGAGCCATTCACCAAAAACGACTTTTGGGTGACTCGTTATAACCCGACCGAAATGAGCGCCGGCAATCTCGTTTCCTACATTTCGCCGCCGCAAGTCGCTGCCAACAGCGACATTGTTCTCTGGTACCGCGGCTCAGTACACCATCACCCGCGTGATGAAGATGGAGAGATGGTCAAAGGTGCGTGGCACGGAGTGGCGCTGATCATGTGGACGGGGTGGATGCTGAAACCCCATGACCTGTTCGACCGTACACCGTTTTACCCATGATTCGCACGTGGTGAGCGATCAAAAAATGGCGTGAATTCATGCGTGCATATTGTGAACCGAGGTCGCTTCGCGCTGGCGCCAGTCTTCTATTTCGCTTAACTTGGCTTTCACTTCAATCCCAACAACAGCGGTGCGGCCCGGTCGCAAGTGCAAGGATAAACTCTCGAACCAAGCGCGCCTTGAACCCGAGTCTGAGTTCTTGTTGAGGTTGGGCTGGCCGCGCCTCTGGCATTATTGGCAATCTTACTGGCCTGCCGTCGCCCCGCCGGATGTTAGGTCCACAAGGCGGCTGTAAAGGTCCAATGACTTGTGATCGCATCCCGTTGAGGCGTTGAACTGGAGGAAAGAATGACGTCAATCAGTGTCTATTGGAAAACCTTCTTGCGAAATTGGAGAAAGCAGCTCTGGGTCCTAGTCTTCACGATTGGGCTCTCCTGCTTCGCCCAGACTGTTCCGCCGCTCGGCGCCACTCCACAGCCAGGAGGCGCTACTTTCCGGCTCTGGGCGCCGTTCGTTGACTCCGTGGCTGTTAAGGTCAACGACAACGAACCGGTGCCTATGGCGAAAGAGGGCGGCCACCCTGAAGCAGACGACACTACTTGGGTGGTCAACGTACCCGGGGCTAAGGTCGGTGACCACTACAAGTACCTGATCAAATCCAATGGAGTCGCACGCGAATTCATTGACCCGCGTGCCCGCCAACTCACGAGTCCACAACGCGACGCCTCATCGATCATTGTGGATGTTTCGTCGGTACCCTCCCAGCCCACCGAGCCCGCCTTTAGCCAGATGGTGATCTATGAACTGCATATTGGTACTTTCAATGTCCCGGGTGCGCAGGCCACGGGTACATTCGAGACCGCCATTGACAAGCTGGACTCTCTGAAAGATTTGGGTGTTAACAGTGTCGAGGTTATGCCCGTCCATGAAAACGCTTCCTTTAATAGCCACACGCCGGCGAACTTCAACTGGGGTTATGACCCGGTGCAACTCTACGCCGTGAACTCTTCCTACGGCACTTCGCAAGACCTAAAGCGCTTCGTTAAGGCGTGCCACGACCGCGGGATCGCGGTGATCCTTGACGTGGTTTACAACCATCTGGTGCAAGGGAACCTGCTGATGAGTTTCGGCGGAGCCACCGGACCAGGCTTCAAGGACGGCGTCTTTTTCTACGGCGACAATCGCGAAGATACCGGATTCGGTCCGCGCCCAGACTACGGTCGTTCGCAAGTGCGCGCTTACGTGGACGACAACGCTCTGATGTGGCTCAGGGAATATGGTGTCGATGGCCTGCGGTGGGACTCGACCACCAATATTCGTGCGTTCAACGACGGCGGGACTACTAACAATGAAGGTAGCTTATTGCTGCGAAACGCAAACGACGACTATCGCAACACCGACCCAAAACAGCCAACTAAAATCTCAATTTCCGAGGATTTGCGGGGCTCTGCGGATCTCACCGCGCCGACTGATAGGGGAGGGTTTGGCTTCAATAGCCAATGGGACGACAGTCTCTTTTTCGACCTCAGGCGAGCTGTGTTGGCGGTGAACGATCAAGATCGCGACCTGAACGCTATTAAGGCGTCCATCGAGAGGAAAATCGGTGAGGATGCCTTTGGGCGTGTCATCTACTCAGAAAACCACGATAAGGTTGGCCACCCGAACGACCCCGCTGACGGTAAGCCGCAAATTCGTCTCCCCGCGCTGATCGACGAAGGCAACCACGAAAGCGTTTTTGCCAAGAAGCGGTCTACGCTGGCCGCGGCGGTCGTATTGACCTCGCCCGGCATTCCGATGATCTTTCAGGGTCAGGAAATGCTCGATGACCGGACTTTCGACTTCTTCAAGGCGACGCCCATGGACTGGGGGCGGCTCCTAAAGTTTAAAGGTCTGGTGGCGATGTATCGGGATCTGATCGCCTTGCGCCGTAATCTCGCTGGCAACACCGGTGGACTAATCTCGCAAAACGTAAACGTGTTCCACGTTGACGGGCAAAACAAAATCCTCGCCTTCCACCGCTTCGGCACTGGCGGGCCCGGCGATGACGTTGTGGTTGTGGTGAATCTGTCAAATCGGGATTTTCATCCGCTTAATATCGGCTTCCCGCGTAGTGGAAAATGGATCGTGCGGTTCAATAGCGGTGCGGCCGTTTACGATCCGGAATTCAAGAACGGCGACAGCTTTGATGCGACTGCGAATCCGGGGCAGAAAGACGGCCTCAACTTCAATGCTGACGTGGGGATCGGTCCCTATAGTGTTGTTATCCTCTCTCAGGATTGAACTCAAACGAAGCAGCGCGGGCCGAAGCACGCTCTGACATATCCATGGTTCACCGAATAAGCTGCGGCGAACCAGGATGGAGTTCAGCGTTAAAGTATCGGGCTTACTGCAAAAGGCTCGACCCCGGGCTGGCCCTCCGGAAGTATGAGTTCGCCGAGACAGGGGAGGGAAACTGCCAAGGGGCTGCTGCAATTCGATCTCTGGGGCATTAAGCCTGAAGACCCAGTGCGTTGGAATGAACTGCGCGAGCGCATTCGCAAGACCGGCCTTCGCAACTCGCTACTGATCGCTGTTGCGCCCACGGCCACCATTGCATCCATTGCCGGCTGCTACGAGTGCATCGAGCCGCAAGTCTCCAACATGTTCAAGCGTGAAACTCTCTCTGGCGAATTCATGCAGATCAACCGACGGGTTTCAGGAAAAGCTTGATGCGGCCCGGCTTTTTCGGCCAGATCGCAGGAAGCGGTGAGCGCATGAAAATAGATCTCCTCCTGAATCTTCGAAGATAATCGGCGGGCTTCGTCGGAATCAAAGGGCAAACGGAGTTGAAAACACACATCTTGCAATCCCATGACGCCCAGCCCAACCGGACGCCAGCGGTCGTTGGCGGCAGCCGCCTGCGGCGCAGGATAATAGTTGATGTCGATCACCCGGTCGAGCATGGGCACGGCCAATCGGACCGTATGTGCGAGTTTGGCAAAATCAAACCCACCTTGACTTACATGCCGCGCAAGATTGATGGAGCCAAGGTTGCAGACCGCGGTCTCCACCGACGACGTTACTTCCGTGATTTCCGTGCACAGATTCGAGAGGTGGACAACATTTGTTGACCCGCCGGTCTGGTTGCACTTCAGATTGGTCGAGTCTTTAAAGACCATCCAGCCATTACCGGTTTCAGCCAGAGTACGCATCATGCGGGCATAGAGATCACGCGCGCGAATCTGGGAGGCAAAAAGCCTCTGCTCTTCGGCCTCCACATAAGCTCTCTCAAACTCTTCACCATAGAGGTCACACAACTGGGGAACAACCTTGGGATCAAGAGCGACCACATCGCGTCCTCCTCAACCCGGCGCATGAACAGATCGGGGATCCAATTGGCGAGATTGAGGTTGTAGGTCCGGCGCGCGTGGTCACCGGTGTTGTCGCGCATCTCCAGGAATTGTTCAATGTCGGCGTGCCATGATTCCAGGTAGACGCAGCAGGCACCTTTGCGTTTGCCGCCCTGGTTCACTGCCTCCACAGAGGAATCGAGAGTGCGCAACCACGGCACAATTCCGCTCGAAAGACCGTTGGTGGCGCGGATGAGCGAACCCTGAGAACGCACCCGATGAAACGCCAGGCCGATGGCGCCGGAGAACTTTGACAACATGGCAATCTGCTTGTACGTGTCGTAAATAGATTCCAGATTGTCGGCCGGCGAGTCGACCAGATAACAGGAGGACATCTGGGCGTGGCGCGTGCCGGAGTTGAAGAGCGTTGGAGAGCTGGGCAAATAGTCGAGCGAAGCCATGAGTCTGTAAAACTCGATGGCTTCGGCAACAGTTGTCGCCAGGCCGCAGGCGACGCGCAGAAAGAAATATTGCGGCGTCTCAATCACCTGCCGCGTGACAGGATGGCGCAGCAGATATCGGTCATAGACGGTGCGCAGGCCGAAGTATTCGAAGCGATCGGAAAACTCATCATCGATCGCATCATTGAGTTTTCGCGCGTTCGGAAACACAAATTCCGCAAGATTCTTTGCAGCGACGCCTTCGCATTGTCCAACATCAACGGACGCGAGAAAGAATAGATGTTTTGTCCGCTCACTTCCTTCGTAATCGTGGCCAGCAACAGCCGGGCGGCGAGTTTCGAGTATTCCGGCTCCTCGGCGATTAGTGAGGCAGCGGTTTGGATGGAGATGGAATCGAGTTCGCGGGTGGTGGCGCCATCGTAGAGCCCGCCGATGGTGCGGCTGGCCACGCGCATGGGATCCACTTGCGAAAGCCCGTGACAACAACGCTGAACCGCGCGGACAATCTTGTTGACATCGACCGGCTCCCAAGAACCATTCCGCTTGCGGACCTGCATTTGTGGTGTGGCTTCGTACACAGGAAAATCAGGGACAATTTCGGCAAGAGTTGTTTGGAAGACCGCCATGTAGAGCCTCTCCGGCTCCGAGCGGACTATGGGATGGACAGAAACGGCAGCTGCTACCAGACCACCATCGCCCAGCCCTCCCCTCGGAGCGCATGCGCATTCATGCCCGCAGGCATTCCTCACGGCAGGTCTTCGGACTTGCAGGCTTCCTACTGGCTCCAGCTTCCCAGTCCGTGGCCGGACCAGTGCTTTAATAAAGGAGCGTTCGTTCCTGCTTACCGCTGCGGGGCAGTTCCGGATTCACACCGGATTCCCTTTTCGGCCTGATCAACGGATCAAGTCACCGTGAAGCAAAACAACAATATCGTTGATACATTATTTCGTCAAACACAATTAGTGGTGGTGTCTGTGCAAAACTGGTGCTTCAGAAAATATGTCTTCTAATTCTGAGTTTTCAGAATTGGAATGACTTGCCCGATCCATTCGTGATCGCTGGAAGTCCGAGAAGTGCTTCCTTAGCAAGCGCTGAAGCCTCAATCCCGCAGAGCTATTTCGTCCTGCGGTCGGATGGTCCCTTCGATCAAAACAGCACCGTAAACCCCAGCCTTGCCGTCATGGTCGCGAGCCACCCGCCGCATAACCTCGGGGTTCTGTTGCGCAGTGTCGGGATCGAGGGTGATCATTTTGCAGCGCGGGTCGCGGTCAATTACTGCGATCACTGTTCTTGCGCCGATCTGCAAAGTCCGGCCAACAAAATCATCTTCGGCAAAAGCATTTCCGGATTCGAGCTCGATATAAATATTCGCGCGGAAGCGTCGCTTGTCCTCCGCCATTCCAGACTCCTTGCTCAGTTGCCGCGCGGTTTGGATCGAGATGATCGAGACCGGACGGCAATCCGTCATCGCCCGATCTGATCGAAGCAGCGTTAGCTCATCACTATCGCGAAGTCCCTCGCGCAGCATGCTGATCAGCCGGGGATCATCAATTGGCAGACGCTCTCCCGCTGGTGTCTCGACATCCACCATCAGGTCGGAGAGGTCCGCATACACAGGAGTAAGACCGGGGCTATCGCTTCAGCCTCCGCCAGGTTGTCCGGTTTTGTCGCGCGTTCCGAATATCGATACGTGGGGCGATACAATAGCATTGTTTCCTGCTCCCGCCCTGTTAGATATGGAAATCCTTTTGGCGCCCTCGAACTCCGAAAAGCGTAAAGGCGGTCACCGTAGACGCCAGGAAATCCGACATAGGCCTCTTGCAACTCTTCGCCACGCATGCTCTTGACAGGGTAGCGCCATAAACTCTCGACTTTTCCAACGACCTTCATGCGAGCCCCCATTGATATTGTAAGGGTATTCTCTTAGGAACTCGCTCACACCGTCTTGCCGTAACAATGCAATCACAACTTTGGATCGCCAACATCCTTGCCCATGCTCTCAGAATGGCGAGCTGTCAGATCTGGAACCTAGTCGGCGTGATCCGTCCGGCGTGACTGAATGAGGTACGAACCGGCGGACAGACCGCCAACTCTCACGGTGCAGCCCCCACAATTCCTCTATCAGCGCCTCCCAGAGCGCCTGCACGTAATGTTTGGGAGCGAAAAGGAAGCATCCGGCCGGCTCTATTTCTGTTTCGGAATTATAGCGATAAACTCAATCGGCTTATCGCTGAGATTTTCGCCACCATGCCTCCGGGCGGACAACCACATAGTCTCTCCCGCTTTGTGGTGTTCCTCTCTCGTTTGACCATTTGGAAACGTGATCCTCAAGTCTTGATCAGTTAGAAGCACGACCACGCGAGCCGTCAGGTCGTGCATCGGTAGTTTTGTGTGAGAGGCGATAGTGATACGAACTACCTGAACGGACTCATTCTCGAATTCGGCTTTGAATACCGCTGGACCTGTCTGAGTCGCTGCAAGCCTCGGTCTTGCCCTGAGGCCATCAAAGCTGTTGCGACAACGTCATCGTGGCCTATGCCCTCAGTCCGATTGACTTGATTCCGGATTTTATCCCCGTGCT
>Ga0137367_10003826_pt1 | contig 12170 bp, 10 predicted proteins | sample SagtaG_14_FD_104939 | JGI IMG/M metagenome (GOLD analysis project Ga0137367, IMG submission 104939) | Vadose zone soil microbial communities from Sagehorn Ranch, Mendocino, California, USA - Sage1_L_80_16 metaG | ecosystem: Environmental > Terrestrial > Soil > Vadose zone | place: USA... | reverse complement strand
TATCGCTCGTATCTTCAGGACACACTCGGCACAATGAGCGTCATAGAACTGCGCCGCTGAGATTATGACGGCCAGTTTAGTGCGCTTTTTGGTGCGCTTATTGTAGCGCAAACCGCAACCCGCGGGAAGCGCGGACATGATGTAATGCCACCAGACGTTGTTTATCAAACTCGCACATCAAGGAGGCTAACATGGATCGCATCCGATCGATTGAGCTACACCCAGCGTTGTTCGCGCGCCGCGTGAACTTGGGGCGCATACTTGTGGTAGTAATCAAGATCGCGCTGGCACTGTTAATCATCGGCAGCATTGGCTTCGGTGCGGCCGTGCGCGCGGGTGTCGCGCCGGAGTTCGACGAGCAGCTCACGCTGGATGCCCAGCACACCCTGGTGATTCACAACGGCCCGATTCCGACCTGCTCATTCATCCCCAACCCGCCACAGCACGATTGCTTTTGGCCAGGCTCTGAGCGCCGTGTGTTCTCTGTCGATTACCTCACACCACATGACGTTCGGTCGCTGGTGTGGTTCGGGCTGCCATCGCGCTGATCGAGCGGCGCTGGCGCCACCGCGCGCCGCGACCCGATCGCCCACAGGGGTACTCACACGCGAGCCGCATCCTTCGCCGGATGCGGTTCGTTGCATATACCAACCAGCTTGGTAACCACTATGCTCAAACCGAAAGTTGATCTAAAATATACGCTATCGACAGTATTATTGATTTCCAGGAAACAAATCATGTACGATGCAATTGTGATCGGCGGCGGGATTGTCGGCATGTCGCTAGCTTACCATCTGGTGCGCGGCGGCGCGCGGACGCTGCTGGTCGACCGGGCCGACGCCGAGCGCGCGACCGATGCCGGCGCGGGCATCCTGACGCCGGAGGGAGATGAGCGCACTTCCGATGCGCAGTTCGAGCTCACGGTCGCCGCTAATGCCTACTATCCAACGCTGATTGGGCAACTGGCCGAGGAACAAGCTGGCGACACCGGCTATGCGATCTGCGGGCAGCTTAACGTGGCGGTGTCGGAGGATGAGGTGGCGCCGTTTGCCGCAACGCGCCGCGCCGAGGCTAGCCGCCAGCGCACCGGGGAAGCGGCGGCATATGCTCCGTATGACATCTCGCCCGACGAGGCGCGCCAGCTTTTCCCTGCGCTGGCGCCCGTTTCCCATGCGCTTTACTACCCGCGCAGCGCCCGCGTCGATGGGCGTATGATCAACGAGGCGCTGCGGCGCGCGGCGATCGCGCGTGGGCTGGAGACGCGGCAAGCCAGCATTGAGCGGCTCGTCGTGGAGCATGGTGCAGTCGCTGGCGTTGATATCGACGGCGAAATATGCAGCGCTGGGGCAATGGCAATTGCCGGCGGCGCATGGTCGCCACGCCTGGGCTTTCAGTTGGGCGTGCAAATCCCCGTCAGCCCGCAGCGCGGCCAAATCGTGCATCTGCGCCTGCCCGGCGCCAACACAGGCGAATGGCCGGTGGTGGGCGGGTTCCGCGGGCATTATATCGTCCCTTGGCCGGGCGGCCGCGTGGTCGTCGGCGCGACGCGCGAGGCCGGCGCGGGCTTCGCGGCTCACACGACTGCGGCCGGCATCCACAACGTACTCGGCGAGGCGCTGCGCGTCGCGCCGGGGCTGGCTGGGGCCGAGGTCGCCGAGCTCCGTGTTGGCCTGCGACCAGCCAGCGCCGACGGCATGCCGATTCTTGGCGGCGTGCCAGGCGTACGCAACGCCTACCTGGCAACCGGTCACGGGCCGCATGGCTTGCAGCTTGGGCCATATAGCGGCAAGCTGATGGCTGAACTGATGCTTGGGGGCAGCGATGGCGCGGAGCTCGCGGCGTTTGGCGTGGGGCGGTTTTCCGACACGGAGGCTGGGTAGATAGATACCAAGAACGGCCAAGACACCAAGGGGATCAAGGACTCAAAATAATCAACCATCCCACCTTGATGTGGTATGTAGTGCGTCGTGGGTAGGGACGCGATATGTCGCGTCCCTACCCACGACGCACTATGGTGGTCGTTCACACGCGCACTGCGATCGCGCTATCTTGCCACCAGGGGTATATACCTCCGATACACCACCATATTCGTATTGACGCTGAATATCAAATTCTGCGTCTCGCTCGCATTGCCAGCTGTGTCGAACGCCTGGTAGCGCAAGTTGTAGCTGCCATTCGCCAGCTTGCCAAGGTCGAGCAGCGCGCCGGGCTCATCCTGCCAATTCACACCGTCCCAGCTCCAATGGATATGGTCGACGCCCTGGCCACCCTGGTCGTCTGCGGCGACGCGCAGGCGCGGGTTCTCGGCGAATGTGCCGCCGATCCGCAGTGCCCCGCCGCCAAGCCCATCGGGCAGCGTGCGGAAACCACTCTCGCCGGGCGGCTGAAATGCGTAGCCAGCCGCCGCCTGGCCGGTGCGCTCAAACGACTTGAACGAGACGATATGCGGCCCGGCGCTCAGCGTGATCTGGCCGGTCACATAAATGTACTGGCCATTGTCGTCCTTAGCGGAATGGAGGCCGTGGTTCACTACCACCGCCTGGCCGTCGATCCACAGCCACGAGCCGTCGTCGCTGGTGGCGCCGAACGTGTAGGTACCGGTGGTGGGCGCTAGGAAGCTGCGGGTCTGCTCAATCAGAAACTGGTCGGACAGCCCAAGCGGCCCGCCGACGCCCCAGTCGATCGGAGACCCATCCCAGGCGAAGCTGCCAACGTACTGGCCGCGCGGAATCGACAGCGGGTTGCGCGTGCGTGTGAGGAAGTTGTCTGGTATATTACCAAGCCGGTAAACACGTGCCAAGGGCTGAAGTCCGCCGTCGTAGTTCGCGACGGCCGGCGTGATTCGTTCAGACGTTACCTTGATACTGGTCGGGCTGACGCCCTGAGTGTAGTATTTGACATACTCTTGAATCAGCCCGGCCTGGAGCGTATAGGCGCCGGGATCGCGGAAGCGTACATAGCCAACGATCGTCTGCTGCTGGCCCGGCCCCAGGTTGCTATTCAGGCCCCAACGCCACGGGTAGTCGTTGGTGCGCTTGCCCGTCACCGGATCAATTGGGGCATTGCAATCTTTGTTTGCGGCATCCCAGCCATCAAATCCGAGAGTCAGGCGCAGGCGGTCGCTTTCCTTGGGGAAGGCCGGGTAGCTGCCGGTGCTGTTGCCAGCGAAGCATTCGCCCTGATCATAAACATAGCCGTTGTCGAGGCTGTTCAGCCCACCGCCAGCGAGCAGATCGACCGAGGGCGCCTGGCTGTAGAAAGTCGTGTCGCCCGTATTTTTCACCGTAAAGGTTACTTTCAACAGTTCACCACTGGCCAGCGTGGTGCGATCGTATGCGACGCCGGTGATCTGCACATTCGCCGAACCGCTTTCGGGCACCCACTTGACGGCGTCGAAGAACAGCACGCGTCCGGCGCTGAACGGCTCGCCGGTATTGTCGAACAGCTCGACCGCGCCCGCGGTGCCCTGATTGAATGGGTACGCGCCCAGATCGACCCATTCGGTGGCGGTGTTATGATCGACCACGCGGCTGGTCGATCCGCCGGCGTAGCCGATGGTATAGCGCGCCTGGGTGCTGGCATACGGTGGCGGCGCCAGGCCGCAGCCTTGCGGAATATGCGCGTACACGCGGTAGGTGCCGCTGGTAGGAATAGTCGGCCGCCAGGTCGCACTGTTTTCGGCTGCCCCATCGGTCGCGTAGGTCCAGTACGTATGGCTGCCATAGCCGCAGCCCGCCTCGTGCCAGCCCGCCGGGCTGTGGTCGAATCCACTCTCCAGCTCATCGATCGTCAGATCGCCGTTGCTGGTCGGCGCGCCGCTGAGCGCCTGCTTGATGCGGTTGCGAAGCCCCGGCAGGTAGGCAATCGTCTGATCGCCGGGGCAGCTGGTGTGGCCGGGAGTCACCTGGCGATGCCCGGCGATATTCGGCACGATCGCGCCAGGGTTGAACGGCGCGCAGTAGCTCGAGATTGCGCAGCCGTAGTAGTATGAGCTGCCTAGCGGGTCGATATGCTTCTGCGCGGCCTTCCAGGCCAGCACCCGCACCAGCCCATCCTGGGCCGCCGACGTCGGCGGTACGGTCGCATACGTGCCGATCAGCACCACGCCCATCGAGCCGTAATTGGCGGTATCGTGGAACGCAACCGCGTCGTCGCCGCCGGCGCGGCCCTCATAGATCACACCGTTCGGGTCGATCAGGTAGTTGTAGCCGACATCGCCCCAGCCGCGGGTGTAGGTGTGGAACGACCACTCGGCGCGCACCCGATCGGCCCAGATCTTCTCGCCGCCCAGCAGCGTGTTGCTGTCGGCGGTATGGTGAACGACCATATGATTGACCGGGTAATAGTACGGTGCAGCGCGGCTGCCCTCACCGTCGGGCGAGCCCCAGCCGACACGTGAGACCACTGCTGGTTTGCTCACCGTCAGGGTGGCATTCGCGCGCGGCGCGGGCGCGGGCAGCGGGCCGGATGCATCGACGGTATTGACCTCGATCTTGCGCAGCTCGGGCAGCCCGCCGTCGGGCCCGCGGTCGGCGTGGCTTTTTATTTGCCAGAAGCGCGCCAATGCGCCAGCCGCGATCGTCTGGCTCCACTCGACATCCGGCCCGTCGGCGTCGGTCCAGAGATCGTCGTTATCCACGACCTCGTTCCACTCGCTCCACGCGGCGCCGTCGATCGAGACGCGCACGAACAGAGTCAGCGCGGCGCCGTCGGGCACGTGCGCCTCGCGGCGGATCAACATATGGGTGAATGGATGGGCCGCCTGGCTCGCCGGCGATAGATAATCGCCCGCGGAAGCGATTCTTGGGCCCGCCGGCGGTAGCTGCAGCACCACCTGATCGGGGCGGCGATCCGTGGTTGGCGCCTGCGCCGCCGAGCGCGACGCGGGAACCAGCACAATAGCGAGAAGTATTATGGCAAGCAGAGTGAGGGCGAGCAGGCGCATACGAACGATCTCCTTAGACCAACAAAAGCTACGACGAGAGACCCGCTAGTGCAATTGCAGATTGCCGCGATAGCATCAGTACGGGCTAGATGCAATCCTTCGACCAGGCTCAGGACAGGTCTGCAATCTGCAATTTACTATGTGCAATTTCACTAGGTAACCGCGTCTTATAGCTTATAGTATCGGAGCTTTCAATGATATATCTGAAATCAACCTGATAGACGGCTGATAATGGCGCACCAGTGCAGCCACACATGGTACAATAACCGATACTGAAGCGCTGCGTATCCGCCGTTGGCTGTAATAGAATTGTCATGTGTTTATTTCAAATTTCGGCCAAGAGACATGTAGAAGCAGATAATAATTATGCTTGAACTATCACCCGAATTTACCATTCTCGGACTGGAAACATCGTGCGATGAGACGGCGGCGGCAATCGTGCGTGGCGGGAGCGCGATCGTCGCGAATATTGTGGCGTCGCAGATCGATATTCACCGGCGCTACGGCGGTGTGGTGCCCGAGGTCGCGTCGCGCCAGCATATTCTGGCCATCCCCACCGTGGTCGAGGAGGCGCTGGCGCAGCTGCCCGGCGGCTGGGAGCGGGTCGACGCCGTCGCGGCGACTTACGGACCCGGCCTGGCCGGCGCGCTGATGACCGGCCTCAACGCCGCCAAGACGATCGCCTGGGCGCGTGAGCTGCCATTCGTCGGCGTGAACCATATCGAGGCGCATATTTATGCGAATTGGCTCATCCCAGAGTCCGTTGTCACTCGTCCGTTGTCCGTTGCAGAGGATGGTGCGAATCAAGCAAGCGACCGCGGACCACGGACCACGGACTACGAACCGCCGTCGTTCCCACTGATCGCGCTGGTGGTTTCGGGGGGGCATACGCTGCTGGCGCTGCTGGAGGGGCACGGGTCGTACAAACTGCTCGGCCAGACGCGCGACGACGCCGCGGGCGAGGCATTCGACAAGGCTGCGCGGATCATGGGGCTGGGCTTTCCCGGCGGCCCGGCCATCGAGCGCGCGGCCGAGCATGCTCCCGGCGGCGTCACACTGCCGCGCGCCTGGCTACGCGACAGCTACGACTTCTCGTTTAGCGGGCTGAAGACGGCAGTGCTGCACCAGATCCAGGGCCGCCAGAACCGCGAATCGTCCGTTGCCCGTAGTCCATCGTCAGTTGCATTGAGTGCGAAACAACGAACAACAGACAACGGACAACCGACAACCGACAAATACATCGCACAGCTGGCCTCGGCCTTTCAAGAATCGGTTGTTGACGTGTTGGTGACCAAAGCATGCGACGCGGCGCGCGCCTTTGGCGCGACCGAGATTCTGCTGGCTGGTGGGGTGGCCGCGAACGCGCGCCTGCGCGACGAACTGGCCCGCCGCGCGCCGGTGCCTGTGCGCTGCCCGCCGCTATCGCTGTGCACCGACAATGCTGCGATGATCGCCGCCGCCGCGTTCTACCGCTTCGAGGATGGCCGCCAGGACGGCTGGGATCTCGACGTGCAGCCGAATTTGAAGCTGGCGTAGTGCGTAGCGCGTAGACAGTAAGTGCCCCTTCGACATCGCCTTCGGCCTGCTTCGAATGTGATTTTCTGAGCTCTCGAGCAGTGTTTATGTTCATCTTGTTTTTCGTTTTTTTCGCTCTACGAGCGAAAAAAACGAAAAACAAAATAAAATGTAAGTACCAGAGCGAACGCAGGCCATCGGCTACATTGAAGAGTAGATGATCGAATCATGAGCGATCGTTCCACCGCACATTCGATGTTGAGCGAGCGATGAGCAGCCAGCGGATCGCGATCACGGCGAAGCAGATCAGCGCGAGCGCAATGAACATGCGCAGCTCATCCGCCGGCAGCTCGGCATCGCCGTTGGTGCAGGTATAGCCCAGGGTGAAGTGATCGTAATAGCGGCGGCCCCAAGTGGTATCGAGAGTCAGATCGCCGCCACTTGGGCAGGCGAGCGGCGAGAGCGTTGGGAAGACCATTGGGCCGCGATTCGGAAAGATCACGATCGCGACCAGAAACGTGAGCGAGCCAAAGACCCCCACCGCGGCAACGCATGCGAGAAAGATTGCCAGCGGGATCTGCCGCAATCCCGCGCGGAGCGTCTCGTTCATAACGCCTCCAACGGCCGCAGATTTGTCAGATTGTCCACCCGCGGAGCGCCGCCGGGAAGCGCAGCGCCACCTCGCGGTATAGCCGTTCGCCGTCGATCTGTGAGATGTACAATGTCACTGTATTCGGCACGTCGCCGTCGCGGCGGAACGACAACTGGCAGCCATTCAACGCCACATCGCGCAGCTGCGCGTATGGCATCGCCATCGACATCTTCTTGCGCCCGATCAGCGCGCCGATTAGCAGCGCCGGGATCACGCCCAGCCCTATTCCGAACAACACCAACGGCAGCACGGTCAGCAGCACGATGAAGCCGATCTGGAGCCATGCGTTTGGTCCAAGCGTGCCGTCAAGCGCCACGTGCTCCGCATCAAAGCGCAGTGTTCCTTTGCCACTGAATGAACGCGCGAACAACGGCTTGCGAAAGCGCACCTCGAACGGCTGCTCGGCGACATTGGCCGGTAGCTGGCCATAGCTCGGGCGAAAGCTGGTTGGGCGGCGCACCAGCGGCCACAGCACGACGACACCTGCCCCGCTTGCCACCAGCACCGCCAGCGTAATCCACAGGGGTAGCAGGTCGCCCACCATGCTGCCGGTCGGGCGCGTGCTGCCGCCGGCGATTGACATCGTGATGCCAATCAGAATAAAGATGCTGCCGATCGCAATGATCAATGCCAACACAAAAACGAGCATGATCAGCAGCTTCATGCCATAACTCATTGTCTTGGCTTGCCATGGCGGCGACGCGCCATCGGGCGCGGAGACCGGTTGTGTAGTCATGCTACTGCTCCTTCACGTGGCTCGGTCGGTCGTGTATGAGAGGCTTTCGAAAGATAAACGACTGTTCGTGATGGTTTTGCGCAGCATGTGTTGCGTATTGAGCAGGAACATAGACACCCGGCACTATCTCGGCTCGTTTTCTTCGATCGCCCTTAGCGCGCTTCAGCCTCGATCAGCGTGATGGCCGCCTTCATATAGCCCAGCGCGTATGCGATGCCGGCGTGCCAGGGTGCCGCGCACTCCATCAGCGGCGTGTGGTCGGGGATAAGCACGCCATCGTAGCCATTGCCGCGCAGCAGCCGCAGCACCTGCAGCATGTCGGTATCGCCCTCGTCAACAAAGGTCTCGTGATAGTACGGCACCGTGCCGCGGACGTTGCGGAAGTGGACGTAGCCGATCCGCCCGGTGCGGCTGTAGCGGTCGACGATCTCGTAAATATCGCCCCCAGGCATCTCCGAAAGCGTGCCGATGCAGAACTCCATGGTATTGGCCGGGCTAGGGCTGAGGTCCAACACGCACTGGTAGCCATCTGGCGTGTGAACCAGCCGAGCGGTGCCGCGCAGCTCCGGCAGCGGCGGGTCGTCGGGGTGCAGCGCGAGCTTGACGCCAGCTTCTTCTGCCACAGGCAGCATTTCGGCCAGAAACTCGCTAAAACGCCGCCATAGCTCATCCGACGACACCGGCGCGACCGTGCCTTTGGGATTCTCGGCATCGTACAGGTCGGGGTCGTAGATCATGTTCCAGACCATGCCGTTGGGAATCGGCGGCTGCGATGGGTTCTCGTAACCAACCGATACCGCGCCGCCGCGCGCGAACGGGCCTTCGACGCGGCCCCACACGCCTGCGATGCTAAAGTTGTAGCCCATGATTGGAATGCCCACGCGGCCCATATCGCGCAGAATCGACTTCAGGTGCTCCATCTGCGCGCGCTTGCGCGGCCCATCCAGCAGCACGTCGTACCAGTGCTGGGGCGCGAAATTCTCGAGCGCCACCAGCTCCAGCCCCCCGGCGTTGATCATCGCCTTGAGATCGCGCAGCCCCTCGTAGGTCCAGATCGGGTCGCTGGGCCTTGCCACGCCGAAGCCGCGGGTCCCATCGTCGGAGGTCGACACCATATTTGCATCGCGGGTGAACTCGCCGGGCATATGCGCGACGATATGGGTCGCGCCGGCCTGTTTGGCGAAACGCACATAATCAGGAGTCAACATGTCGTGGTAGAGGCCGAGTCCAAGTTTCATTGCCATATGCTTGCCTTTCTCGTCTATGTTCACAGTGGGGCCACAGGATGCCGCTCAGCGGCCGCCCAGCGCACCCGGTTGTTCTCGATAGACGTGCGAATGCGGACCAGAGGAGAGTATAGCATAGCATTTGGCCACAGCAGCAGGGCCTTCAGTTCGGCTTGTCGATTAGGAATCGGCGACCTAATATCTAATTATGATAACAGAGCACGAACCACCCATATTATCAGAATGGGCGCGAACAGAATATCAGCCGGTGGAGCGCCACATCCGCTGTGTGACACCTCACCGGCTGACCGATTGACGGAGACTGGCCCTCGCATACTTCCTTACCTGATGGAGGCAACAAGGCCCGCGCACGAGAGGAGCAATCACCATCAGAGGAGATTACCACTTGCCTTGAACGCTTGCACCTAACTGTTCTCTTCAGTAGCTCCTGCCGGGCAGCAGCGATACTCTTGCGCCTTATCGAGCAACTCGATCTGACGCTTCAGTAACTGGTTTTGCAGGTCCAGCCGATCCAATTCGAGTTGCATCTTTTTCTGCAACTCAGGTTCGCAGACATTGCACTCGTCCAGGCAGCCCTTGACGATTACGCCCGCTGTCGGCAACGCGGTCTTGCGTTCATAGCCGAATGATTCTTGCGCGCGTGGGGAGACGGCTCCACTGGCCTTATCAATCAAGCCTTCTTCTATGAGTTGCTTACTTACCTCCGCCAGTGCCGCATCGCGCATCGCCTTCGGCAGCGGGTCCTGGGTACCCAGTTCGGTCGCCAGAGTGCCAGCAGCAGCCGATGCCAACACCAAGCGGCCAACGGTACTGCTCCCACCGCGAAGTACCTGCGCATATTGCGCCTCGCTCTGCAAACCCCGCGCTTCCACTTCCAGCCGCTCCTTGTTGGTAGCGGGCACCTCCTGATGGATTGACGAAACCTGCCCGATTGCACGAATCGGATTGGCCGGGACGGGCATCGAGGCCACCGGGTCAATGACGCGGCGCTCGATCGAGATCAGTTCGAGCTTGATGGTCTCGGTCTTGTTGATGCGATAAAAGAGAAACGTGACGGCGTGACATTGATTCGCGTTGCTGAAGACGCGCGAGGATGACTCAAAGTGTTCTTCAGACTCGCCCTCCTGGTGGGTGCGCGATGAAACTTCGCCGACGGAGAGGGTATGTGCTTTGCGCGTGGCTTCGACGGATTGGTGATCGGACATTTCGGCGTGGGCGCGATGCTCGCGCAGATAGTCGCTGGATGATTGGGCATTGTGGCTGCCACGTGCGTTCGTGTCGGCACTGACGGAAAAGAAGCCGAGCCCGCCGCTGGCATCGCCGTGAAAATCCCATGAGCCACTTGACGAGGCGCGATTCTCGCCGCGATCGACCACATTCTCGTCGGTCATGAAGGTGCGCAGCGCCGACATGCGATACTGCTCCTCAGACATCTGCTCGCTGCGATAACTGAGGTTCGTTTCGCTGTCGAAACTGAAGCGACTGCGCCGGTCGGTGGTGGCGAGCCGCACCTTTTCGCCTGGCAGAAGCGTTGTCGTGTACACCAAATCGCCCAAGCCAAGCGGGCCTGAGCAGCGCGTAAAGCGCGTGTGGAAGATGACCTCGACCCTAACTGGCTGGCCGTTCTCGGCACGTACTTTGGTCGGAAAGACCAACCGGCGGCGCATGTCAAGCACATCGCACACCGGTGCCGTGTCCAAATCTGGACAGCACGGAATGTCCCCGAACTTGGTTAGTCCAGTTGTCGTTTCCATCGAACGAACTCCTTTCTTGCGGTCGTACCGATGCGACTGCGTTGTAGAGATACTCACGCCCGTAGATGGGACCCGTTTAGTAATAGAACGAGATGGAATGCATTTTTGGATATTACATATGGTAAGAATCAGTACATTGACACGCGAAAACGCAAAACTCGCCGATCTAGTCTCACAATGACTGGGCAAGTTCGGCGCCCCCAAGTAAACAAGGGGTAATAAAAACAGGAGCTTCGAAATGCCGTAGTGGATATCGGTCTCACCACAGGTGACTTGACTTCAGGCGTACAATAAAGGTGCAGGGGTTCCCTTTTCATCTCCCTCTTCCCCATGCGTTCCATGCGTCGATTGTTAGGCCGATGTGATATCCATTTCAGCGGAGTTTTGTGACCATAACTCGAAAAGGAGGTCGGTCATGGCTACGTATGTCACGCTTGCCAACTTTACCCAACAAGGTGCGGCAACTATCAAAGAAGGCGGCACCCGACTGGATGCCGCCAAACAGGCCCTGAAGGCGCTTGGTGGTGAACTAAAAGGATGGTATATGACGATGGGCCGGTATGATGTTGTCTTTATCTTTGAGGCGCCGGACGATACGACCGCGGCAACGGGCTTACTCGCATTAGCAATCCCCGGCAACGTACATACAGAGACCTTGCGTGCCTTCACAGAGGATGAATACCGTCAGATCCTCGCCAAGCTTCCGTAAGAGGTATTTAGACAACTTTGGGCCGGATGCGGGTACCTTTTAGGTACAGTTTCGAGGGGCGGGGTGGCCGTAACGCCGCCCTGCTACCTGGCGTTTTTCGCACGAGCAGCTATAGAGATCTCTGCTCTCTCATTCGGCAGTGTCCGGGGCAACGCAGGCAGATAATTTACAGACCGCTTCTATAACTATCTGTTGGCTGATTAATGTCCAAACGCCCTCTAAGGCGGTTGGACAAAGCGATTCGCTCCAATAACAATAGTGATTACCCCAACCAGCAGCACCACAACATTCAATCCGAGCCACAATATCCCCAACTGGCTCGACAATGCCTGCTGACGTACTCCGGGCGCTAAGTAGAGGAGATCCAGGAGGTGGGCGGCGGGGTGTGAGCAGATATACACACCAAGCCGTACCCCGATAGTACCATCCAGCGTATTGCTGCCTGTTATCGTATGCAGGTACAGGACCAAAATGCCGTAGGCAATCGCGAGCAGCTCCGTAATTTGGTCCTCGTCATCTGCAATCAGGATGTCAGACAGCTCTCGTTTGATATCTCCAATGAGGGTACAGAAACTCACTTATGGGAGAAACTACTTGCCAATGAGCTTGATG
>Ga0137367_10003824_pt1 | contig 12172 bp, 9 predicted proteins | sample SagtaG_14_FD_104939 | JGI IMG/M metagenome (GOLD analysis project Ga0137367, IMG submission 104939) | Vadose zone soil microbial communities from Sagehorn Ranch, Mendocino, California, USA - Sage1_L_80_16 metaG | ecosystem: Environmental > Terrestrial > Soil > Vadose zone | place: USA... | reverse complement strand
TTGGCGTTCCACTTAAGGATTATTTGCCGGCGATCCTTGCGCAAGTCGCGCTTGTATTACTCACTGTCGCATCCGCCCGACTATATCGGCAGCACTGGTTGTTCTTCATCGAACCTTTCCTGGCTTTTCTGCCCACCACATTATTTGTCATAGGTTATGGCAAGCAAATCTTTGGTCAGGAATTGACTACTCCGCAATACGCGTTGATCTGGGCCGCGCTTGGAACGATCCATGTTATCGCGGGCATGCTCACAGACCACCTCAAAGTGCGTTATGCTTACGGTTTGTATCTGGGCGGATACATCTTACTTTCATGGGCGGTCCTCTGGTCATTCATCGAACAAACGACCCTCATTTGGACTCTCGGCACGTGGATTCTCGTCTGCATCGCCTCTGGTCTGCTCGTACATTTTCACAGACATCAAACCTGGGAAGATTTTATTCTGTTGATTTTTGGGAAATCGGAGGGATTAATTCGAACGGCAATCCACAATGCCTTCCAATGGCTTGCGGCGTGGACGTTCCCCTTCTGGTGCGTGATCTTTCTACGTGAAATACACATCTCAAACGCATTCTCGTGGCTTGGATTGGTCGTTCCGCCTCTCGCCTACCTTGGGCTTACTTTGTGGTTCCGCCGCGTTAACCCCACCTATACAACCCCGTTCTTCAGCGCCGCACAATTCTATACAGCCATCAGCTTGCTCATTAGCGCGCCCGCGACGATTAATTTTCTTGCCAGCAATTCGGATGGAAGAAAAAATAACCTGGTTGCATTCATAATCCTACAAGCCATAGCAGTTCTTTTCTATGCGGCAGCTGCATGGATCTTCAAGTCGCGCGGCTTCGCTCACATTTCTGCATGGTTGAGCATCATCCCATTTACCGTAGCTTGGAAGATTTTCGGCCCAACCTTCACATCAATCCAATTGGTCATCCCTTGGATGATGTGGTCAACGGTGCTGCTTGTTATAGGCTTCGCGCTCGACAAGAACAAGGTACGTTATTCCCATGCCGCTTATTTCGCGGGATATGTACTCTCCGCTTATGCTTTGGCGCGTTCCACACCTGATAGACTGACAAACATCTACGCCCTGGCGATTAGCGTCTCACTCGCTTTGATCTCGCACCTCGTCATCCATTATGGGCGGCATCATTCGTATGAATATTTCATCGGCAGATACTGGCAAAAAGCAGATCAAACAACGCGACAGATTGTATCTACATTCTTCCTGTTCTTCGCAGCTTATGCATTGCCGGTGCTTCTCACACAAGTACTGGCTTATATCAAGTATCCACTCGCCTGGCGCGGAGTATCGCTCGCCCTGGCTGCCCCGCTTTATATTGCAATCGGTTTGCTTGTGAGCCGATCAAAATCCAGAAGTTTGAGGACCGCTCCCACCTGGGCGTTATACAGTGCGGCATATACGCTGACTGCCATTGGGGCGATGGTCGCCTTTGAAGATGAACGTTTAGCAACTTATGTGCTAATTCTGAATACGATTGTTTATGCTGTCTCGGCATATATCTTCCAACAGTCGTTCTGGTTGTATCTATCCACTGTGTTGACTCCAATCATAGGGTTGCTTATCCTTCATCAAACAGATCGATTCGAGTCAAGCTGGGTCGCGTGGATGTTCATGACGCTGGCTTTCATCTATCTTGCCATCGGACAATGGTTCGACCGCGCACGTGGTAGGCGGGACTCGCTTGATGCTCTTCCCTTCGCCGCGCCGTTTTACGCCCCTGGATTCTTATTGAGCGCAATTGCTCTGGCAGTTGCAAGCAGTGATAGAACGTTGGCAATCCAAGTCTATTCTGCCGGCGTGATCTTATATGCGCTTTCAGGTTTTCTCTTCCGCGAGACGTTATTTATCTATCCCGCCGCCTGGCTCGCCGCCGTACCTTATTATCTGGCCATTACACTGACCCCGCTAGCGACGCGTTGGTATGGTCTCGCATGGATTCCGCTGATCGTCGCCTACATTGCGATTGGTCGTATCTTCTTCCACAAACAAGCCCTCGCGCCATTAGGAAAAGGCATGCTTGTTCAGTGGCTAACCCATCCCGCAATTCCATTTTATTTGTTGGCATATGCGCTCAGCGTTAGCATGATCTCGCTTTCATATATCAGTCCGCTTGCGATCACGTTGGCATTTGGTCTTGCGGCGATGCTCTATTTCTCATCTGCATTCCTCTTCCGCACTCCTGCTTGGATTTACGCCAGCCTTTTCGTTGCACACATGACTCTGCTTACATATTTCACGATCAACCCTAAAGGTGGAGAAGCTTACTTCCTCTCGTTTCCATTCCACGCACTGACGTGGGTCATGTCCCTGCTCGGGTATGGATTCAGTCGCAGGAACGCCGAATCAGCTTCAGATGGGAGAACAGCGTTTAGGTTCGGGCTGCTTGAGCGCTTATTGGGACACTCGTGGTCACGTCCGTTCTTCCTATTTGCAGTGATGGACATCATCGTATGGCAATCCATCGCATTTAACGGATACCAAACAACCATCACACTCGCCATCGGTCATGCATTGTTGCTCGCGCTGTTCTCAATTCTATGGACGGAAGGCACACTTGTGTACGGTGTAGTTGGCTTTAGCCTGCTGGCGGTTGGAGCATCGCTGAAGCAAGCGGAGGTCTCATTTGCAGATGGGGTGGCAGTATTCAGTGGGATCGGATTCGGGCTTTATCTGCTGGCGCGGCTGATCGAAGCGATTACATCCCGCTTTAAATCACTGACCACGTGGTTGACGCCGCTTACCCATTCATCCCTTGTTTTGACAGCTCTCGGCGTGATCATCAATCTGCCGCTTGTGGCAAGACATATGAGCGCTACTGCCGCGACACTTGCATTTGCTGGCGCACTCTATGTCACAATGGCCTATCGCGGACGTCAATATGCGCTTGGCTATGTTGGCATGGCGTTGCTCGAAATTGCCTGGTCGATCCTGCTGTTTATGAACGATATTAGCCAGCCGCAGTTCTATGCTGTCCCAGCCGGGCTTTACTTCATGGCGATGGGATATTTGGAACTGAGCCGCCATCGAAAAAGATATGGTATTGCGGTCGAAATCCTTGGACTCAGCGTTCTGCTGGTGACATCGTTCGCTCAATCCCTGAACGGCGCGCAAGGATTCCCATATTTTGTCCTGCTTCTTTTTGAAGCACTTTTGGTTATCTGGTGGGGAGCGCTCCAGAAAAGAAAGATTCCCTTCTTGGCGGGCCTTGCAGCAAGCGCGCTCAACATTCTTGCGCAAGTAATTGTTTTGATCTCGGTCTACGATATAAACCGCTGGCTGGTGGCGTTTGGTGTCGGGCTGCTCATCGTGGGCATTGCCATCTACATGGAACGCGGACGCGAACAATTGCGTACCCGCTCCCGCCAGTGGAGCGAAACAATCGAGGCGTGGGAGTAGAAGATGAGTTTCTCCTTACTATCAGGATTTCTCGTTGTTGTGATAATCGTGGTCTTAGCTTTGGGAAGGCTTACATTTTCCGGCAAAAAAAAGAAGTTAGCAACGACACCATCAGGAAAAGCGTCAAGGAGCTGGATTCTATATTTTGCCATTACACTCATCCTTGCAATCTGGACCATCTGGGCCGCTTTGTTTTTCTTCGCGGTCGTTTGGCTGTTGAGGCAAGATCCAAAACCTTATTCGAAAGAAATTCCTTTACCAACGAATACAGAGAAAAAGACGGCGGGGTTACTGTATACCTGGCTGATGCTTTCGTCAATTTTTGCAGTTCCCACTTTCGTTCTTCTACTCTTTAATTTTTCCACTTATTCATCGACCAACCAGCGGGTACTGGCGGCATTGATCCCCTTGATTTTCCATACACCATTGCTTCTCGGCCTAGCTTCAAAGAGCACGTTTGTTTTTCGTCATACGCAGCAAGCGCTTTTCCTAATGGCGATACGCGCAGGTGTGGCGTTGCTTACCGTGAGCTTAGCTAATGAACCATTCGATGGGATCTGGCTGTTTCTGCTCGGCAATGGTGCGCTGTGGCTGTTTGGAAGCCTCTGGGGTTGGGACCAGATCCAGCGCGGTGAATGCTGGTTCATGAAACGCAAAGGTCAGAAGCTGGTTTCCGTCGCAGCCACCACAATCGATTCACCTCCAATGGACCAGGAATTGAAAAGCATGCTTAAATCTTTGGACGCGAAAGAGGCGCTCGCGGCAAAGAATAAAGCTTTGCAGGCATTTCGAACAGGAAGCCCTGAGAGCAAAAAGCGCGCCGTTGAAATTTTGTACACACTAGGTGAAGTGGAAAAGTTCTAGAGGAAACTTTATGGAAAGCAAACCTTCAAAATTCTGGGCATATGTGGCAGTCATCGTTGGCATTCTTCTGATGCTCACAGGGATTGCCGCCTTCGTCGGCTATTTTGGGCTGCCCATCTTTTTGCCCGTTGAAGATGTACTCAGTTATAACCTCGGTCAAATTGCCGCAATCTTCCTGGGATTGGTCTGCGGGTCGCTGGCTGTTTATCACGGCGCGAGTTCTATCGGCCAGCGCAAATCATCCGCATTTCGACTTCCATCATTCTATATCTTTTGGATCATACTGGCTGTTGTCCTGGGTTTGGGAAGTCTCATCATCACTACTAAGATTGCAACCAGCTTTTTGTTCCCGCCTCTCTTCGTGTTGGGCGCGGCGCTTTCCACATTCGCCGTCCTTGCTTGGGCAAATCACAGAATGGGCTGGCCAATCACGTGGCGTCAGGCAGCGCTTGCATTTGTATGCGGAAGCACATTGGCAATTCTCACGGCGATCATCCTCGAGACGGCGCTTCCCTATCTCACTTACCTCGTGCTTGAACCTTTCCGATCCCTCACCGAGGGTTTTGCCGACATTGGCTGGGGCGCACCGGGTTTGATTGAAAGATTGTTTGCATCACCGCTCATCCTGGTATTTCTAGCTGTTGTCGCTATTGAAGCGCCTATCCCTGAAGAATTCGCGAAGGCATTAGGTGTTCCTATATTTGGACGCGCTCGCATTCAAAATGAAAGGCAGGCATTCGCGATCGGTTTGGCAAGCGGAGCAGGTTTCGCCATTTTAGAGAATATGCTTTATGAAGGTCTCTATGCACATTACAACGGCTGGGGCTGGGCTGGTATCACATCCCTGCGTTCTATCGGTTCCGTTTTGCATCCCCTTGGCACTGGCATCATTGCCCTCGGCTGGTTCCGCATGAAGGCCGGTGGCGCGGGGAAATTATTTAAAGCGTATTTACTTTCTATCGGATTACACACACTTTGGAATGGCGGCTTCGAACCACTCGTGTATCTCACCGGATTGGATCACTTCGCCAAAGATGGTTCTTCGCTCTCGATCTACGGCGAAACCCTGAATATATTGCTGGTTGGATATCTGATCCTGCTCTCGCTTGGATTATGGTGGCTGTTACGCCGAATCGTCAATGGACTTTCAGAACGCATCACACCTGACCTTGAACCTGCCACCGTTTCGAAACGCGCCATCGCAGCCTGGGCGGTTGCTTGCGCGGCGGTCATCATTCCCATTGGCGCGGCACTCGGCCCGGCTTGGGATTCGATCCGTACTCTCATTCTAGGGGACTAGAAAAAGTGCGAGAGGTAACTGATGGGCAACCAAACGATCGTTAATCCCTTAGCCGAAGAGGAACAAAGGGCGCGTATTCTCAAAATTGCCCTGCTGGGCGCAACCATTGCAGTAATATGTATTCTATTCTTCGCCGCGTTTACTTGGTTTCAGCCCGATCAACTATCCCTATCTGACCAGTATTTTCCATCACCAACAGCCACATTCACCAGAACTCCCACACTCACACCTACCTTTACATCCACGCCTACGGTTACATTCACACCCACAATGACCTTCACACCAACGGTCACACCCACGCCACATGTTCTAATTGTCCCACCTGAAGGGGTGAACATGCTTGTAGAAACATTTGATTCCAACGTACACCAATGGGACGCATACTATGGAAATAATGTAGCGCGCGTCCAGGACGGCAAGCTCTTCCTCAAATCTAATAAACAGGGATCCATTGGTATTGCAATATGCTCTGATTGTATCAACTACGGCGAGACATTCTATTTTCAAGCTGAATTGTTGCCCGAAAAAGAATCATCCATCCAGCATGGATTAACTTTCTGCGCTTCCACGGGTGAGGGCGAATTTTATGCATTCCTGATGAATCCGAGTACCTCAGATTATTCACTTTACAAACATAAGGCTGATCAGTGGCAAACTCTGATCCAAAACTTGTACACGAATTCAATCCATAAATATCCGGCCTCCAATACAATGAGCGTCTATTTTGATGAAGGCAAAATGGATATATACATCAACGGCATCCATGTAAATTCCTACACAGATTCGAATCCGTTTTCATGCAAATGGGCAGGTGTAATTGTTGATGATGGCAAGCTCGAATTGATCGTAGATAATGTTTTTACCTATAATATGGAAGCAGCTATTACGACCACCCTCACTCCAACGCCTTAGCCAGCCTAATTCTCACACAGGCCATACCGCCCTGACCAACTCAGGCAATATCTCTCCTGATTTGCCTTGCAGGAAATAATCAGCTTTTGAAGTGAGCGGAGTCGGCTCAGCATTGATCTCCACAACGACCACGCCGCGATTATGAGCGGCAAATGCCAATGACGCGGCAGGCTGGACAACCCCCGATGTGCCAATCGAAAAGAATACATCGCAGGACCGCGCTGCCTCAACCGCGGCTTCCAACTGATCACGCGGCAATGCCTCGCCAAACCAGACGACATCCGGTCGAAGCAATCCGCCACATTCTTCGCAGAGTGGCACAGACTCATTATCACCTTCCCATGTTTCTGTGAACGTATAACAATCCGCACAACGCACACGTTGAATGTTGCCGTGCAATTCAAGCACATTTTGATTCCCTGCCATGCGATGCAAGCCGTCGACATTTTGTGTGATTAATGTAAATTCTGGAACACACTTTTCCATCTTTGCCAACGCATAATGACCGGGGTTAGGTCTCACCGCTTTGACGGCTTCGCGCCTCCAGGCATACCAATCCCAGATCAATTTGGGATCGCGGCGAAACGCCTCAGGAGAGGCTAACTCCTCTGGCTTGTACTGCACCCAAAGTCCCGCCTGAGCGTCGCGAAATGTGCGGAGTCCGCTTTCTTGGGAAACTCCGGCTCCCGTCAAAGCAGCGACTCGATTCGCTTTCCGCAAGAACTGAACCAAATCTATGGGGAAATCCATCAATCTATTTTAATCGCTCAATCGTCCAAATCGATCAAGGAAACAAATGTTTTTCCATTTTGTTGACAAGAATATTAATGGGACTATACGGCCCCAATTCCGTAACTTCGTACAAACAATCTCGTCTTGATTTTAACGAATTCAGGATGCAAAGACCCGCCACCCGCAATTGGTCGCTTTCCTGCGAAAACGCAGGCAAGGTGTCGGCGAGCAAATAGCGAACCCAGCCTGTTTTTTGTTTATAGGTCGGTTATCGAGGAGGTGCATTTCCAGACATTCACTATCAATTCTCTAGCAAGGTTCCGTGTAGGATTCGTAACATTATTCGCCACAAGAGGAGACAATATGTTCAACAAGAAAGTCGTTACGATGGTATTAATGATGAGCTTCCTCATTGGAAGTACTTTTTCAGTCCAAGCCGCCGGTCAGTCAGCTTCGGACAAAAATGCCAAACCGGTTTGTCCTGGTCCCGCGGGTCCAGATGACACACGCTGCCATGCCTGGGTTAAACCTGATGCCAGCCTATCCCCTGTTGGGTTAACACCTGCCCAAATGAAAGCTGCTTATGGTTTCTCCACTAGCAATACTGCAGGTGCAGGCATGACCATTGCTATTGTGGATGCATTCGATCTACCAACAGCCGAAAACGATTTGAATGTTTTCAGCGCACAGTTTGGCTTGCCCGCCTGCACCACCGCGAATGGTTGCTTCAAGAAAGTGAATCAGACTGGCGGAACAAAGCTGCCGCGCTACAATTCTGGCTGGGGACTCGAGATCGCTCTGGACATTGAGTGGGCACACGCGATTGCTCCAGGCGCGCATATTTTATTGGTTGAGGCTAGTACCAACAGTTTCACTAATCTTCTTGCCGCTGAAGATTATGCCAAGACACATGCCCAATATGTTAGTAACAGTTGGGGTGGAAGTGAATTCTCCGGGGAAACCGGCGCCGTGTATGATAATCATTTTGTGCAAAGCGGTGTGAGCTTCTTTGTTTCAGCGGGTGATGCAGGTTTGCCAGCAGAATATCCATCTTCTTCCAAAAATGTTATTTCAGTTGGTGGAACATTGTTGACCTTCGATGGGGGTGGAAATCTGGTCAGTGAGACTGGCTGGTCCAATGGCGGTGGTGGCTGCAGTTTATATGAAACAGCAACTTCAGAGCAGGCTGGTTTCAGCGGATATTCTCAAGTCAACTGTGGCGGTAAACGTGCCACTCCAGATCTCTCCTTGGATGGAGATCCGAATTCTGGCGCTGCTGTTTACGATAGCTCTAACTATCAAGGACAAAGCGGTTGGTATCAAGTGGGAGGCACAAGCCTAAGCTCCCCAATGGTGGCTGGACGCGCAGCGGTTGCGGGCGTGGTAATCAATTCCGCATATGTTTATGGAAACAATATCACGTTCCGCGATATCACTGCCGGAAATAATGGTGCACCCTGCCTCGTTGGATTTGATCTGTGCACAGGTCGCGGCAGTTGGACGGGAGCAACTCCGTAATTCGATACAATTGAAAAGGGGAAATGGATCGGTTAGCTGTTTGCTGCCCGATTGTAGTAAAAAGAGACGGCAATCGCCGTCTCTTTTATTTGCGTGGATGAAGATCACTTTGTGACTTGTCTCACTATGGAATAGGCGCGCACCGCGCAAGCGAAGCACTCCGGTCATAGATTTGAGTCCGCCCGATCACTTCCAAATCTTTTGTGACGGCGACCAGTTGATATTCCAGCCAGGCTTCTTTGAAGTAATAATAGTGTCTCAGATTCCAGGTATGGATATCATAATTGAAGGAACCATTCTCTTCCTTTTTGATCATGATTGCCCCCGAGTTCCAGTCTGTTACATTCAAGGTATTCTTCTTCTCGCGCAGTCTTGTGAAGAGCAGGACTTTATCGGTGTTGACAGTATCCTGGACAAACGCGGAAACCTTGATATCGCGCGGTGTGCAGGGACCTTCATTCCAATACATTAGGTTATTGGAGATCAGAACACCTAAAAAGCCCACGCTGGCCGGCGTGAAAAGGTTTCCATTGATGGCGCCTTGAGGCAAGACGCCTGGGGTGATTGGGAATTCGGTCGCAGTGCCCGTGGGAGTGAACAACTCCGCGCCGATCTGCGTCACTGTAGGCGTGAAGGTGAGCGGGGTGCTCGTAGAGGTGGCAAACAGGTTTTGCGTGGGCGCAGGCGTCATGCTTACGGCTGGCGTTGGCGTGTTCTTCGCTGGCGGAACTGGAGTTGGCGTGGCAATCAACTTTGTCAGATCAGATAAGGATGCGCAACTTGAGAGGAAGATCGTAAAAACAAGAATGGTAAATTTTTTCTTCATTGAAAGATCCTTTGCAAACTTCTGCGCTATGAAAGAGAAAACACGTTATGGATTTAGAACCTTGCAATGCGTTAGCGACACTTCCGAAAAAGAGGCGATCGAACGACCTAAAACTTTCTGTGTGATTGTAGACGCCACCAACTGATATTGGAACCAGGCATCCTCAAAATTACGATAATGATGGATCTGTTCAAGTTCAATGGTGTAAAAATAAGTACCTTGCTTGTTATTGCTCAAAATCGCGCCACCGCCCCAATCCGTGTGACGCCCACTGTATTTGTCCTGCAATCGATACCATAGAGTCACAAATTTCAATCTCTTGGCTGGCAAAACCTGTGCGGTGAATCGGATGGAGCGCTCTCCTTCACACGTGCTACCCCACACAATTAGATTTGTACTCTTTTGGACGGTAAGAAAAAGATTGGGTGACGGTGTGAATAAACTGGGATCAATGGGCTCCATCGTAATCGTCGGGCGAATGGTTGCCGTAAATGTCGGAACTCGCGTGGGCGTGTCTGTAACCAGAGGTGTGCCGATGCCAGGTGAAGCGGAAGCTTCAGCAGTATTGATCACAAATAGGTTCGGGGTGTTCGTCGCTTGCAACGAAAAAGGCGTTGCAGTGGGCTGCGGCGAATTAATGACTGCGGGCGTGGATGTTTGCAGGAACGGAATCGAGATCGGAAGTCCGCTGCAGCCTGCCAGGAGGGAAACCAGCAAAGAAAAAAATAAGAACCTTTTCATAGTACCTCTTCAATGAATGTGACAATCACTTCGCCCTCCGACATCGCTTCCACCTCGTACAAAGCGATCGTTGTCTATTTACGGCTCCCATTGCGGCTGCCAGTCCGGTTCTGGATCCGTCGTGACCTGCCGTACATCTGATCCATCGGGACGCATGATAAATATATCAGCCTGATCGTTATTTCGCAAAGAGTTGAAAGCGATCCACTGACCATCGGGGGAGAAGGAGGAAGCCGCGTTGTTACCGCCATTTGTGAGTTGTGTAGCAGTTTCCGCATCCACATTGATGAGGAAGATGTTCTTATCACCAGCCGGACCTGCATAAATCAGGAGGGATTTGCCATCTGGCGACCAATCCAGGCTGCCACCAATGCCCTGCAAATTTCGGGTCAACTGATGAGCGTTGGAACCATCCGCGTTCATGATGAAGACTTCGTATGCATCGGGCTGCTCCACCGCCATCGCAAATGCGATCCGATCCCCTGTGGGTGCCCAATCCACAGCGACAATTGCATTTGGACCCGCATACAATAGATCCGGATTTTTGCCAGTGTTGTCAACGGTCCATAGCGAGGTGGGTCCCTCCGCGGCGCGATTGGCAAAAAGGATTCGCTTCCCATCCGGCGAAAATGTAGGAGAGATAACATTGCCGATATGGTCGGTGAGGCGGATCAGCTTCGCGCCATCAAAGATAAAGAGGAAAAGATCGAAGACGCCTCCATTTTGGTTCGAAGCATATACAACAGAACCTCCCAGTGGTGAATAAACAGGATAATAACTATGCGCTTCGAGGCTCGTCAGCTGCTGGTAGCCTGTCCCATCGGCATTGATCATGCAAAGCTGGTTGTAATCACCGCGCGTGCAGGTGAAGATAATGCGTCCAATGTGTACCTTGGTCGGCGGCGGCGGACGTGTCACAGTCCCAAGAGCAGTGGGCAAAGCCTTGTCTGAAATATCCAGGCTCGCGATGTTAAGGGGCGTCGATGGAATCAGCAGGCATAGTGCAATTGCCACTGCCACCAAAATCAGCCCAAGCGGTAAATGGATACCCCGTGGATTCGTTCGACGAGTGAATATGCGCCGTCGTGACATATCTGTATGAATTTTACATCGTTTCGAGGGCGGGAAAAAAACTCGTTGAGGAAGTGGAAGGAGTAACAGAGGAAATTTTCCAGCGTTAACCAGAAAAGGAGCATATCAAAAATTGTGCGAGACACTGATTCCACTTGATTTGTGACTCTCATAAATAAAGTGTTGAATCGAAAGGAGATAACCAGATGACAACTTGTAGCGACGTGATGACGAGAAATCCGGTATGCGCTCAGCCTGAGGATACTGTTGTCAACGTGGCACGTTTGATGAAGGAAAAGGATATTGGTCCCGTTCCGATTGTGGAAGACAAGACCTCAAAGAAACTTCTGGGAATTGTCACCGATCGTGATCTGGCAATCAAAGTAGTTGCCGCAGGACGCGATCCCAAGACAACACTGGTCAAAGATGTCATGACGAAAGTCGTGATCACCTGCCGTGCCGACGATGATATCGAAACCACACTGGACGCTATGTCCCAAAACCAACTCCGCCGCATTCTCGTGGTGGATGATGGCAATATGCTGGTTGGAATCATCGCCCAGGCAGATGTTGCGACACGCATGGACGAACCTGAAAAGACAGCTGAAGTAGTAAAAGAAATTTCACAATAACATTTGCGATCGGAATCTCAAGTTGAATCACACGTCCCGCAAGTTATGAGCTTGCGGGACGTGTCCTATTAAATCTCAATAAAGTATGAACTTAATGGACTGTTTCTGCCAACGCTTGTACGAGCTCTCGACAGAAGTCTGGAATATCAGCCAC
>Ga0137367_10003811_pt1 | contig 12184 bp, 8 predicted proteins | sample SagtaG_14_FD_104939 | JGI IMG/M metagenome (GOLD analysis project Ga0137367, IMG submission 104939) | Vadose zone soil microbial communities from Sagehorn Ranch, Mendocino, California, USA - Sage1_L_80_16 metaG | ecosystem: Environmental > Terrestrial > Soil > Vadose zone | place: USA... | reverse complement strand
GTAAATTTCACGCCCTTTGCTTTCAGCTCTTCGTAGGTCGCGAGCATGTCGTCGCATTCGAACACGGCAAATCCAAACGTGTTTTTCTTCACCAGGTCGCGCATGATCGCCGCCGATTCCGCGTTAAACATCATCTTGTCGTCGATCGCTATCAGGGTGATCTCCAGGTCGGGCTGCTCCGGCGGATTGACCGTCAGCCAGCGGCCTTTCGGACCCATCTCGGCATCGGTGTTCACTTTGAACCCGAGCTTGTTGACATAAAAATCGTAGGCGCTCGTCTGGTCCAGCACAAAGATCGAAAAATGGTTCGCTTTAGTTATCATTACTTCCTCCAAAATTGTGATGTTGGAAGAATACAGGGAAGTGAACCGGCGTGCTTCTCGAAAATTGCTATTCTCGTTTGCGTGCTGCAAATAAACTCTCCTCCTTTTCAAGGAGGGGTGGCACGGCGAAGCCATGACGGGGTGGTTACTGCCTTGTCAGAACCGGGAGCGTAGCGGCTGGGTAGGTCGCGCGCGGCCATCCGTTCACGACTTGTTGCTTTTCGTGCTTTTTCGTGTGTTTCGTGGTTATACCCGTTTCGGCTTCCTCACAAAGAGCGAAGAAAACACTGCATCACAAAACATCCCGGAATGAACCTGAGCGGTTCTTTGCTGATCTCAGCCTTGCGTTCGAGCTGCTGCCGTTGATATTCGGAAGGCGTCACGCCGGCGCGGCGTTTAAAGAGCGAGGTAAAACTCCCCAGGCTGTCAAACCCCACCGCAAAGCACGCCTCCGTCACCGACAGTTCCTGCTCCAGCAGTTCCTTTGCCCGCTCGATGCGCACATGCGTCAGGTATTGATGCGGCGTCCGCCCATAGATGCTCTTGAACGTGCGGATAAAATGAAACTTCGAATAACACGCCTCATCCGCGATCTCCCCCGCATCGATCCGCTCGGCATAATTGCTGTCAATGAACAGCTTCGCCTGCACGATCCGGCGATAAAGATCTAATTTCGGCAAGTTTTCTGGTGACATTTCTCAATAGACTACCTCAATTCAATCAGTTGACCAAGGTAGAATCGACCAGGTCCCGCAGCTCGGCCTTGGTCGCCACGTGCCGGTAGACGGCCGCATGGCTCACGCCCGGCGCCCGGGCTACGTCCACCACGGTCGCCTTGGCCGGGCCGAAGCGGCGGATGACGTCCTCTGCCGCGGAGACGATCTGATCGAGGGTGAGTGGGGCATCATCGAGAGACATATACCTCCTCCACCGGTGTGGGTACTTCGGCGCTCCTTTCTAGTGTTGACATAATTCAAGCCGCCGATCTCTTTTCGATTCCGAAATAGCGTGGCCGGTCGAGTTCCGAAGCTACGCGGGGAATCGAGGAGGCGGGCACATCTTCTTCGATCGCGAGGCGGCCCGGCGTAAGGAGCGCGGTCCCGGAAGTGACGATCAATACAAGGTAATTAATGCGCCACCTCCGCCGTGACGGCAATCCCGTCCAACTCTTCCAGGACTTGCGGCGAGAGCGTCAACTGCCCCGCGGCAAGGTTCTCGCGCAGATGGGCGACCGACGATGTGCCAGGGATCAGCAGGATGTTGGGCGAGCGGTGCAGTAGCCACGCCAGCGCAACCTTCATTGGAGTGGCCCCGAGCCGGCCCGCGACGTCCGATAGGGTGGACGACTGCAGCGGCGTGAACCCGCCCAGCGGGAAGAACGGCACATACGGGATGCCCTGCCTGGCCAGGTCCTCGATCAGGGCGTCGTCGTGGCGTTGGGCCAGATTGTAGCTGTTCTGCACGCACACGATGTCGGTGATCGCCTGCGCCTCGGCCACCTGGGCGGCCGTGACATTGCTCAGGCCGATATGGCGGATCAGCCCCTTGCGGCGGTGGTCGGCCAGCGCCGCCACCTGCTCGGCGATGGACCCCTCCGCGGGACCGTGGATCGCCCCCATCGCGCGGTAGTTGACGATGTCGAGCGCGTCCAAGCCCAGATTGCGGAGGTTGTCGTGGACGCCCTCGGTCAGGTCCTGGGGCGAGATGGCCGGCTGCCATGACTTGTCGGGCGGGCGGCGGGCCCCGAGCTTGGTGATGATCACCAACCCCGTTGGGTACGGGTGCAGCGCCTGGCGGATGATTTGGTTGGTAATGTGCGGGCCGTAGAAGTCGGCCGTGTCGATATGGTTTACGCCGGCCGCGACCGCCTCGCGGAGGACAGTGATGGCGCCGTCGGGGTCCTTGGGCGGGCCCCATACGCCGGGGCCGGCCAGTTGCATCGCGCCGTAGCCTATCCGTTGAACCGTCAATGACGTGCCGGGGAATGTAAACCGGCCGCCGAGCGTTGTTTTAGTCATTTCACTCATTGCATTGCTCCTTTCGAATGCTGATCTGAATTTTGTTCACTTGGCGCGCGGGTCGCGCCGCACGAGCAACGGTTCGGCGTGGCTCTTGCCGTTCACCGTTAGCCTCACAGTGTAGGTTCCGGGCAGGGCCGCGGCGGCGCGCTCACCGAATGGGCCGGGGCGTGGCGTGTTACCCGCCGGCGTCGGCCGTAGGTCCCACACCCAGCGATGCATTCCTGCGGTCGCGGAAAGCGGCGCGGGCGTGGGTCGCCAGACAGACGCGACGTTCAGCGTTTCAGGATTGACAGGCTGTGCGCGGTCTTCGCTGGAATAACGGCGAATCATCGCGCCCGCTGGGTCAAGGATTTCTATCGCCACCGGCCCCGACGCAGCAGACTTCAGGTAATAATCAATCATCGCGCCGTCGGGCGGATTGTCCAGAAGCGGCTCATCCAGCGGCAGCGGCGTGCCATGCGCACTGCCTGCCGGCAGGTCATAGGCGTCCGCCGGGCGGAACAGATGCGCATCCGATTGCGCTACTTGATCGTTGAGTTGCCGCAGCGGCGTGATGTTGTCCAACGCCCAGAAGCCGCGCCCGTGCGTGGCCACGATCAGATCGTCGCCGTGAATATCGAAGTCGCGCATCGAGCACGGCGGCAGGTTCAGTTGCAGCGACTGCCACTGCTCGCCGTCATTGAACGAAACAAAGACGCTCAGCTCCGTGCCCGCGAACAGCAGCCCGCGCCGCTGCGGGTCTTCCTTGACGGTTTGCAGGTAAACGCCCGGCGTCAAGCCGCTGGTGATCTTCTGCCAGGTTTTGCCCGCGTCGCGCGTGCGGTAGATGTACGGTTCGTTGTCGGTCAGGCGATGCCGATCAATTGCGGCGTAAGCCGTGTTCGCGTCGAAGTGCGACGCTTCCATCATCACTACTTTGCTCCATCCGGTGAGCGCTGGCGGGGTGATGTTCTGCCAGGTCTTGCCGTCGTCGTCGGTCAGTTGAATGTAACCGTCGTCGGTTCCGATCCAGATTCGCTCGGCGCGCAGCGGCGAAGGCGCAATCGTGTAGATCGCCCCGCGCCTTTTATTTTCGGGCGCGTTGGCGACGGCGGCTTCGTCCAGGTTTGACGGCACGCCGGGGTCTTCACGCGTCAGGTCGGGGCTGATTCGCGCCCAGCTCTCGCCGCCGTTGGTCGTTTTGAACAGGAACTGATTGCCGAAATAGAGCGCGCGCGGATCGGCTTTGGAAAAGACCAGCGGCGAAGTCCAGGTGTGGCGCGCCGGTTCGGTCATCCCGCGTTCGGGCGAGACGTTTTTGGTTTCGCCGGTCAGCACGTTGCAGCGCGTGACGCGGTCGCCGAACAGAAATTCAGGATGCAGCGGATCGGGCGCGGTGTAGCCGTTCTCGTCGCCCGCGCACAGCCCCGCCCAATCGGCCAGCGTGATCTTGCCGCGACTGCTGCGGTGAGGGACGCCGATCGCGCCGCTATCCTGCTGCGCGCCTGTCACCCAATAGGGGAAGCGATAATCCGCCGCGACGTGGTAAAGCTGCGCTGTCGGCTGGTTGTACCAACTGCTCCAGGTTGCGCCATTATCCACGCTGACAACCGCGCCTTGATCGGATCCAGTAATCATCCGCGTCGGGTCATCGGGGGCAATCCAGATTTCCTGATAATCGTCGCCGCCCGGCGCGCCTTTGATCGGCGTGAAGCTTTTGCCGCCGTCGGTCGAACGATACAGCGCTGTGTTCGGCACGTAGACGATGTCGGCGTTCTTCGTGTCCACCGCGATCTTGCAGAAGTACCAACCCCGTCCCCACAGTCGCGTGTCTTTTGAAACCTGCGCCCACGTAGCCCCCGCATCGTTTGAAACGTAAAGGCCGCCGCCTTCCTTCACGTCCACGATGGCGTAGACTCGATTGCTATTGGCCGGAGCGACGGCGACGCCGATGCGTCCCAAATTCGCGCCCGGTTTGTCAGCCGGCAAACCTTGCGTCAGTGGGCGCCACGTCGAGCCGCCGTCCGTTGATTTGTAGAGGCCGCCGCCCGGCCCGTATGAAGGCGGGTAGATGCTCCACGGCGTGCGCCGCGTGTTCCACAAACTGGCGTAAACGATCCGCGCGTCCTGCGGGTCGAAGGCGAGATCAGCCGCGCCGACATTCTCATTTTTAAACAACACTTTTTGCCATGTCTTCCCCCCGTCACGCGAACGGAAGACGCCACGATCCGGATTCGGGCCGTAGACGTGGCCGAGCGCCGCGACAAACACAACGTCGGGATTTTTCGGATCGACAATGACGCGCCCGATCTGGCGCGTGTCGTCCAGTCCGATGTGCGCCCACGTCTTTCCGGCGTCGGTGGATTTGTACATCCCACTGCCATAGGAAATCTGCGAACGCACATCGGTCTCGCCCGTGCCGACGTAGATGACGTTCGGATTTGAAGGCGCGACCGCCAGCGCGCCGATGGAAGCGACGGGCTGCGAATCGAAGATCGGCGTCCAGGTCCGTCCCGCATTGGTTGACTTCCACACGCCGCCGCCCACCGAGCCGAAGTAAAAAGTATTGGGCTGCCCCCGAACGCCGGTCACGCCGTTGACGCGCCCGCCGCGAAACGGCCCGATAGAACGCCAACGCAAGCCGGAGTAAAGGCCGCCGTCGTATTGCTGCTGCGCCGAAGCCGGTGTCAATAAGCCGACAATGGCGATTGCGGTGATGCAAAGCGCAAGCGATGCGCGCGTAATCGCTTTTTGCGAACAGAACATAGGTGAAAGCTCCTTATAGATTGAAGTCCGGCCCATTTTCCTCTGACTTCGCCAATCAGTACAGACTGTCATTCAGCCCGAACTGGCCGCCGCTGAGATGCCGCTGCGTTGGCGGTCATGCCGCCGCCGCGCAAAGCGAATGAACCCGCGCAACTCGATCACAAAGAGTATCCGCGCCTGCTCGTGCAATCCGGCAGCCTTGGAATGCAGGACATGCGCAGATCTTATTCACCCACGATCTATGGTTTGTTCATCGTCGTTGCGCTCGTGTTGCTGATTGCGTGCGCCAATCTGGCGAACCTGTTGCTGGCGCGCGCGGCCTCGCGCAGCGCAGAGATCAGCGTGCGGCTCGCGGTTGGCGCGGGGCGCTGGCGATTGATGCGGCAACTGTTAACTGAAAGCGTGCTGCTCGCGGCGTTGGGCGGCGCGGTTGGCATACTCTTCGCCCTGTGGGGCGACAGCGCGCTCCTGGCATTGACCGATAACGACACAGGGTTTCTCCCCAAAGGCGTTGACCTCAGTCTGAATTGGCGCGTGTTGGCCTTCACGCTGTCGGTTTCGCTGCTGACCGGCGCGCTCTTCGGCTTGGCCCCCGCATGGCGGGCAACCAGACCGGACTTGGCGACGGCGCTCAAACAGAGCCGCCGCACAGCGGGCGCCGTCTCGCGGTTGAGCAAAGGGCTGATCGTCGCGCAGGTCGCGCTGTCGCTGTTGTTACTGGTTGGCGCGGGTTTATTCATTCGCACGCTCTATAACCTGCAACGCGTCAACCTGGGTTTCAATCAGGAGAACCTCCTGCTCTTCAGGTTGCAGCCGAAGCAGGGCGGGTACAAAGACGAACGGCTGTTGCAGTTCTATCAGCAACTCTTTGCGCGTTTGGATAATCTGCCCGGCGTGCGCGCGGCGACGTTTGGGCGCGTCCCGCTCATCGCGCATGACAATTCGTTTGCCGACATATTGCTCCCCGGCGAGACGGAACAGACCGCTGCGGAGCACAACACCACCCGGCAAATGGCGCGGGAAAACTATTTTGCGACGATGGAAATCCCGCTGCTGCGTGGACGTGGCTTCACGGCGAAAGATAACCAGCGTGCGCCCAAAGTCGCCATCGTCAATCAAACATTCGCCCGCAAATTCTTCCCCGACGATGACGCGCTCGGCAAGCGTGTCACGGTGATCTACACCAAACGTGAAGTCGAGATTGTCGGCGTCGTCGCCGACACCAAATACGAGAGCCAGCGCAAGGAGATCAAGCCGCTGCTCTACACGCCGTGGCGACAGGAAGGCGATATGATCGGCATGATGCATTTCGCCTTGCGAACGACAGGCGAACCGACCGCGCTCGCCGACACGGTTCGCCAAGTCGTGCGCGAACTGGACAGCAATTTGCCGGTCACAGAAGTCACCACGCAAATGGCGCGCTCGCAGGCGACGCTGGGACAGGAACGCCTGTCCGCCCGGCTCTTGAGTTTCTTCGGCGGTTTGGCGCTTGTGCTCGCGGCCATCGGGCTCGCAGGCGTGCTGGCCTGGTCGGTCTCCCAACGCACGAATGAAATCGGCATTCGGATGGCGCTCGGCGCGCAAGTCGCCGACGTCTTGCGGCTAATGGTTTGGCAAGGCATGAAATTGGTTTTGCTGGGACTGGTCGTCGGCGTAGCAGGTGGTTATGTCTTACAGCGCATGCTGGCCAGCAAGTCTTTTGCGCCCGCCTCGTGGGAGGCACAGATGGCCAATCAGCTTTATGAGGTAACCGTGACTGATCCAATTACCGCTATCGTAATTGCGGTTCTGGTGATCCTTGTGGCGTTGCTGGCCTGTTACATCCCGGCGCGGCGGGCAAGTAAAGTCGATCCGATAGTAGCGTTGCAGTACGAGTAGGTTAGTACAATATCATTCCTCCGACCATCTGTCCTAGCGGCTCTTGTAAAAAAATGAGAGTTATTTTCTGGATTGCAACACGGGTTCGGATTCCGGCAACGCAAAGCTCATCAGAATGCCGCCCATTGAACAGGCGACAAACTGCCGCCTGTTCACGGCGTAACTGATCGGCGAGGCGTGGATATCACCGCCGGTGTGCGCTCGCCAGAGCAGTTTCCCGGTCCGGGAATCGAGCGCCAGAAAGTGGCCGTCTCCTGTGGTCGCAAAGGTTATTCCACCTGCCGTCGCGAGCAGGCCATTGCCGAGGCCCCCTCTCGAAAGCCGATAGTCCCATTTGGTTTCGGCGGTATCAGGGTCGATCGCTTTAACACCACCCCATTCTACTTCGCCGGGCGCTGCGGTGCGCCCGCCCCAATAGGATTTGCCCAGCTCGAACTTCTGATCCTCTTTGAAATAGACGTTGCCGGCTTCTGTGTAGGTAAAGATAAACCAGCCGGTCTCGGTGTCATATGACGGGGACTGCCAGTTCGTGGCTCCCACCAGACTGGGATAGACCAGTGTGCCTTCGTAGGTCGGTTCTTTAGCGGGCAGCAGGATCGGTCTTCCTTTCGCGTCCAATCCTTTGGCCCAGGTCTGCCGCGCGATGGGCGCGCCGAAGAGAAACTCGCCTGTCTGGCGATCGAGCACGTAAAAGAAGCCGTTGCGATTTGCCTGGAGCATCAACTTTCGCATCCGGCCTTTCCACATCCGATCGACGAGCATCGGCGTCTCGGTCGCGTCCCAGTCATAAACGTCGTGCGGCGTGAATTGGAAATGCCAGCGCCGTTTGCCCGTTGCGGCTTCGAGCGCGACCACCGAGCAGGTGAAGAGATTGTCTCCCTTACGCACGTCGCCGTTCAGATCCGGTCCCGGGTTGCCGAGACCCCAGTAGATCAAATCGAGTTCTTGATCATATGTTCCTGTCATCCACGTCGCGGCGCCGCCCTGCTTCCAACTGTCGCCCTCCCATGTGTCATTTCCGAACTCGCCCGACCCTGGCACGGTATTGAACCGCCACAAGCGGCGGCCCGTCGCCGGATCGTAAGCGTCGAGGAAACCGCGAACGCCCGTCTCACCGCCGCCCATCCCGACGATCACCTTGTCTTTCAAAGCCAGCGGCGCCATTGTCGAAAAATACCCCTCCGACACTTCGGCCAATTTCGATTCCCAGAGGCGCCGCCCAGTCTTGGCGTCGAGCGCCACAACCCAGGCGTCACCCGTCGTCATAAACAGGCGCCCGTCGAGCATGGCGAATCCACGGTTCGAGACGCCTTTGACATCGTACTTCGGGTCTTTCGCCTGATACTTGTACTCCCACAACTGCCGGCCCGTCGCCGCATCAATCGCGTAGGCGTAATTCGATGAAGATGTCGTATACATCACGCCGTCTACAACGAGAGGAGAAGCCTGTAGGACGCCGTTGCCCTGAGGCTGGAAGATCCACGCGGTCTGGAGGCCGCCGGCGTTCGATGTGTTGATCTGCTTGAGCTGCGAAAAATGCTGCCCGCGATAATCGCCGTAATAGGTCAGCCAGTTTTGCGGCTCTTTTGCCGCGTTCAGAATGCGTTCGTATGTAAGGCCGCCCTTCACCGTCATTTTTGTGGCCTTCGTGAGATCGGCTGTCTTGAGCGATTTCAGATAGGCGACGAGATCCTGGATTTCGGTTTCGCTGAGCCGCTTCCCGTAATCCAAGGGCATGATGGAGGTCTTTGCGTATTTGATCTCCGCGAGGTCTCGCTTGCGAAGCAGATGAAGTTCTTCGCTCGTATCGAAGAGCTGAATCGAAAATGTGTCTTCATTGCGGCGAAGCCCCTTGATCCACTTTCCGTCCTTCGTCCTCACCTCGACGAAGCCTGGCTGATAGCCTTCGCGTGAACCCGGCTTGAGGATGATCTTGCGCAATTCATCGGCTTTGAGATTGCCGATGGTCGAAAGGTCCGGGGCGAAGCGGCTCCCGAAGCCGTTGACCATATGGCAGGAAACGCAACCGCCCTTGCCGGAAAAGATCTCCTCGCCAACCGCCGCATTCCCGGCAATCTTTTCCGTTTCCCCGCTCATCGAACGCAGGTAGCTGACAACTTGCCAGACCTCGTCGTCCGCAAGGCCCATCGCGGGCATTGCGGTTCCCGTAACGCCGTTCTTAACGACATCGAAAAGCGAGGCGTCCTCATTGCCATGTTTGAAGACGCCCTTGTTAACAGCAGGGCCTCGCCCTCCGTCGCCTTTCGAGCCGTGACAACCGGCGCACATCTGGTCGTAGACGCCCTTGCCGGCTCGGACGGCTTCGGGTTTGTCGGCGAAGGGATTCTTTTGACCGGGATTGTTGTGTTGCGCGAGCAGCATTTCAGAGCAGGCGCAAAGGACGGCAAGACACAGAACTAGGGAATGGAACCGCATCTGATGACCCCCTGATTGTATCGAAGACGGTTAATCTTGAAGTTGACCTGTACAATGTTGGCCAACTTCCCACCGATGGTCAAGAGGTTAAAACATTTGCTCCCGCAAAAAAGCGGCGTTACAAAATGAAATAGGGGTTTGTGAGTGATCGTCTTTTCGCCAGATGGAATAACGCTGGCGGCTTAGGGGACTGAACATAGGCGATGCTGATTTTTTAGCACTTAGGCCTTGACGTGTTCCAGCTTAAGTGCTAATTTTTTAGCAGTTGTGGCCCGGCAGTTGGCGCAAAGGCGAAACAGAAAGGAAACGCAGCGCGATGAAGGAGAAGGCGCACGAACATTTAAGCCGCCGCGAGCGGCAAATCATGGACATCATTCACCGGCTGGGGAAAGCCACGGCCGGCGAAGTGCTGGAGGCGCTCCCCGATCCGCCGAGCTATTCAGCGGTCCGGTCGCTGTTGCGGTTGATGGAAGAGAAAGGGCACTTGCGGCACGAAACCGACGGCGCGAAGTATGTTTACCTGCCGACACTGGCGCGCGAAAAAGCGCGGCAATCGGCGCTCAAGCGAATAGTGCAAACCTTTTTCGACGGTTCGACCGAACTGGCGGTCGCAGCTTTGTTGTCGAAAGCCAAGCTCAATCGGGACGAACTGGATCGGCTCTCGGCGCTGATCGAACAGGCGCGAAAGGAAGGTCGTTGATGAATCACTGGCAATTACCGATCGAACTCACCTTGAAGGGAATCATGATTCTCACCGCCGCCGGGTTGTTGTCTGTAGGCTTGCGCAGCGCTTCGGCAGCGTCGCGGCATGCGGTGTGGAGCCTCGCGTTGGGCGCATTGTTGCTGTTACCGGTCCTGACGTGGGCAGTACCTGCGTGGCGCGTGGCGATTTTACCCGCGCCGCCCGCGCCGCCCGCGCCGGTGGCTGAAAACGCGTCGCTGGGCACAGAGACTTCGGCTGCCGTCGCCGAAAGATTGCCTTTGGCCTTGCCCAGCCAGGCGTCGATTGGGGCGGTCGTTGCGCCGCAGTTTGAAACCGCTTCTGAGCCGTTGACGGCGGCTGCGCCTGCGTGGCAGTTCAACGCCGCACAGATCGCGCTGTTGATTTGGGCGGCGGGCGCAGTGCTGGTGTTGGCGCGTTTGCTGTCGGGGACGTTGCGAATGAGGCGCATCACGCGCGACGCCGAACGGTTGATTGATTATTCATGGTCAATGCTGACAAACCGGCTGCGCGGTCAATTGGACATACGCGATCACGTTGCGATCTACGTCAGCGCGGAGGTTGCCATGCCGATGACGTGGGGCGTGTTGATTCCGGTCATTGTCCTGCCGCCGGAATCGTCCGCGTGGTCAGCTGAGTGGCGGCGCGTGGTGTTGTTGCACGAACTGGCGCATATCAAACGGCGCGATTGCCTGACGCAGTTGCTGGCGCACCTGGCGTGCGCGTTTTACTGGTTCAATCCTCTGGTCTGGTTTGCCGCGCGGCGGCTGCGCATCGAACGCGAATTGGCCTGTGATGATTGTGTGCTGGAAGTGGGCGCCTGGGCTTCTGATTACGCCAACTATTTGGTCGAGATTGCGCAAACCTTTGAAGCGGTCGAGCCCGTGACGCCTGTGTCGGTCGGCATGGCGTGTTCGCAATTGGAAAATCGCGTGCGGGCGATTCTCGATCCGCAATTGAATCGGCGGCATCCATCCCGCCGCCGCATAGCCACGTTGACCGTGGCGATGGCATGCGCGTTGTGTCCAATGGCCGCGTTGAAGGCGACTTCGCAAGAAAGAATCAGTCCCCCTGTGACGGATGCAGTTGCGGCAAACGCAGAAGCGCCGAATGTGGCTACTGAAGTCGCAGCTTCGGTGTCGAAGTTGGCCGCTCAGCAAGACAAGTTCGCGGCATTTCAGGAAAGGGCTGCGAACCATGCCTTGACTGCCCCGGAGCGGGCGGAGCTGACGCGCGTGGAGCAAACCATTGCTTCGTTGCAAGATGAATTGCGCGGCGCGTTGGCCGTAACGCCTGCGCCACAACCTAACCCCATGCCCGCGCCGCGTCCATTACCTGCGCCCGATGTCAAAGCTGCCCCCGCGCCGGCGTTCGCCACAGTCGCGCCGCAAGACGCCAAAGAGAAAGACAAGGATAAGAACAAAGAGAAAGACAAAGATAAGGACAAAGACAAAGACGAAGGCTTGACGGTGGAGAACCTGATTCGCTTGCGGATGTGCAACGTCGGGCCGGAATACATCGAAGCCATCAAGGAAGCGGGTTATGAAGACGTGACGGTGCGGCAGATCACAGAACTCAAGATGCACGGCATCACGCCCGATTTCATCAAGCAAGCTCAAAGCATGAGCGGTGAAAAGCTTTCGGTGCGTGAGCTGGTGCAAATGAAAATTTCCGGCCTCAACCCCGAATACATCGCGGCAATGCGGCGGGCGGGATACGACAACCTGCCGGCGCTCAAGCTATCACAGATGCTCTTGATGGGGGTCACGCCGGAATTCGCGGCGGCGATGAAACGCGCAGGCTTTGACAATCTGACCGCCGGCCAACTGACGCAATTGAAAGCGCTTGGCATGACGGAAGAATATGTTCGGCAGGTACAAGGCTGGGGGTTGGGCAAGCTTTCCATGCGCGAAGTGGTGGAAACGAAAATCCACGGTGTGAAACCCGAAGACGCACAGACGTTGAAAGCGCTGGGCTTTGACAACGTAAGCTTGCGCGATCTGACGCGCGTGCGCATGTTCGGCGTAACGGAAAGTTACGTCAAAGAACTGCGCGGCCTG
>Ga0137367_10003809_pt1 | contig 12185 bp, 7 predicted proteins | sample SagtaG_14_FD_104939 | JGI IMG/M metagenome (GOLD analysis project Ga0137367, IMG submission 104939) | Vadose zone soil microbial communities from Sagehorn Ranch, Mendocino, California, USA - Sage1_L_80_16 metaG | ecosystem: Environmental > Terrestrial > Soil > Vadose zone | place: USA... | reverse complement strand
TTTGACCGGGATATGTGATTGCCAGCGGAACAACGGCTGGTGCGCCCAACTGCTCATCAGAGTAATGAGTCAACCTGTAATCAGGTCCCCAGATGCAAGTGCCAGTATTACTCACCCGCCAGGTCTTGGTAAATTTTGTGCCCCCAGCGATATTCGTGTTATCTGGGATGGTCACATCAGCAACGAAAGAGGCGCTGTTGGTACAGTCAGGTGCATTGGTAGGCCGAGATGTGCCGACCGTTGGAGTAGCAGTCAACGGTGTGGAGGACGTCACTGTGGCTGAAGTATCTGCGGGTAATGGGGTAAACGTTTCTGTAGTGACAGGTGCTTCGGTGATGGAGATAAGCGCAGTTGGAACCTGGGTCTCAGTTTCAGTTAACGGGGATGTGGCGGTTGCTGCAGGCACTTGTCCGTTGCAGGCAGATAGGGCGAGCGTTATTAGAGCAGTAACAATGAATAGCTTCTTGATCATCCTCAGCCTCCTTGGTTACCATTGCATCCTGTCATTGCGAGGAGTGGCGCTACAGCGCCACGACGAAGCAATCTCCTGTTCAACAAATGGGTTGCTTCGCTGGTGCTCGCAATGACGTATGGAAGTTCAAAACATCATCATCTGTGATTTGGATTTTTCAAGTGGATCACCAGCGACCTGTTCTTCGAACGTTTCACGCGTCAGCACTGGGAGATCGATCAGCGTGCGCACCAAACGATATTTTACTACCCGATAATTTTTCAGGCCCGCCGCGAGGGAAGGATCCCGCTGCGTTTTGTAGGCAGCCAACGCGGCGCGTCCACCGGGCAGCACGATCACCGTTTGCTCAGGTCGATACGGCGTTTCAGCAATAGCGCGCCCAATGAGCGCGGAAGCGAGGATATAAAAAGCACGTTCGATCCTGCTATTCTGTTCCCACAAATAATTTTTATCTTTCTGGCGCGTGGAATATCCCAGGCGCTTGCCGATGGCTTCGATCAAGCCTGTGATGTTATTGAGTTCAGTACGCCGCGCAGAGGCCAGGTCTTCAGCGCGCAGTTTCCATTCTCCACCCGCTTTATTGGCATAAGAAGATAAGACTGCATAGATCATCGCCTGGGATGGCGTTAGTAACCCGGGAAAGCGCGGGTAGAGGTCATGTTCGATATCAAGAAAAATACTGTTGGGATTCTTTTGCAGGAATGTGACAACCGCGATCTCCACGCTGTCAGATAAAGACTCGTAGTAACGACTTTGCGAAGCACCCCTTGCGGGTAAGTCGTTACTACCTTTGCTTAAATCCCACAATCCCGTATCCACATTTTCGCCATTTGAATAATGAACAAAACGTGAGTCTTCTGCCAATGCCATTTGAATCAATGATTGTGTCGCACGTAAAGCCTCATCGAACTCTTGATCTTTCTGTTTGAGTGCGTGCGATTTAGCTAAAGCAATTAATCCCGCGGCATGGACATGTAAATAGCTGGCAGGCTCGCCGCGTTCAACCAAGTATGCGTGAATCGCTTCTCTTATCTCTTCAATATCGGCTGTATTGGATTGTCGTTTTAAATGTTCACCGCACATCCATAAAAGTTGGATTGGGTCATGTTCAGTTCGCAGCGCGAGGGATTGCAAATCAAAGCCAGCCGCGCTCGCGGCGGTTAACGCAGAGGTGAGAAAAGACGGCTCGGGTTCAGAAAGCAATCCAAAGAATGATGTGCCAAGATGCAATAATCCGAACAAGTGTGTGAAGGTAGCATTCGATGCGGTCGCGTTCCATGCCCAGTCATACCGTCTCCGACGCAAGGCCGGCTTATAGGGCTCCACAGCTTCAGGCCCCCATAACCATCCCGCCCACAAAGCGGACAACGTCCAAAACGCTTGATTGGGACGCGGCAATGAACCAATCACAGCCTTGATTGGAATTTCCTTTTTGACTTCATCCGCGAGATCTTTTAGGCGACCTTCGTAAATGCAGATTCCACCACTTTCTGGGATTTTCCGCTGATCTCCGGCGCGCCACGCTTCTATCACAACGCCTGAAGCTGTTTCTGTCCATAGACTTAATCCACGCTCAAGTTGCATCCATAGGTTGTGCTCGCGGAATTGGTTCGGAACATTAAGTTGTTTGGGCCGTCGTCTCTCGGAGGGATGATCCCATAAGGTGTTGCCAGCATCACAGGCAATCAAGATCAAGGCGTTCAACGCGCGGCGGCGTTCAGGAGTTAAATTCAAACTATCGAGACGATTGATAATTGTCGTTAAAAAATACAGGGGACGCGGAAGATAGTGTTCAATCGCTTCTTCTGCATAGACACGGTCATCATCTTCCAACGCAATGACCCGCTCAAAGGCGCGCGAACGATGCAACGAATCAGTGGCAGCGATTCTCTTCGCTTTCTCTATATCCAATGGATTTGCCACGCGTTCACCTGAATCTTCACAGTGTGGACAGGTATACACGCGTGCATACGGAGCGTCCTCGCCTTTGCGCCAGAGGAAAGAATCAGCCTGGATTTCATTTCCGCATTTTTCGCATGGGGTGAGATAGAGGGATTGCAAATGCACGCCGAGTCGTTCGTCTCCTTTTTTCGCGGCTGCTAAATCTGCCAGCGCGGCTTTGAAATCCGCCTCAGCGGGAGGGTTGGCGGACATTTCCAGCAGAAACCGCGTGATCGGATTATTCACCGTGACAAGCACGCGATAGCCCGCCCGCGCGGCTTCGAGCACCAATCGAGAGGAGAACCCGAATGGGTCCAGCACCCAGCTTCCGGTCGGCGCGTGAAGCGGCAGCCATGCAGAGATGACTCCCTCTTCGAGCGGAGGTGTGAACCGAGCAAGCGGACCCGACTCCACTGGAATCATGCCTGGGATATAAGCCTGGAAATCCATAACTTAAGTATACATCCCCCTTGAATTTGTAGCGCAAGATAGTATCTTGCGTTACGGAATTTTTCCTAGCGTTGGCGCGCACATAATATCGTAGTATTCCAGTTCAGTGGCTTTGTTTTGCTCAGCGTATGCCGCGGCATCTTTGCCAATGTTGCGGACAACATCGAGATGTGCGCGTACATCTGTGTCCCAATAACGTGGCAAGGTCAAAAGCGGATCTCCCGCGGGGCCCTCAGGAATGTAAGCAGGTCGAGCAGGATCATTTGCATCTGCCTGCGGAATCCAGTTGAACATCACCGGTCCGCGTGGGTTGATCGTGAAACCAAGCTTGTAGCCGAATTTTCTGGCGAACTCGACGGGCCGAGCTCCAAACCCGCCACCAGGCCAGATGATGGCGATAGGCGTCTTGTTGAAATATTTTTGGAGGTTGGTCATTGAGCCTTGCAACTCTCCAGTGAGGAACTCATCCGTGGAGCTATCACTCATGTTGATGTTGTGAACGTAGCCATGAGATTGATAATCCACCCAGCCTTCATTGGAAAGCGCCACATTTTCTTGCAGAAATTGATCGTCCCCGCCAAACGCGCTAATCCAGCCATTTACTACTGGCCATCCCCACTGTTGCCAATAAGAACGAAAATGATCGTTGAAATTTTGTGCGGTATGACGATCATCTACAACAAGCAGAACCGAGCGTTCTGGGATTTTAGCATTTGTATATAGAAAATCTGCCAGTTGCTGTGTATTGATCGCCTGGAAACCCATGTCATGCAGGTCGTTCATTATTTTTTTAAAATCACCTACGCTAATTTGATTGTCTTTTTCAGCTTGACCTTTGATGATGCCATGGAACATCACGACCATCACAACTGTCCCTGGCGCAGCGTTGCTGGAATTCCATTTGTCGTGAAGATATTGGCAAGTATCTTCAATGTACGTGTGTGGCGTATCGAGTGGATTAAGTTGACTCGCGACGAATGTTGAAGGAAGCGCCGGCGGCGTGCGGATGGCAGTCGCGGTAGGGATAGGCGTTTCGCTTGGAATAGGAGTCGCTGTTGGTTGTAGTTGTGCGAACGCGGTTTCGAAGGCTTGTGTAAGCGCGGCGCTGAGATCAGGTGTGGAGGCTGGCGCGGGTTGGCATGCAGTCACAAGTACGGCAAGCATGCCGAGGGAAAGGAAGAAGCGAGTAAGTTTTTGCATCGATGTTTAAACCTTGCGAAGGCTTCGATCTTTTGGTTTGTCCTTCAGGACAAGCCTTCGCAAGGTTATGGTGTTATTCGTTTGAATCGCCTTGGATGAAGGCTTCCACTTTTTCGCGGCAAATGTCATCGCGGAATTGTTGAGGTGGCGTCTTGAAGAAATAAGAAGAGGGCCCAACGATTGGCCCACTTAATTTCCTATCCAGCGCAATCTTAGCAGAGCGTATGGCATCGATCATCACACCTGCGGAGTTGGGGCTGTCCCAAACTTCCAGTTTGACTTCCACATTGAGAGGCACATTGCCAAAGGTTGTGCCTTCCATTCTGATATATGCCCACTTGCGGTCGGTGAGCCAGGGAACATGATCCGAGGGACCTACGTGAACATCATCATGATCGAGTTCATAAGGGATCATGCTGGTAACTGCATTGGTCTTGGAAATCTTTTTGCTCTCGAGACGTTCGCGCTCAAGCATGTTGAGGAAATCTGTGTTGCCGCCAAAGTTAAGCTGATACGTATGGTCAATGCGCACGCCACGATCTACAAAAAGCGTAGCGAGCGCCCGATGGAGAATCGTCGCGCCAACCTGTGATTTCACATCGTCACCGAGGATGGGAAGTTTGGCATCGCGGAATCTCTTCGCCCAATATTCAGAAGAGGCAATGAAGACCGGGATGGCGTTGACGAACGCGCAACCGGCTTCAATGGCTTGTTCCACGTACCATTTAGTTGCCATCTCAGAACCCACTGGCAGAAAGTTGACGACGACATCCGTTTTTGTGTCCTTGAGCAGTTTGACAATATCGGCTGTGGGACCGGGCGCCTTCTTAATCAATACCGAAAGATATTTGCCGAGTCCGTCATGAGTCATACCGCGCACGACTGGGGCGTTGAGATCAGGAACATCGGCGAATTTATAAGTATTGTTGGGTTCGGCAAAGATGGCTGCACAAAGGTCCTTGCCAACCTTGGTGATATTTACGTCAATACCCAGCGTGAATTCAATATCGCGAATGTGATATCCACCGAGGCGGGTATGCATAATACCGGGAACGCGAGCATCATCCGCGGCATCTTTATAGTACTGAACTCCCTGTACGAGCGATGAGGCGCAATTTCCAACGCCAATAATTGCGACACGTACTTTTTTGTTTGCCATGAAATTGGATCTCCTTATGAAATTGGATTGAGACCCTAAAGGTTTTTGCCCAAAGAAAACCGGCATTGGTTTTGCAGGATTTCATTGTCCAATCAGAAGATTTTTGTCGAACGAAACCTTTAGGGTCTAAACTTATATGACTACAACGAAATGCCTATTCTATTGTGTAATCAATGTTGTATAATGCTTTCGATGACCACTAACGAACGCATTGATCACCTGGAACGTTTGCTGGAAGTTGTGCGGGGTTTAACCACGGCACCAGATCTTGACTCCTTTTTACAAACCATTATCAGCGAAGCAATTGAGTTAACCAACAGCGAGTTGGCATCCATCCTTGAGTATGATGAAACCGCTGAAGAACTACGCTTTCTGGCAATGCATTGGTTTCAACGCGATCTGCTCCGACCCATGGGCGTCCCTTTGGATGGAAGTGCGGCAGGCTGGGTCTATCGGCGAAGTCAGCCCTTGATCATTCAAGATGTAAAAGTGGACCAGCGTCATTTCAAAGTGGTGGACCGGGTAACAAAGCATGAGACACATTCGCTTGTAGCAGTCCCGCTTATCGTGCGCGGTGAAGTTGTTGGTGTGCTAGAAGCGCTCAATAAAAAGGATAACATACATTATACCGAAGAAGACCTGACCATTCTGGAAACACTTGGCGCTCTGGCTGCGCAGGCAATGAAAAATGACAATCTTCAGCGCAAGATGCGCGCGACCAGTGTTGAGCTTGCAGAATTGGAACGCCTCAAAACGGACTTTATCGCGATCACCTCTCATGAACTTCGTACTCCCCTCGGATTAATCCTCGGTCATGCTACTTTCCTGCGTGAGTTGGCAGGTGCACAATATGGTGAACAACTGGATACGATCATTCGCAATGCAACGAAGCTCAAAGAAATCGTTGAAGATCTATCGGATGTGGATAATGTTCAAACCGGTGCAGCCCGGGTGCGAAGTCAAAAGATCTCGCTGGCGAAGATCGCAGAAGATGTGATTCTTACGTTCCAAGATGAGGCGAGCTCAAGAAACATTACTCTAAACTGTGAGATGGAGGAAGCTCCATTTTATCTGGATGCAGATGAAGTCAAGCTTAGCATAGCTCTGAGTAATCTAGTAAAGAACGCGCTACAGTTCACCGAATCGGGTGGGCATGTAACCATCAAAATTCAGAAAGATACAGAGTATTTCAAAGTAAGTGTGGCAGATGATGGAATTGGCATCCCTGCCAAGGATCTCCCACACGTGTTTGAAAGATTCTTCCAGGTTGAAACACATCTCACTCGCCGTTACGGCGGGATGGGATTGGGGCTTGCTGTTGCAAAAGCGATGATCGAGTTGCATGGTGGGCGTATCTGGGTGGAAAGTGAGGAAGGCAAAGGAAGCACATTCACTTTCCTTTTGCCGGCGGAGCAGACAAAGCATGTCACTATGCCAACAAGCCCGTTTATTGAGTAATTGTGTTATACACCGTCCCGAAGGTTTGCCCTGAGCGTCTCAACAGTGTTTTTTTAGAACCTTCGGGACGTTCTGTGCAATTAGGTGACAGTCTAAGGAACTGTTACCTTTTCTTTTATAATTGACCCGACATGGAGCCCCAATTTCTGGTTTTTGGCAAGTTGACGCGCGAATATCTTTTGCCTCCAACGGGTCCCTCAAAGCTTGACGTGGCGGGAGGAAGTCTGCTCTATGCCGCGGCTGGGCTTCGGGTCTGGGAGTCGGAGATCGGATTGGTTGGACGGGTTGGCAACGATTACCCGCGCGAATGGTTGAATGCATGCATGGCGCGCGGCTTCGATACGTGTGGCATCCATATCCTTTCCAAGAATGTGGACGTGAGAGAATTCCTCGCATACACCGAATCGTTTGAGATGAGTCGTAATAATCCTGTTTCGCATTTTGCGCGGCGCGAGATGACTTTTCCCAAGTCATTGCTTGGGTATCAACCTCCTGATGATAAGAAAAACCCCAATGCGGAAAGCATGCTAATGGTGACCGACATTCCCAGCGATTATCAGATGGCACGCGCTGCGTTACTATGTCCAATGGATATCGTTACACAGACTCAGTTGATCGCGGGAATGAAGCGCGGCAGTGTACATACCTTTGTCCTGGATCCCGGCCCGGATGCCATGCTGCCGAAAGCTCGGCGCGTATTACCAGCCCTGCTCAATGGCGTGACCGCCTTCCTCCCATCGCAAGAGGAGTTGAGCAGCCTATTTTGGGGCCAGACACATGATCTATGGGAAATGGCTCAATCCGTTTCGATATATGGCTGCGAGTATGTAGTGATCAAATGTGGTGCACGCGGTCAATTGTTGTACGACACGAACACGAAACAGAAGTGGGAAGTCCCAGCCTATCCCGCGCGCCTTGCTGACCCAACTGGCGCAGGCGATGCGTTTTGCGGAGGCTTCCTCGCGGGTTACTGTAAAAATTATGATCCACTGGAAGGTGTATTATATGGAAACGTATCAGCTTCATTGAAGGTGGAAGGAAGCGGTGCATTTTATCCTCTGGATGTGTTGCCCGGGTTGGCAGAGGCGCGCTTGAATGTACTAAGGAATATGGTACGAGAGGTTTGATCATAGCGAATGGAAGGCGAAGCGCTGTAATTTCGTAATTAGAGATTGGCCTAATTGATGAACGAATTGATAGATCGCGTAATTGAGCTTGCTATACAGATCCAGCAGATCCCTGCTCCAACATTCCATGAGGAGAAAAGGGCAGAGTTCATCCATAAACTCTGCCTCAATGAGGAATTGCAGGATGCTTGTATTGACGAGAAAGGCAATGTACTTGCTCGCTTTCCGGGAAATAGTGAAGAGAAGCCACTGATTGTTAGTGCTCACATGGATACGGTTTTTCCTCTGGAGACAGATTTACGGATCACACGGGGACCAAAGTTGATCCATGGGCCCGGGCTTGGAGACAACTCCCTCGGCGTAGCTGCATTGTTTGGTGTGTTATGGTCTTTACGAGAACGGAAGATTTCATTGCGCGGGGACATGTGGCTTGTGGCAAACGTTGGTGAGGAGGGACTTGGTAACTTAGGCGGGATGAAAAATGTTGTGAAGCGTTTCGGCGCGGACGTGCACGCCTATCTTATCGTTGAAGGATTGGCATTGGGACATGTTTATCATCGCGCGGTGGGAGTCAAACGCTATCGAGTGACAGCGCGTACAGCAGGTGGACATTCATGGTCTGATTATGGACATCCTTCTGCAGTCCATGAATTGGCAAAGTTGGTTGTGGAATTGGCTTCATTGTCTCTGCCAACTCATCCGCGTACAACCATGAATGTGGGAAAAATTTCAGGTGGGACATCAGTCAATGTCATTGCATCTGAGGCTTCATTTGATTTAGATTTGCGGTCAGAGGGGCAGAAGTCTTTAGCAGAACTGGTTTCAGCCGCGGAGAATCTATTTCATAATGCGAACAAGCAAGGGGTCAGCGTTGATGTGGAGGTGATCGGTCAACGCCCTGCTGGAGAAATGGACGCGAGTCATCCTCTTATCATATTGGCGAAGGATTGTCTGCGTGAGCAGGGCTTGGAGGCAGGGCTGATCTCAGGCTCCACTGACGCGAATGTACCACTCAGCAAGGGTTATCCTGCCATCGTACTGGGCGTGACGACGGGTGGCAGCGCACATACGATCCATGAATACATCAATACCGCGCCGATTGCACAGGGCATGGAACAGTTAGTGAGATTTGTGGAGAGGGTTTGGTGATTGGTAAATAAAGGAATCAGAAGAGGTCAATGATTGCTCATTGACGTCTTTTCGATTCGCATAATCCACTCAAGATAATACTTTGTTTAGAAATCAATGGGAGAGTCTTGATATCAGCAAAAAGCTATCACACTATCGTATAAATCAGCGGGAATCATCTACATAAAAGTAGCCAAAAAATCTATAAACCGTCTCATGTTACAATTTATTGACGGAGTCAATGATGAAGCAAGCAATACAAAGATTATTCAAAGACGAAACCTTTATTGCTATTTTGTTAATTCTCCTTACAACTGTCCTTACTTATGGGGTTAGTATTCCCAAGCTTGGCTACTATCACGATGACTGGTTTGTTTTATGGTCTGGTCAGGCGCGGGGCGCAGCGAGCATCGTTTCATTATTTTCTACCGATCGCCCGTTTATGGGCGTTGTTTATTCATTCATCTATCGTCTTTTGGGTGATAAGATCATCAACTGGCATTGGTATGCGCTACTATGGCGTTTTATTGGCGGGATAGCATTTTTCTGGATTCTGCGCTTGATCTGGCCGAATCATAAATACATGACAACACTGATGGCAGTACTTTTCATTGTTTATCCGGGTTTTTTATCAGAGCCCAATGCAAATACAAAACAAAGTCATCTTTACGGGTTTGGTACAGCTCTTCTTTCAATCGCCTTAATGCTTCAGGCCATGAAGACGAACAGTCGGGGATGGAAAATCTTTTGTGGCCTTTTATCTATTATCCTCACTGCAAATTATCTATTCATCTATGAATATATGATTGGCTTTGAGGGGACGCGCTTAATCCTACTTGGATACGCTTTATATCGGGAGGGAGTCAAGGAATTCCGCTCTTTGGTAAGAGAGATCCTCAAGAGAATATGGCCCTACTGGGTCGTCACAGCTGGGTTTTTATACTGGCGCATCTTTATATTCTCAGGTGCCAGAAATGCGACCGATGTATCCGCATTAGCCGGAAATTACCTAAGCAATTTCCGTTACATGCTCCTTCGATTAATTACAGAAACAGCCAAAGATTTTCTAGATACCTCAATTTTTGCCTGGTTTGTGCAGCCTTACCAGTTGTTTTCCGCGGCTCCCTATTCGAATTTGGGATTCGCATTGTTGATGACTGGGATTGTGACAGTATTGGTTTTGCTCTATACGTTCCTGTTCAAAAAATGGTGGGACGTACATGATAATGAGGCAGAAACGCCCCGGCTGATGAAAGATTTTATTTGGATTGGTTCTCTTGTCATTATCTGCGCGATTGCGCCGGTCATATTATCTGACAGGCAAGTGGAGCTGTATGATGCCTACAAGAGTTACGGTCTCCATCCGATTCCTGGGGTGATTCTATTCATCGTGGGGATTGCGCTCATGCTCCAGCCTGGTTTTCGTAGGCCGTTCCTAATCGCTTTAATTGTAATCTCGATCTCAACTCAGATTTTGAATGCTGATAACTGGGAGCAGTATTGGGAATATCAGCGCCAAATGTGGTGGCAACTCACTTGGCGCGCACCTGACATCCAAGATGATACCCTGGTGATGACATACAGCGCCTCAGGCTACAATCCGGAGCAGGATTACGAGATTTGGGGACCGCTTAATTTAATCTACAATCCTGGGCCTGCGAAAGCGCCTGCAATTCAAGCAGAGGTACTTAACCCCGATACAGCATTTAGCATCGAGAAGAAAGATGTTCTGGATAATCATGTTCGTGATATTAAACTTCACAGAGATTTCAACAATTTACTCTTGATAAATATATCACCGTGGTCATCTTGTCTCCATGTAGTGGATGGCCACCTGCCCGTCTATCCCGCAAGAGAATCGTTACTCGTTCAGCAGGTCGGAGAATATTCTCACGTGGATCGCATCATTCCCACTGGAGAATCTCCTATTCCACCTGCCTCAATATTTGGTTCTGAGCCTACCCATGGTTGGTGTTACTACTATGAAAAGGCCTCCCTCGCTCGGCAAAGGGGAGATTGGAAAGAGATCGGTAATCTATATGATCAGGTACTTGATTTAAACCTCGAAACAAATGATAAATCTGAAATGATCCCATTTTTAGAGGGACTTGTTAATCTAGGCCGAGTTGATGACGCCAAAGCTCTTTATAACAAACAAATCAAGGGGCAGGCAGAAATGCGCTTCCCATTATGCACTTCACTGGCTAAGGATCCGGGTTATCCACCCGAGTTTGGTTATCATTACCAAATGATCTATGAGATTCTGTGCAAATCATGAGGGAAAGAATCGTTCAGACTTCCCGCGAACTGCTTCAATGAAATGAGCGTTTGAACCACGAAGAGTTATTCCGTTTAAAATCTTCGGGCAGGTAAATATTTATATTACGGGAGCAGGCAAAACTTACGCGGGAACTGCAACTTAGTCATCTTGAAGATCAATAACATGACCCGAACGCTGTGATTCGTGCACAGCCTCCACTAGTCGTTGTACACGGATCCCATCCTCAAGGGTGCAGGAAGGTTCCACCTCGCCGCGAACGGCCGCAAGGAAATGTTTCATCTGTTCCATAAACATGATATTGCGCTCCCATGCTACTGGCAGCGGATAGACTTCCCATTCTTTTTTTTCTGCTCTGTAAATTCGGGTTGCGCCATCTGTAAGATCCCACTTGATTGTGCCTTTCGTACCAGCAATGTCAAAGGTGTGCACAGGAGGTTGTCTGTTATAGTCTAAATGTAAGCTGCCCAACGCACCATCCGCAAAGCGCAATCCGATCTTAGCTGTATCTTCCACATCTACCTCAAGATCGCCGAGCTGGCCGGTGAAACCCCATACCGATACAACTTGACCTACAAGCCAGGGAAGATAATCAAGCGAGTGACATTGTGTCAGCACAACGCCGCCTCCCATATCGGCGCGCGCGGCGTATCCATTGCGATAATCCTCCCAAGGATGCCACGCAGGCAGATATTCACCAAAGTGAACATGTGAGGAAATAATCCGTCCAATTTCGCCACCTTCAATTAAATGTTTTGCACGGATCAGGCCGGGATGAAAACGAAATTGAAACGCGACCAAAACTTTTGAACCACTTTTCTTCACCGCATTGGCAAGTTGATCCAATCTTTTCATGGAATGCGAGATTGGCTTTTCAAGTAGGATTGCACATCCCGTTTCTGCTGCAGGAATCGCAACATCGAGGTGAAATGCAGTCGGATTCGATACAAGGACTGCATCAGGCTTATGGTT
>Ga0137367_10003808_pt1 | contig 12190 bp, 13 predicted proteins | sample SagtaG_14_FD_104939 | JGI IMG/M metagenome (GOLD analysis project Ga0137367, IMG submission 104939) | Vadose zone soil microbial communities from Sagehorn Ranch, Mendocino, California, USA - Sage1_L_80_16 metaG | ecosystem: Environmental > Terrestrial > Soil > Vadose zone | place: USA... | reverse complement strand
ATTTCGTCTTTGGATTTTCCAGTGGAGGGAAATGGAAGTGTCATCGCCTATCTCTATCGAACTGTTTTGAAAGGAAATACCACGTTTGCAATCTCTGCACCAACAGTGCCGATGTCTTGCAATTGGTTTGTACCCAGACCAGCTTCACGAGCTAAGAATAAGTGATTGTCAGCATATGAAAAGGGATTGGAACCGGATGGTGCATCAGGGTCAAACCCCATCAGGGCAGTTGAAACTGAATCTGCCGCCACAGGGTTTTTACTCGCAATCATTAAGCCTGGTTGAACCGGGTTGTATCCCGGATCCCAAACACCCGCTCCTGCTTCAACAGTTTTGATACCATCGATCAATGCCAGGTGAACCGGCATCGCCAGGTTTAAGTCTATCGCCACACGCGGCAGACGCCGATCATAATTCTCGGATTCATGGAATGCTGAGCGGTGATTTTGTTTCTCGTCGCGGCGATACAGGCTGATGGGTGCCAGTCCAATCAGATTCTTCAGCGATAATGTAACACCCGTGGTGCTATGACACTTCATCTTTGCAAATGAGATAAAGACGTCTACTTCTTTGAGGGCTGCATTCATGTAAAAAACATCATAGATTTGTCGATTGGGTCCCACTGGAAAAGCGACAAAGTCTTTATAGGGGGCAGGCTTACAGAGATCGACCAAATCGGCATTGACGCGCGCTGCCACATCCGTGTAGCCCCAGGCCCGAAATATTGTTTCATCCCCCAGTCCATCCACGATGCGGATCTTCCCGGCTCCAGCATCAATCAATAGTTCAGACAGCGCCTGCACCAATGCCGGATGCGTAACGAAAAGTTCAGTGGCTGGCGCAGGCAATGTAGAGTCTGACCATGTATTCCCAGTCAGATTAGGCTTGATAGTTACCCGCGCACCTGGACGGATGACGTCTTCCAAGCCGCCAAGCTGCTGGAACATATCCTGCAATTTATTGCGAAGTTGTGAGACTTCATAAGCATTGATCTGTCCAATGGCGGCGACGGTCTGGTAACTGGGAGTTGCTGTTAATGGCGGTACTGCCGTCTGGGAAGGAACAGCTGTTTCTGATGAGGGCATGGTAGCCATCTGACTTGGAACCGGTGAAACTGTGCTTGTGCCAGCAGGTGATTCAGTTAGAGTTGGTCGAATCCCACATTGTTGCAGGAAAAGCGAAAGCAATGAAGTCCCCATCAATTTCAAAAACTGGCGTCGATGTATTGAAGTTTTCATGTTGAGTAGAATCACAATAGTCAGGACTTACATAGTGCCGCATAATTTACTTTACTATATATTTGAATTTCAGCCTACCAATCCATTTGAAAAGTAAAGTTGATAATGAGACGGGCGGTAACATAAAGATCAGCATTTTTCAAAAATTCTTTTTCCCTTATGTTAGCGACTACTACTCACATTTTACACGTTTTGCACGGTGCTAGCTAACATCTTTTGGTTCTGGCTGTGATTGGAGCAATGTTCCAAGTCTAGCGCTCAAGAAGGATTTTCCAAACTGTTATAATCTTTTGCGTGCATAAACGATATCTTTCAATCTTCATCCTGGGAAGTGTTGTCATATGCTTGCTTGCAACATTGGCATATAATCTTCCGCCCATCCATGATCGTTTAGCGTGGCGCGTTGATAATCTGCGAGTTGCGATTAAGCGCTACTTCAATCCACCGGAACAAGTAGTCTTTGTTCCTCAAGAGCAGGTGCAAGCAATTGTAAACGCAACTTTAGCGGCGATGGCTCCAACCGCGGCACCAACTTCATTGCATGCTTTAACTGCTATATCTTCCCCTTCTCCATTTCCCAGCCTAGTACCCACTTCAATCCCGGATCGCGTTTCTCTCGACGGCATTCGCCACGAATATCAAAAATTCAATAACTGTGCGCCAACCAACCTTTCGATGGTCCTATCGTTCTGGGGTTGGCAGGGCGACCAATTTGAAACGCGCGCTTATCTGCGTCCGAACCATGCGGTCGATGATAAGAATGTCAATCCTTTTGAAATCGTTGACTACGTTAAGAAATACACAACATTTGATGCAGTGTGGCGTGTGGGCGGCGATCTTGAACTGCTCAAGCAATTCGTGGCAGCAGGCTTCCCAGTCCTGATTGAAAAGGGATTAGATGAAGATGCCTGGTTAGGTCATTATCAGACTGTAAGTGGGTACGACAATGCTCGCAGCAGCTTCCTGGTTTATGACTCGTACCAAGGTCCACCAGAAGCATATGCGGTATCCTATGACACAGTTGCTCAATTTTGGCGACACTTCAACTATGTTTATGTTGTAGTCTTTCCTGCCGAGCGCTCTGCTGAAGTCTATTCCATTCTTGGTGCACAGAGTGACCCCAGAACAAATTTTCAATCCGCTGCCGATCGTGCGTTGGCAGAGGCGCAGACTTTGAGTGGACGTGAACAGTTCTTCGCCTTGTTTAATCGCGGTTCAAATCTCGTATATCTTCAGGATTACGCTGCAGCCGCTCAAGCATATGATACTGCCTTCGCTTTGTATGGGACGCTAGCGGAAAAGGAACGACCCTGGCGTTTATTGTGGTATCAGGATGGTCCCTATAATGCCTATTACAGCACGGGTCGTTATCAGGATGTTATTAATTTAGCCCATACGACCTTGATCAACGTAGATAAGCCTGTTCTTGAGGAAACATATTACTGGCGCGGCATGGCAAAGGAAGGTCTGGGGGATCGAGAAGGAGCAATTGAAGACCTGCAGCGTGCGTATACACTGAATCCAAACTCCACTCCTGCCGGAGAGGAACTGCATCGTTTGCAGGTGCAATGAATCCAGATTTTCGTTAAGAAAGCAGTGATCCCAAAAGGAATTGGCCATTGAGCTTATTTAATAAATCTTGGCAGATTGGCAGTTTCAGGAGTGTCGAGCTGCGCCTCCATATTTCCATGCTTTTGATCATGCCAACTACGTTCTACCTGTTTCATCCGAGAAGCTGGTCAGAGTGGCTGATCTCCCTAACTTCCATGATCGGGCTTCTCGTCTGTGTTCTGCTGCATGAAATCAGTCATACCGTGGTGGCCCAGCGCTTGGGGATCCCTGTCAAACAAATCATGATTTGGCCATTAGGTGGCTTTGCACAGTTGAGCCGTATTCCTGAGAAACCTAGCCACAAGTTCATCATTTCTGCTGCGGGTCCATTGATGAGCTTTCTGCTGGCGCTGCTATTGGGATGTTTATGGGCTGCGAGTTGGTTTTCACTTTCTTTATGGAATGGTCTTGGTTCCTTTTGGACAAGCCTTATCTACAGACCGATCCTGTTCCTGGCGATCACGAATGGTGTATTAGTGGTTTTCAATCTTCTGCCTATTTACTCACTGGATGGTGGAACCATGCTCAATGCACTCATGGAGATGCTGTTCAGCAAAAGGGTTGCTGACAATATTAGCATTGTGATCGGAATCCCATTTCTGCTGGGACTTATCATTTTTGGTTTGCGTACACGTGATTATCTCCTGCTTGGCTTCTGTGTACTTCTCGCTCTTGGAATCGGTACACTCGACCCGCGTTCACGCCGATTGATTTTGTTGGGTATCAACTATCTTTTTCAACGTACAGGATTTCATCATCTCAACGAGGATTTTGACAACGCCATTCGAGGGCATACGATTGCATTGCAGAAAAATCCAAAGGATATTTCTCATTTAGTAGGAAGGGCACTGGCATATCTCAATCTCGATGAACACGACCTATCTTTGGTGGATCTGGATACAGTCTTGCAATTGGATCCACAGCATGTTCTTGCACTCGAAATACGAGGGGAATTGCATAGCTTCAAGAAAGAATATGATCTTGCCATGGAATGCTTTAATCGTGTCAAAGCACTGAAGCCAGATTGGGCATTTCCTTATTTTGATCTCGGCGGCATATATCTTGAAAAAAAAGATTACGAACAGGCGCTCACCGAGTTTAATCGGGCAATTGCGTTGGAAGCCCAGTCTCCACTTTTCTTTTTGGTGCGCTCCATGACGTACTTCCGAATGCAAAACTTGGAGGCAGCGCATCGTGACCAGGCTGAAGCCATACGTTTATCACCTCAACGTGCTCTTACGATGAGCGATGTTAACCTCAATGTATATAAAGGCTATCTGGTCTGGGCGCAAGATTATTACGGCTGGGTCTTGGCAAAATATCCAAAACAATGGATGGCTTACCAAGGACGAGCTGATGCATTTGTAATTAATCATCAGCTTGAATCTGCAATTACGGATTATGACCGGGCAGTGAAATTAGCACCGAAAGAGGCAATTCTCTATTTTCGCCGGGGCATGGCACAAACGAAATTAGGAAACTCCAACCAGGCAGAGACAGATTTTCAGAGGGTGATCGTGCTTACACGTAAATCGCATCTACAAAGACGTGCAAAACAATTGCTGGCAGAAAACTCAAGCTTACAACCGCTTCCAGAATAACCTTGCATTCCCTATTCGGGATGTTCCTGCCACTCCCGACGCAGCAGACCGTACAGACTTGTATCGGAAATCTCGTCGTTCACGATCCAACGCTCGCGTAGATAACCTTCTTTCTGAAAGCCAAGGCGCTCAAGTGTCCTGGCGGAAGCAATATTGCGTGGGTCAATGTCGGCTTCCACGCGATTAAGATCCAGCGTTTGGAAGGCATAACGCAGGAGCGCCTGCAAGGCTTGGTGCATGTACCCAAATCCCCAATAGGGTCTTCCCAAGGCATAGCCAATCTCGGCGCGGCGACTGGCAAGATGGAATTGAAACAGGGTGCACGTTCCCAAGAGTACATGGTCGTCGCGCCGTTCGATCCCCAGTTGAAGTGCATTTCGAGTGCGATAACCTTCCTGTACACTTTCCATCCACTGCTGAGCTTGAGACATATCAGTCCAGGGTGGATAACTCCAGTAGCGCATCACTTCGGGATGCGAGAATATGTCGTAGACCGCGGGCAGATCTGCTTCATTCAGAAAACGCAGGGTGAGGGTTTCCGTTGATATAACGATTGGTTCTAATGGAGTCATGGATTATTTACATGCAAGGGAACGGATATTAGCGCCATTTGGCATACTAACAGTATGCATAGTTATCGCTTTGCCGAAAGTGTATCACAAGAGGTTTTCTAGGGATTCTATCTTTCGGTGTAAAGAGGTTTAGATAAACTGTAATTTACGTTCATAAATAGAAGCAATGGCAAGCTTGTATTCACAGGTTGGACATCGTCTTGCCGGCCGCAAAAGTACTTTGGTACAAGCTTGACGAAGTGGCCGTGGTACGTGTCAGTGTGCGCGGTCGTCTTTCCGGTCCCGGTTGCCGCGTCGTGTGTAAGCGAGATACGAAACGAACCGCCTTCGCGCGCCTCAAACTCATGCACTTGGCTGGTCATGCCACTCGGCACCATCCAGATCTCGACCGCGTGCGATAGACCTTTGCGCGAGGTGCGTTTATGTTACGACTGATGTGGGTAGAAGTAGTAGCCATATGTTAGTTCTCTTATAGCGGATCTTGACGCCTAATCGCTGGTATGAACCAGGTTCATTATACAGAAAAATGCTCAGGTGCAGACAAAAAAACCATTTCAAGCAGAGTCTCATTACGGCAGCCGCGCATCTTGCCCCGGCTGCTCGATGCCAAGGTTGCCGGAATTTAGGTGCACGTCGCGAAGCATCCCTGATGAGGGCTTTGTTAAGCCGCTTTTGACTTTCAGTTATCACAATTCACAGCCAAGTGTAAATAAATCAACAAAAGTCATCAGTGAAATAACTTGACATCATAGAACGTTTGTACTATAGTTAACTTATAAGTTAACTAACATGACCAAGATTCAGGATCCGCAGGAATTAGATAATATTTTTGAAGCTCTCGCAAACAAGCATAGGCGAGAGATCATTTACGTGCTAAGTCTGCAACCCTACTCGATCAGCAAGTTAGCTTCCATGAGAAATCTTTCCCTACCTGCGATTCACAAGCACATAGAAATACTTGAGAAAGGAGACCTGATCATCCGCAAGAAAATTGGGCAAACCAATTTTCTTACTCTCAACCGAGCAGCATTACGCGGTCTTCAAAATTGGGTAATGCAGTATCACACGTATTGGGGTAACGATGAAGCCACCTTAGAGAACTATGCTCAATATTTGGGCAGAGATGCAACCAATAAAAAGGAGAAATAAAATGAAAAAATTTGTATTGTTAACGTATGGATATGAAACACCCACCCCGGAAATACAAGAGGCATGGGGAAAATGGTTTGCATCGATAGGAGACAAGATGGTTGATCCCGGAAGTCCCCTTGGGCATGGTAGAGAAATCTCCCGTTCCGGAACCAAGGATTTACCAATCGGTATGGACTCATTAACCGGTTACTGCATAATTAATGCAGACAGCTTTGAGGAAGCAGAAAAAATTGCCAAAGCATGTCCAAGCATTACAAGCATAAGAGTGTACGAAGCAGGGGCAATGTAACTCCATCTATTAATGAAGAAGTATCCCTAAGATAGGGATACTTCTTCATTCAAATGGTTTTACAGAGTTGGCAAGGCTTGTTGAAAGTTCAAAGAAATCTCTCTGGATAAGAAAAAGATCATCGGTGATGTATATTCGAAGGGGAAATGTGAGATTACATCTTTTCAAGATACGTGATATTCAAAACTCATCTTACATCTGTTGCCTCAAGAATTGCGGGATAACGGTTTGTATAAGTGAGGGGACGGCACGAAACCGGACTATTGCCGATAGATTCTTCTATTTTCGTGGCATTAGCCGCAGGAGGACTCCACCTAGTATTACACGCAAAACGATACTGGGGATTGAGGTACTGTTTACAATATGGATTAAGTAGGCATGCAGATCGACAGCCGAACTCAGAAACATATAGACGGCAATTCCAAATATCACACTCTGATAAAGTGACGGGTTATCCTTTTTTCTTGCGCTCCAAGCGCTTGGAATCAATGCTGTCAATGCCGCGGCAAGTGTTCGCACCAAAAAATCGGTTTGATCGTCGCTCGTAATCCCCACCACTCTCAGCATAGCAGATGGGAACATCAAATATCCTATGACCGAAGCAGCGAATAGGAAAACAACAAAAGTGACTATTGCCTGAAAAACCTTTTCTCTGGTCATAGGGCGATTTTATGCCTCTTTCCATGAGAGTTTTTGGAATACGATCAAGCAGGGGTAGCGCGCGAGCAAATAATTGGGTAAGCCCAGCTTCGATTTGCATTTCCTTGAATGTCAAATTGGCTAGTTCCTAGCCCCACCCGCCCAACGGCGCGTAACTGATAAGAGGCGCGGATAAAGCTGGGGAACAGGAAAACCGGAAGCAGAAAACTGCTGGAAAACGCCGCATAATCCCACGTATCCAATGCACATCCTCTTTCCCGAAAGTAACAGGGCGCAACGGGATATACTGCGAATTGGCAGACGCATAAGCTCGCCTTCGGGCAAAGCAATGGAGATATCTGTTAATCACAGTCCCGTGGTGCTCACTGGAAAAGTATAGCCCTTAATTACAGAGTGCCACATAATTTACTTTACATAGCGGGGGACCAAACAAATGTCCAGTAGTATTTCTTAAACTCCCCAGGGATATAGATCCGGAGGGTTTACTTCTTCCGGCTCAATATGGAGAGGATGCAAGGCTACAGTTTTATCAATATACACAAAGGCATCGTAGCGTTTGGGCAAAACAGTGGGAACATAATTGCCGCGGCTTTCGAATTCCGGATCGTACACCACGCCAATTGCGCGATGACCGCGTACTTTTTGAAATTCCTCAGAAAGATTCTGTTGATTGAAGAGCAGGAACTGATCGCGGCCCGCTTGGTGAAGGACATCCTCCCAACTGCCCGCGCGTCCTTCGGGAACGTTCATCCGTTCCATCGGCGCGCCCCATGCCCTGCCTGCGATGACACTACCATGATGCGAACCAAACCCCACCAGTACAACACCCTCCTTGCGGAGTTGTTCGCGCGCAACTTGGCCAATGTTGAGCATACCAGCCCGAGCCATATCTGTATAGCGCGCATCGCCAACGTGAGTGTTATGCGCCCAGACAATCGCCTTTGTATCCGGACCATGAAAATCAACAAGGCGGTCGAGGGTTTCCATCATATGCAAGTCGCGCACATTCCAAGAGCCGGAATCCGTGCGAACCATTGCACGGTAATATTTTTCTGCATTCTTAATCACAAGCGCGTTCTGCTCGGCGTTGAAACCCGCTTCCGGGTCGCCATCATAGCGATTGGCGCGCTGCTGCATTTCGAGCAGGAGATTGATCACTTCATCTTCACAGTTTTCAGGGACCATACGCGTATTCCACGCATACGATTGTGGATCTTCTCCATAAGGTTCAAAGCATTGATAAGCCTGCATGGCAGTCCGCGCGGCTTCTGGATCCTTGTTCTCCAGATAATGGAGAATTGATTCCATCGACTCCCACAGACTGTACACATCCAGCCCATAGAACCCTGCTTTCGTAGATCGATCTTTATTGAACTTGCGCAGCCACTCTCCAAAGGCGACGATCTCCCAGTTCGCCCACATCCAGGTGGGCCAACGCTTGAAAACATGCAAAACATCCCTGGCGGTTTTGCCTGCATCCGGATATCCCTTGATATAACGGTTGAGGCGATAACAATCTGGCCAATCCCCCTCAACAGCCACAAATCTGAATCCTTTCTCGGCGATCAAACGGGAGCTGAGACGGGCGCGCCATTGATAAAATTCCGAAGTGCCATGTGACGCTTCGCCCAGCAGGACGAAGTGTGCATTGCCGATCCGTTCGATCAGAGGATCTAAATCCTCTCTTGTATTCAACGGATGCAAAAGTTGCCGCGCTTCCTCGGCAAGCGTTTCCACCGCGTTTTCATCTGTAAATCGAGTTCGATTCTGTAACATATCTCTCCGCGTGTATAACTTAACGGACATGTACCGCACTTAGATGTGTCTGGAACCAATTGGTTGCCAGTCGGGCGACATATTCGAGCGTTCCCGGTTCTTCAAAGAGGTGTGATGCCCCAGGTACGATCATCATCTTTTTTTCCTGCCCTGGTTGCATCTGTGCCAGCGCCCTTTCATTTAGATGGATCACCTCCTCGTCATTGCCTCCTATAATCAATAAGGTGGGCGCCTGCACTTTCGGCAGAGCAGAACCAGCCAGATCCGGCCGACCGCCTCTTGAAACAATAGCAGCCACCTTTTGGGGAAGTTCTGCCGCGGTCATCAAAGCACCAGCGGCTCCTGTACTTGAACCAAATAAGCCTCGCTTCAAGCCCTGAGCAAAAGGCTGTAGATCCAGCCATTCGAGCACCCCGGACGTTCGTCTGGCAAGCAGGTCAATGTCGAAACGTAAATGGCGTGTTCGCAGATCGATCTCTTCCTCCGAAGCGGTCAACAGGTCAAAGAGCAGGGTAGCCAAGCCGCCTTCCTGCAACGTCTGAGCGACGTATTGATTCCGGGGGCTGTTCCGGCTGCTGCCACTTCCATGTACAAAAACGACGAGTCCTTTTGCATCGTCAGGCACACTTAATATTCCCTCCAGATGAACACCTGTGCTTAAAATCCTCACATATCGATTCTCTGTATTTGTTTTATTCATACTTCCTCTTCATAAATAAAGGTGATCATACATGAAGCAATTCTTGCCATACTTCCTCTAAGAATCGCCGTACTTCTTCGTCAGTTGTTTGTGAGAAGTCTTCATACCACCGACCAACACCTATGAAGGGTTCAGGAGTGGTTCCGCAAACGACTTCATCCACGATCGTCTCGAATGCCTCACAGGTTTCAGGCGCGGCGATAGGAACAGCAACAACGATTCGTTTCGGATTCTGGGTGTGCAATCCGGCTACCGCGGCGCGCATACTTGCACCCGTAGCGAGTCCATCGTCGATGAGAATTACCGTTCGGTCGCGGACTTCAGGTGCCGGCCGGTCGCCTCTATAGCCACGCTCACGACGTTGTAACTCTTGCAACTCACGCTGCGCAACGTGATCAATCATTCCTGGAGGGATATCTAGTGCACGGATAATGTCTTCGTTCAACACGCGGATGCCCCCAGATGCGATCGCGCCAATTGCCAATTCTTCCTGACCAGGCAGTCCAAGTTTCCGAACGATAAATATATCGAGTGGAACATGTAAAGCGACAGCTACTTCATATGCCACTGGGACACCTCCACGTGGTAAGGCAAGTACGATCACATCCGAGTGGTTGGCGTAATGAAGTAATTTTTGGGCCAGTTTTCTACCTGCATCGCTTCTATTTCGAAACGGTTCCATCTTTCCTTCTTTCTCTAGAGCGATGGATCATTTCTTAAAGTCGACACTACATCTCCTTGAATTGTGAGATTTGTCAGTTTTATCAAGCGGACTCATCTGACTGTGATTCGATCATCGACATCCATCACACCATGGGTATACCGAGCGATATCATAAGCAGTTCGTTTTGCCCACCAGCTAGATACAGCACCAGTTAAGCTTACTACTGCTTTTTCTACGGTTACGTTGATATCATCAACATTCACGTTTATATTTCGGTCGAGGGCGCTAATAATATTTTCAGCCAGGCTTTCATCGGCAAGTGTTTGTGTGGGAACGACCGCGATCTTATTCGTCACCCCAATCACTCCCCTCATACCGTAAGCCAGGTCTTCAGCCCTAATCTTCTTCCAAAACACATCTACTGTGCCTTCCAACGTCACCCATCCATTTGAAACATCGATATTGAAATCAAAGGGGTAAAGTTCAGTATCCCAATCAAAGGAATGCTCGATATTTGACTTGATCTCGCTGTCGGAAGGGGATTCTGCCAGAATATCTACTTTGATTTGATTCTTAACATCCCTTACACCCGTAATGACCCAAGTATCCTCCAGAACAGCCACCCTAGTCGAAGAAGAAGGTACAGTGCCGGATAGTGTCACGATCCCATCGTCAACTCTCACGGATACTTTTGACGCATCTACCCGAGAGTCCCAATAGAGAGAATCGACTACATCTTTCGCAATGCCTTCATCGGTTTTAATTCTCGTTGCCATCCGTTGACTCCTTTCACAAAGAATAGTAACCAGATGCCTGCATGTATCATTTGACTTTTAGGGAATTAATCATACTTGGAGTTATCCCAAGAGCAAATAGGAGATTTACCTAGTATCTCATGGGGAAAAATCCCCATGAAGTTTCGGAGACATCCTAGGCGGATGAATATAAAGAATTCCTTATAATTAAATTAATGCGTACTATACAAAAACAGCTGTATCGAGATTTATGACTCTTAAGAACCCTTGGGATATCGTAGTCGTTGGTGGAGCGAACATGGACTATCTTGTACGCGGAAAAAAGTTGCCAAAACCTGGAGAGACCGTGATGGGCGATCGATTTCAAGAGGCGCCGGGTGGGAAAGGTGCAAATCAGGCAGTGGCAGCAACGCGGTTGGGAACACGCGTAGCACTCATCGCGCGTGTCGGAGCAGATGAGCGGGGAAGCAACGGGTATTGCCCTAGTCTTTGTAGGTGATGGAGGCGAAAAAGAGATTCTTACAGCGCCAGGAGTCAATCGCAAGTTCAGTGTGAATGATGTCCATCGGGCAGCGACTGCGATTCAGTCCGCGCGAATTTTGCTCGCTCAACTGGAAGTGCCTTTGGAGGCTGTGATGCTGGCAGCCCGACTTGCACAGGAAGCTGGGGCAAAAGTAGTTCTCGATCCTTCACCACCTATCTCATTACCCGATGAACTGCTGCGCATGATCAGTTTGATTAAACCGAACGCGCGCGAGGCAGAAGCGCTCACAGGCGTCCACGTGCGAGATCGCGACTCGGCGCGGAGTGCGGCAAAACATCTGCTTGAACGAGGGGTCGAGGCTGTTGCTGTGCAAGCCGGTGAGGAGGGGAACTTGATCGTCACTTCTGAACGAGATTATTTTTTTCCAAAAATACCAATACAAAGCATCGACGCGACCGGAGCTGGAGACGCATTTGCAGCAGCACTAACAGTCGCGCTGCTCGAAGAACGTCCCTGGCAAGAGGCGGGTGCATGGGCAAGCGCAGCCGCCGCGCTCAAGACAACCAAGCTCGGCGCACAAGCAGGGTTGCCTACACGCGATCAAGTGCTAGCTTTACTCGACAAGGAAGGGATAAGATACTAAACCTAGAATATTCTTTTGAAGAATATTTCAATAAACCTCTTGCAT
>Ga0137367_10003807_pt1 | contig 12192 bp, 10 predicted proteins | sample SagtaG_14_FD_104939 | JGI IMG/M metagenome (GOLD analysis project Ga0137367, IMG submission 104939) | Vadose zone soil microbial communities from Sagehorn Ranch, Mendocino, California, USA - Sage1_L_80_16 metaG | ecosystem: Environmental > Terrestrial > Soil > Vadose zone | place: USA... | reverse complement strand
GCGGTCACGATGGAGTACGGCGGCCGGCTTATCCGCCAGCACGAGCGCCTGTACCTGGCGCGAACTGATCAGGAATGCCGTCAGATCGGGGATATCGCCGCGATGCACGCCGCCGACGGCATCGCTGCCTGGCGCTGGTGGACGCTTGCGGAGCTGGATGGCACAACCGAGGCTATCTGGCCCGCCGAACTCCCGGAGTTGATCCGAGGCCTACTCAACCGGGCCTAGCCGCGGACCGGCTGGGTTATTGCCGCGTGCAGATCAGGAAATCGGTGCTTGGGTCTAACCTGGGGTGTCAGGAGGCCCACGTCGAAATGCTGCACGTGTCTCCTGGGGGAGCAGACAATCACCGACGACCGGACCGGCAGCGTCCGGACCCGGTCGGCGCGGGCGGTCGCCCTGGTCGGCTTCCTGGTCGTCCACACTGGGTCACCCCAGACGCGGCAGCGCATCGCGGGCCTGTTCTGGCCGGATTCGACGGACGCACAGGCGCTGACTGACCTGCGCCGCGAGCTGCACCACCTGCGTCAGGTTCTGGGCGACGAGCCTTCCCTCGTCGTGACGCCCAGGGACATGTGCTGGCGCGACACCGAGTCGCCCAGGGACTCGAGCTGCTCCACGCCGATGACACAGACATGGTCGCCGCGCAGCTGGCTGAACAGTATGCCCGCGGCGGCCGGCCCGAGCGAGCGGTGGCCTATTACCGGCGCGCAGCCGATGTCGCAGCGGGCAGGTTCGCCCACGCGGAGGAGATCCGGCTGCACAAGCAGGCGCTGTCGATCGTGCGGGACCTGCCCGAGGGACGAGACAGGGACAGGCAGGAACTCGCGGTCCTCGAAGCCATGGCAGCACCGCTTAACGCCAGGTACGGTTACTCGTCCGCGGAGCTGCAGCAGGCGCTCGAGCGTTCCATCGTGCTGGCGGAATCACTTGGCCACAAGGACTCGACGCTCGCCGGCCTCGTCGCGCTCTGGGCGTCGCGGTTCGTCCAAGGCCGGACCGCCGATAGCTACCAGACAGCCACCCGCGCGCTGACCCTCGTGGACCCGGGCTCCGAGCTGAGCGGCCCGGCCCATTTCGCCGTCGGAGGGCCGGCCGTCAGCCTGGGGATGCCCGCGGAGGCGCTGCGTCACCTCAAGCTCGCCGCCAAGCTGGCGAGCGGTGCCGTCTCACTGAGCATCGGCACCCGGCCCGACGTGCACAGCACGGCCTGGGCGGCGCACGCCCACTGGTTGCTTGGTCACGACGACGACGCCCTGTCCAGCTGTCACGGCGCCATCAAGCTGGCCCGGGCGATCGACCACCCGTACAGCCTGGCCGTGGCCCTGGCCTACGGCGGTATCACCCACCAGATGCGCCACGACATGTCCGAGCTGCGGGACACCGTCGACGAGCTGCGCGAGCTGTGCGATCGGTATGGTTTCGCGTACTACCGGGAGTGGGGGCTGATTCTCGACGGCTGGTCACGCACGGACGGGTCAGGGATCGACCTCGCCCGGCGAGGCATCGACAACCTCAAGTCGGCGGGCTCGTTCGCCCGCATGCCGTACTGGCTGTCGCTGCTCGCCGACCTGTCGGCACGAAACAACCGGCCTGGCACCGCACGAGCGACCCTCGACGCCGCGCTCGTGGCCGGACATGCCCACGACGACGTGTGGTGGCTGCCCGAGGTGATGCGAATGCGCGCTGCCCACGACGACGAGGAAGCGGCCAAGTCGCGCCTGCGCTCCGCGGCGCAGTTGGCGTCGGCGCACGGCAGCGCCGGGCTGCTTCGGCGCTGCGAGCGTGACCTCGCGGGGCGAGGTGTTCGCCGCCCTGTTCCCGGCGTTCTCCCGACTACCTGACGCGAGCGCACGCCGGCGAACGCTGCGCGAACGAGGCGGGTCCTAACTTCAGGTACGTACTGAATCTCAAGCGACCCACCCGAAGGGGAGCCACATGACTACCACATCTGCGCGCACCGCCACGACGCGGTTTGAAGAGCTGGCCGCCCTGCGCGGCGACCTGATCATGCCGGGAGAGCCCGGGTATGACGAGGCGACCTCGACCACGCGACCGTAGCGTTCGGCATGGCCACTCCCTCCGGCTTCATCGCGTCCACCGGTGTGGCCGACCTAACCCTCGGCGGTGGCATTGGCTACCTCACCCGGCGCTTCGGCCTCACGGTCGACAACCTGCTCGCCGCCGACGTGGTGCTGGCCGAGGGCACGTTCGTAACAGCCAGTGAGCGCTCCCACAGCGACCTGTTCTGGGCCTTGCGCGGCGGCGGCGGGAACTTCGGAATCGTCACATCGTTCACGCTCCGCTGCCACGACATCGGTGAGCACGGCACCATCATCGGCGGCCCGGTGCTGTACGACTTCGCCGACACCGCCGACGTGATGCGCTGGTACCGAGAACTGCTGCCGGCGCTGCCGGAAGAGCTGAGCGGCTGGATCGGGCTGATCACCATCCCGCCTGCCCCACCGTTCCCCGAGGAGCTCTGGGGCCGCAAGTCGTGCGCCATCGTCTGGTGCTACACCGGAGCGCACGACCGGGCCGACGAGGTGCTCGCGCCAGTCAAGGCGTACGGCTCGCCGCTGCTTGTCGGCTTGCAGCCGATGCCGTTCACCGTGCTGCAGAGCGCCTTCGACGGCCTCTACCCCGCCGGGCTGCAGTGGTCCTGGCGTGCGGACTTCGTCAACGAGATCTCCGACGCCGCGATCGACGTGCACCTCAAGTACGGCGCACAGCTGCCGACCGGCCACTCCACCATGCACATGTATCCCATCGACGGCGCCGCGAGCCGCGTGCCCGCCGGCGCGACGGCCTTCGCCTACCGCGACGGCGGCTGGGCAGGCGTCATCGTGGGCGTCGACCCGGACCCGGCCAACGCCGACCTCATCTCGCAATGGGCCAAGGACTACTGGAAGGATCTTCACCCGACCTCGGCCGGCGGCGCCTACGTCAACTTCCTGATGGTTGAGGGACAGGACCGGGTGAGAGCGGCCTACCGCGGCAACTATGACCGGCTCGCCAAGGTCAAGAACCGTTACGACCCGGAAAACATCTTCCACATCAACCAGAACATCCAGCCCGCCAGCCGATCCAGCGCGTAGGCGGGCCGGAACGCCTCGCGGCAGCCGTTCGGTAACTGGCTTTGTATTAATCAGCCCGAACGGCTGGCGCTTCCTGGCGCGCTCAGGCTGATCCTCTTCGGCCCGAATCCGGGGCGGAGCCGGCCAGACAGCGCGGGCCGGGCCACATGTCCGCCGGGTGCGGGCGGGTCCGGGAAAGGCCAATAGGAGCCGACCTAGCCGCTCATCCCCAAGCAAGCAGCAGGGTAGCTTCTAGGTGTCCCTCGCCCGTCGATGAAGGGAGGCGACATCAGCAAGGAGACGAGATCGGGAGCGAGTCCTGGCCGCATGCCCGCGCGACGGCGACCGAAGCCCACGCCCGATCAGCCAGGCGGTCATTCCTTTCGGCCAGCCCGCCCGTCTGATGCCCGTCAGGTGGCCGAGCTCGTGGATGCCGCGTACCTGCACTACGTCGAGCGCATCGGTACGACCCCCGGGCCGATGACCGACGATTACGAAGAGGTCATCCGCAACCACCACGTCACAGTGGCCGAACGGGATGGAGCCATCACGGGGGTGATCGTGCTTCGCGTCACCGACGAAGGGTTCCTCATCGACAACGTCGCGGTGCATCCCGCCCACCGAGGGAGAGGGCTCGGACGGGCTCTGCTGGAACTCGCCGAGACCGAGGCGCGGCGCGCGGGCTTCGACTCCGTCTACCTGTACACGCACGAGAAGATGACGGAAAACCTGGCCCTGTACTCAAGGATCGGATACGTCGAGTACGACCGACGCTCGAAGGGAGGCTTCTTCTCCCTGGTCTATATGAGGAAGCGTCTCGCGTGAGAGTGCGGTCGTTGGTGTCGGTGACGGTTGGGCCCGACGCGCGCCTGACGCGCGCCCGCATCGTGCTGTCCTGACCGGTCGGTCGGAGCCCCTGGGCAGGCATCCAAATTAGGCCGAAATCTCGTGGGCCGGTTACACCTTGCCGCGTCGTCTCGTCATACAGGTTGGGGGAGTTCAACACAACGTACAAGGGAGACAATCATGCCTCTGCAGGTGACCGCCATCATGATCGGTGTCGAGGACCTGGCCCGCTCCAAGAGGTTCTACGGGGAGGGCTTGGGCTGCACAATCGACCATGACTATCCCAATTTCGTGTCGTTCAACCTGGGTGACGGATCGTCGTCGCTGGCCCTCTATGAACGGGAGGCAGCGGCCCACGATGCCGGCGTCTCCGCCGAGGGATCCGGATTCCGGGGTGTCTCGTTCCACTTCATCGTCGCGTCGAGCGACGCTGTGGACGAGGTCCTGGGCAAGGCCGTGACGGCCGGTGGCGGCGTCGTGAAGGAAGCGGCGGCCTCTCAGTGGGGTGGGTACTTCGGGTACTTCAGCGACCCGGACGGCTACCTCTGGAAGGTCGCGTCCACCTCTTAATTTAGCTTCGACCATCAGCCGTCGTGGCAGCATCCAGGCGATCGCGGCGGTCTCTGGATCGTCCTGTTTGCCGAATCGCTTGCGAACGATCTTTCCCAGGCTTAGCTAACTATGAAAGGAAACGCCATGCTCGGCCGGAAGAACTACACACGAGAGGAAATTGACCAAGGCAAGGCGGCGCTCGATCAACAGCTTGCCGCGTACAAGATATTCGTCAAAGCCGTGGCCAGCGCGACAACGGACAAGAAGATCAACTCTGCCTTTGAATCCTTCGAAGCGCTCTTCTTCAACAACATGACCCTCGTCCTGGACCGTTACTTCGTCCACAGACTTGCCGGGCCTAACTACGAAGGCAAGGACGGGAATCCACTCAACGAAGTCAGAATTATATGCGACTCCTTGATGAACAACAACGGCGTCCTGCGCGGTGACAAACAGATCAAGCTGACACCTGAACGGTCAATCGTGAAGCTCCACATTGGCGACCCCATCAGGCTTACCGAGGAAGAGTTCGAACGACTCTCGGCGGCGTTTTTCGCCGAGCTAGAACGCAGGTTTGCGTAGCCGGGACCCGTTCCCACCGGCACCGGCACCGCGAACAGCGGGGCTGGGATCAGGAGGTGATCCCTCTGGCCCGCACCCGGCAGCACCCGTCGTTCGCCAACATCCACCTGCTCGGCCCAGCGGGCGGGTGTCTGGCGCGTCAGGGTTTCCAGTTTTGGGATAAGCGCTCATACTGCGGGGCATGTGCGAGTCGCGTCTGTACGCTCGGGCTCGAACCAAACATCCGGAGGTAAGCGCATGAGGAGTTTCATCCGCCTGCTGTTCGCGGGGATCGTCGCGGCGGCGATCTTATCTTTGACGCAAGTGGCCCAGGCCGCACCGCCGGAGCCCACGGTCCCGGCCGCAATCCAGGTTCCTGACGGCAACAAGGTGTTCCTGGTGGGTCATGCGGTCGGCGTCCAGATTTACTCGTGCAACGCCACCGCGAGCGGCTTCAGCTGGGTTTTTGTCGCGCCCCGGGCGAATCTGTACGACGACCACGGCAACCTCATCATCACCCACTTCGCCGGGCCAACGTGGCAGGCCATGGACGGCAGCTACGTCGTGGGCCAGGTCGTGGCCAGGGTCACCGTCGACCCCACCGCCATTCCCTGGCTGCTGCTGTCTGCTGCTTCGACGGCCGCCGGCCCTGACGGTGACCGGCTCGTGCCCACGACCTACATCCAACGGATCGAGACCACCGGTGGCCTCGCCCCGCCCGCGGCGGATTGCAACGCGACAACGGCCGGTACCGTGGCCGAGGTCCCATACACCGCCGACTACTACTTCTGGAAGGCCACCGACGGCTGACGCAACGCCGGTGCCCGCACGGGCCGGCCCCGTCGATCGTGTCGATGCAAGGCATGGGGGGCGTCCAGTGGGTTGACTGACTCACGGGCTGTCTCCCATGCGGCTGATCAGCTCGTCCCGGGAAATGCCGTGCCAGCGCCGAGGGCGCAGGCGTCTGAGGCCACGCTCAAGAGCAGGGCAGGTCGAGGATCTTCAAAAGATCGCGAATATCCGTGATCGTGTAGTCGGGCACGCAATCCAGGTAAACCTTCGTTCCCTGATCGGAATCGAACATCACGGTCTTCATGCCGACCTGCCGCGCTCCGAAGATGTCGCGATACATGTCGTTGCCGACGTACAGCGCGTTCTCGGCCGCCACTCTCATCCCGTCGAGCGCGAACTGAAAGAGCCGCCGGTCTGGCTTGCGGTACCCGTGGTCACCGGAAACGATGATCGGATCGAAGTAGTCGAGCAGACCGACCTTGTGCAGTTCGCCACGCGTGTACGCGCTCTGGGCGTCGGTGACAGCGGCGAGCGGGTAGCGCTCGCGCAGAACATCGAGCACCTCGCGCACGTGCGGGTAGAGACCTAGCCGACGACGCGAGATGCCGCGGGACATTTCGGCCAGGAACAGTGGCATCTGCTCGAGTTTCTGCGCCGGCAGGGTGCGGGTGAAATCCGTCGAGTGCCCCTCGATGATACTGCGCCAGATACTGACAGCGTCGAATTCAGGATACTCCTCCGAACTGGCCTGGTGCTGCTCCTTCATGATCCGGAAATAGAGATCCCGGACCTGGTGTCGGCGCAGCTCTATGCCCTGATACGTAAGAAAATGCGCCGCGGACCGGAAGATCTCATCCATGCCGTCCTCGGTCAGGATCCTGACCAGGGTGCCGTTCACGTCGAAGGAGACCGCTCGAATGTCCATGCTTAGCTATCAGCACTCCTTGCTCGACAGGGCAAAAGCGCAAGCCGCATTTCGGGCGGCGCGCTGGTGATGGGGCGCTCAGGCAGCTCGAAGCAGCTCCTTGGCCTGCGTCACGAGCTTGCTGCCGTAGTCTCGGCCGATGTAGTCGTTTCGCGCGATGCGCAGGAGGTTCAGCGCCATATAGTACGGCGCGCGTGCAGTAATCGACTCGAAAGTTCGCTCGCGATCGGGGAAATGACAGCTGTACTCCCATAGGAAATGCCCGATGAACGGCTCCGCGCGGTGCCGGTCGCCGACGGCAATCATGAAGGCATGCTGGAGTTCGCCTGCGACCCGCCCGACATCGAACATCCGGTCCCCGCGCTTCATCCGTTCCAGATCGATCGCCGCGACGTCCATGCCATGACCGAACAGAAAGTTCGCCGGAGTCGCGTCGCCGTGCAGCCAGACCTCCTGGTCCTGCCACATCCGCGGTCGCTCCCGCCAGCCGTCCCGCAACCATGACAACTCCTCGATGTCCCACTGTCCGATACGGTGGGCTTTCTTGAGCGTACCGACGACCTTGTCGAAGTACCTGCAGTCCGGATCGAAATCGACGCCTGCCCCGTTGGCCGTCCGGTTGTGCTGCGTGGCGAGGAAGTACGCGAGCGCTTTCAGCCGCCAATACAGGTGCGCGTCGTCCAGCCACGCGATCGCGCGCGCTATCGCGTGGCTGAATTCCTCGCCGGAATAGTATTCGACAGCCAGCACGCCGTTGATGTCGCGACTTACACCCAACGGGCGGATCACGTGGTGCGGCGACCCGATCAGGTTGTATCGGCGCAGCGTCCTAAGCCCATCGAACTCCTGTTGTGCCATCAAGGCTGCCTTATCCCGGTCCGATCCGAATCTCGGGCCGTAAAACTTACAGATGATCTTGGTGTGGCTGAACTTCTCCTCGTATGCGTAGACCTCGTTGCTGCCGGACAACCGGAAGACGCGGAAGGCCGGCTGTGGCTCGCGCACCCGCATGCGATCACGAATGATCCTGCTGAGGAAGTCATGGAGCGGGTCATGCCCCGCGACGTATCCGACATATCTTCCGTTCATCGGGAGCGTCGCCTCCCGCCGACTCCCGACGTGGCAACACCCTCGGCACCCGCCGCGCCTGCTGCGGTCAGGAATTGGCGGCGAGATGGCTTTTCGTGCGGCTTGTTACTCACGGCTCCCCCGTTACGCGGCACAACTGGCCCCCGGCCACGTCGTATAAGCCGCGTCTACCTGGCTCAGAGGCGCCTGACTCGCCCCTGATACGCAGATGCCATGCCTTTCCTCACCGGGACGCTACCCCAGCGTCCTTGGTGGTGAAAATGGCGTGATCGGCGGAAGCTTTGCGGTTGGTTCGGCGGAACAGGCGGAGAATGACTAGGCGGCCGTCGTCGCCCCGATGCGTCGCTGAACAACCTCGGTCCGCAGGTCGAGGGCCCAAGCGGTGTCTGCTCGGATCCCCCGACCTGCGACCCGATCAGCAGTACACGCCCACGATTGTGCCCGTTCCGTGGTCCATCGGGTTGGGCGAATAGCCGGGTGCGACCTTGACCACGACGATGTGCACGGTGTTGCCGGCCACACCGTTACCGGACTTGGTCACTTTGCTGGTTACGAGCACGCCCATGTAGGAGGGCACGCTGCTGGCCGGCGGTGGGCTGTTGCCCGGCAATGTCTTCCAGTTGCTGCCGCATGCTGCTGGTGGCGTGCTCGTCGGCAGGCTCACCGTTGCCGCGAAGCCCTTGAACGCGGACGGCGCGGTGCCTCCGGACAGGCTGTTCAGCTGATTCCAGTTGTCCGCCCACCAAGTGACGGTGGTGGTCGGGGTGGCTGCAGTGGCGGTCTTGTCGCCGAGCGCGAAAGCGCCACGGCTCGGGAAGGCGAACACGATAGCCGTACGGCTCGTGTCGCTGGAGGCCAGGTAGTAACCGTCGCTGGCAAAGCTGGCGGACAGCTGCTGGTTGCCGAGCGCGCCGCTAAAGGTCAGCGTGCAGCTGGCAATCCCGCTTGTGTTCGTGATGCCGGTGCAGGTCTGGCTGCCCAACCCGAGCGTGAGGGTCCGTCCGGCGATCGGAAAGACCCCGTCCTCCAGCAGTTGCCCCTGGAGCGTGACCCCCGAAGCCCCTTGAAGGATGACCGTGGGTCCGACGTAGATGGTAGTGCTCTCCTCGAGGGTGACGGAGAAGGCAGCCGACGCGCTCGACGGTTCGTAAGTCGGCTCATCCCCGGCAAAGCTCACGCTCACGGTGTACGGTCCGGGCTTGTCTAGTGGCGTGACGGAGCAGCTTGCGGCGCCGCTGGAGTCGGTCGTGGCGGTGCAGCTCTCGGCGCCCAGAGTGAAGGTGAGCGCCTCCCCCCCGATCCCCTTGGAATCGCTGTTATCGGTCAACGTCCCCGACAGCGTTACCAGGTCGTCATAGTCGCCGGTCGTCGGACCGGTGTAGGTGACTGTCGTTGGGATATGCAGCACCGTGAATGGGCTGGTGGTCGAGACGGCCTTGTAGCCAGCATCACCGGCGAACACGGCGATCACCGAATAGTGTCCCGGCGCGTCGTTGATCGTGACCGAGCAGGCGGCGTTTCCGCTTGCGTTGGTTGTTCCGGTGCATGTCTCACCAGCGGCGGCGAAGGTGATCGTCCGCCCGCTCAACCCGTTCGGTGTCCCGCGGTCAGTCAGGCTCGCCGACAGGGTGATCGTGTCACCGTGGTTGGCGCTAGTCGGCCCGGTGTAATTGATATCCGCCAGGTTGTTCGAGAGCTTGTCGAAGTCGGGCGTCCCCCAGCCCGTCGCCTCGTCCCAGCCTGTGGCCGCGTTGAAGCCGTTGCTGCCAGAGGTGATGTCGTGGAAGTCGTTGGCGTAGTCTGTCGGATCGTTCGCCAGCGCGTAGATCAGCGGCGCCGAGAAACCGAGGCCCGGTCGGCCCGACGCCGCGTTGTTGTTGTTCCAGATCGTCGCCATCGCGGCCCACAGCGGCGCCGACAGGCTCGTGCCGATAAAGCAGGAGTCTGCACCATTGACGTACACGTAGGCGCACGTATTGCTATCGGCGGAAACGTCGGGCTCGGCCCGGCCTGTGCAGTTAGTCGGAGGGGACCCCCACGTTTGCGTGGTGCCGATCCCGGTCTGCCACGAGGGTCGGGGCTCGGCGTTGTCGCAGCCACCGCCCGAGCCGCTCCAGGCGGTCTCCGAACTCCAGTTGCTTGACGCGTCAAGGTTCAGGTTCGTCCCACCGACGGCGACGACGTACTGGCTGACCGCCGGGTAGGAACGGCCGGCGGAAGCGCCATTGTCGCCGCTGGAGAAGTAGAAGGTCGTACCGACGGACGCTGCGTGCTGGAACGAGGTCTCCTCGTTGGCGTCGATCGAGCAGTTATCGCACTCAAAGCTATTCGAGATCACCGCCAGGCCTGAGTTGGCCGCGTCGTTGATCACGTCCTCGAGCGTCGTGCCCGAGTTGTCTACCCCGAGCCAGTATGTCTCGTGGATTGACGGCGCCACCGCGTGTGCGACTTGAGTGTCGAGGGCGATTTCGCCATCGGAGTTCGTAGTGCTCGCGCCGTCGACCTGGATGAAGTCGAGGCCGTCGTCGCCAGTGCCGCCGATCGTCAGCTTGGTCGTGCCGGTAGCGGCGGCGTAGCCGTCGTAGTCGCTCTGCGGCAGCTCCCGGCCCCAGAGTGTGAAGCCGATCGTCTGTCCCTTGCCGTCTCCTGTGATGTCATAGGCGGTGCGGAAATCTGAACCCTCGAGGCCGCCGTTGCTGGCCACCGCAGGCCTATAGACGTCGTAGTTCGATAGCCCGCTTACGTGCAGCACGTGCAGGTCAGCCGGAATCGTGGGATCTCGGTCGTTGGAGTAGAAGTCACGGCCGTTGTACCTGTAATCGTTGATCGTCACGCCGAAGGCGCGCTCGGCGTGCCCAGCGGTGGCGCGCACGTGGAGCAGCAGGTGGTCGCGCGATACGCCGGTGACCTTGAGGCCTCGGCTGGCGAGCCATGCCTTGGCGGCCTGCACCTCGCCGGGCGTCGGCGCATACGTCGCCATGTACTGTGCGTCGGTCAAGTAATGCCCGTAGCCCGGGTTTCCCGGCGTGCTCGCGGCCTTGATCAGCGCATCGAGCTGGTGGGAGTTGCGCGCGGCCAAACCAACGTTGACGCGGAGCGAGCTTTCTGCGTCGTGGTGGCCGCGGAGCGATGCGCGGCCATGGGCAACGGGCGGCGGTGTATTGCCGCTTGCTCCGCCGACTGCTGCCTGGGCAGACCGAGCACCAGGTAAGACATTTGCTCCGCCGACGGCTGCCTGGGCAGACCGAGCACCAGGTAAGATATTTGCTCCGTCGGCGGCTGCTAGGGCAGACGGGCCTGCCGACGCAACGCCGGTGATCAGCACAACGACTGCGAGAAGAAGCCCCCAACGCCACGCGTGCTGCGTGCGCATGCTAACGCGAGCCTGCGGTCCCATAAGTATCCGCCCCCGTCTCAGGCGTACGTTCAGCCCCCTGCTGAAACCTAATCGAATTAAGTCCCCTCTTTAGCGGACATGTCAAGAGGGTCTCCATGACGAGGCAAAGAAAGGTGCGATGACCGTCGGCGTAAGGAAAGCTACCTTCCAGGGAACCCTGGGACCACCGCCCGCAGCCGGCGCCATCGCTCGATCTCGCAGCTGTCGCGCACGGTCAACTTGGCGTTCACACGATGCCCACTCACCGTGCCGGTAACCCGCGCCTCTTGGGGCCCCAGTGCGAGGGATGAGCAGATCGTACCGGCGGGAACGGCAGCAAAGGGATTACGGAGCTTCCCGAGCAGGCGGCAGGCGCGCGTAGCCTGCGGTACTGTGCCGCGCGCGGGGCCGCACGCCAGCCGGTACTGGCTCGCCCCCGGATGGCTGGTGCCCTGGGGGTACACGGTAATTACGAGCCGCGTACCAGTGTGCGGCGTCTGCGCGGGCCGCGCACCACAGGCGCCGACCAAGCAGAGCACGAAAACCGATGGTAGGAGCGCGAGCCTCGTCAGCGCGTAACGAGCGCGGGCCTTTCGCACCGCGTCAGCCTATGGCGTTCGCCCAAGGCCGGGCCACCGACTCGCGGCTGGGATCGCTGTGCTCACTGGAGCCATTCACGGATGCGTAGAGGACACTGGCCTCCTGCCTGCGTCAGCGGCAGACCGCTACGGCCGGGACGTGTTCCCGGTCGTCCTCGTCTGGATCTTCGTGGTCGTCTTCGTCGCCAGGATCGCTGGGCGAGGTGGCCTGTATTTGCCGCGCTATTCGATCGGCCGCGTTGTTCGGTCTGCCGCATCCGGGCCGCCAGCTCGCCGGGATGCTGCCCGTGCAGCACCGTTCCGCGCGGGGCGTCGAACAGCGGGAATGCCACGTACTCGCGCGACCACACGCCCCATAGGACGAGCCAATTCGGG
>Ga0137367_10003802_pt1 | contig 12198 bp, 9 predicted proteins | sample SagtaG_14_FD_104939 | JGI IMG/M metagenome (GOLD analysis project Ga0137367, IMG submission 104939) | Vadose zone soil microbial communities from Sagehorn Ranch, Mendocino, California, USA - Sage1_L_80_16 metaG | ecosystem: Environmental > Terrestrial > Soil > Vadose zone | place: USA... | reverse complement strand
GACAACCCCCGGCCCGACACCGCCCGGCCCGACACCCATTGACCAGGCCGGGCCGACACCGCCCGGCCCCACACCGCCCGGCGGGCCCGCAATCGACTGGGCCCGGTCGCCGGACCGCGCGGACCGGACCGTCATCGACCTCGAGCCCGACTCCCTCCCGGCCTGGGCCGGGCAGTTGCTCGCCGACGGGTACCGGCTCGCCCTGGTCGCCGCCCACGACGACGACGCCTCCGCGCCCGGCGGGCAGGCCCTGCGGGTGGTGTACCTGTTCACCGCCGGCCCACCCGACTCCCGGGTCGAACTGCACGTGCGCCTGCACCCCCGCCAGCCCGAGGTACCCACCCTGGCCGCGTTGTCCTTCCCGGCCGGCCGGTTCGAACGCGAGATGCACGACCTGTACGGGGTCGTGCCGGTCGACCACCCGCAGCCCCGCCGGCTGGTCCGCCACCACCACTGGCCCCGCGGCTGGCACCCGATGCGCGCCGACGCCGGCCCGCCCCCGGACTTCGGCGACCCCGAAGGCCCCTTCCCGTTCCTCACCGTGGAAGGCCCTGGCGTCTACGAGATCCCCGTCGGCCCCGTGCACGCCGGCCTCATCGAACCCGGCCACTTCCGCTTCTCCGTCGTCGGCGAGACCATCCTCAAACTCAAGGCACGGCTGTGGTTCGTCCACAAGGGGATCGAGAAGCTGTTCGAGCACCGCTCCCCCGCCGACGCGCTGCCGCTGGCCGAACGCATCAGCGGCGACACCACGGTCGGCCACGCCCTCGCCTACTGCCTCGCCGTCGAAGACGCCACCGGCTGGCCGGTCCCTCCCGAAGCCGTGCGCAAGCGCGCGATCCTCCTCGAACTCGAACGGCTCTACAACCACACCACCGACCTGGGCGCCCTGTGCAACGACGTCGGCCACGGCATCCTGCACGCCCACGCCATGCGTATCCGCGAACAGCTCCTCAGGCTCAACGCCCAGGTCACCGGGCACCGACTGCTCCGCGGCGGCGTCCACCTCGGCGGTGCCACCCTGCACACCGTCCCGGACCCCGCCCACCTGCGGGCCCTCGCCGCCGACATCGCCGAGATCGTCGACCTCGCCCTCGGCCACACCGTGGTCGCCGACCGCTTCACCGGCACCGCGATCCTCACCACCCGGGCGGCCCGCGACCTCGGCACCCTCGGCTACGTCGCCCGCGCCAGCGGCCTGCCCATCGACGCCCGCCACCAGCACCCGCTCTGCGACCTCGGCCCGGCCTTCACCACCGCCACCCGCACCGGCGGCGACGTCCTGGCCCGCTTCCTGCTGCGCGCCGACGAGATCACCACCTCCGTCGCGGTCATCGGCGCCCTCACGCCGACCGTCACCGCGGGCACCACCAGCACCGCCGGCGCGACCGGCGCCACCGGCCAGCCGCCGTCCGGCACCACCGGCAGCCAGCCGCCCACCGGCAACCGCACCGGGCGGCCATCCGGCGTCGGCATCGTCGAGGGCTGGCGGGGCACCATCACCCACCGGGTCGAACTCGACGCCGACGGCGCCCTCACCCGAGCAAAGATCGTCGACCCCTCGTTCTTCAACTGGCCGGCCCTGCCCGTCGCCCTGACCGGCGCGATCGTCCCCGACTTCCCCCTCGTCAACAAGAGCTTCAACCTTTCCTACGCCGGCAACGACCTGTAGCCCGCCGCGCGATCCGAGATCCCAGGAAGCTGCCGGACAGGTCACACCTTGGCGCACGGTTGCGGGCCGGCCGAGCGCGGTGTCGGTGCGGCGTGGAAACATGCCGGCTGTGCCGGGATCGCGGCGCAGCGCAACATCGGGAGCGGTCGTGCGGATGGAAGCGGACTCAGTCGGGTGCGGGCCATGAGGGTTGCCGTCGTCGCGGAGACCCGGGCCGGGGAGCGGCGCGTCGCCCTGGTGCCCGAGGTGCTCGGCAAGCTGACCGCCGCCGGGTTCGAGGTCGCCGTGCAGGCGGGCGCCGGCCGGGGCGCCTTCGTCGCGGACCAGGCCTACCGGGAGGCGGGGGCCGAGGTGCGGGACGGGGACGTGCTCGCCGACGCGGACGTGGTGCTGACCGTGCAGCCGCTGACGGTGGAGCAGGGCGGCAAGCTCCGCGAGGGCGCGGTGACGATCGGCTTCCTGCCCACCGGGCAGCACCTCGACGTGGTCCGGGTGCTGCGGGACCGGCGGGTGACCTCGTTCGCGCTCGAACTGGTGCCGCGCATCTCCCGGGCCCAGACGATGGACGCGCTGTCGTCGCAGGCACTGGTGGCCGGCTACCGGTGCACCCTGGTGGCGGCGGAGAAGCTGCCACGGTTCTTCCCGATGTTCATCACCGCGGCCGGGACGGTGGCGCCCGCCCGGGTACTGGTGCTGGGCGCCGGCGTCGCGGGGCTGCAGGCCATCTCGACGGCGCGTCGGCTGGGCGCGGTGGTGGAGGCGTACGACGTGCGCACCGTGTCCGCCGAGGAGGTGCGCAGCATGGGGGCCAAGTTCGTCGACCTGGACCTGGAGCCGCTGGAGGGCGCGGACGGCTACGCCCGGGAGATGACCGAGGAGAGGGCGGTGCGGCAACGCGACCTGCTGGCCCCGTTCGTGGCCGCCGCCGACGCGGTCATCACCACCGCGGCGGTGCCCGGCCGGCAGGCGCCGCTGCTGGTGACCCGCCCGATGGTGGAGGGGATGCGGCCCGGGTCGGTGCTGGTGGACCTCGCCGCCGAGTCCGGCGGCAACTGCGAGCTGTCCCGGCCGGGCGAGGAGATCTGGCACGGCGGGGTGCTCGTCTGGGGCGCACGGAACCCGGCCAGCGACCTGCCCACGCACGCCAGCCAGCTATACGCCCGCAACGTGGCCAACCTGCTGCTGCTGATGTCCGACGCCGGCGTGGTGGCGCCCGACTTCGACGACGAGATCGTGGCCGGCTGCTGCGTGACGCACGGCGGCCAGGTGCGGCACGCGCCGACCGCCGAGCTGCTCGGGGCGGACGGCCGGCTGCTCGGGGCGGCGGGCTGATGCCGGGCCGGCGCGGGCCGGCGGCCCCGCACGCCGACGGCGGGCCGCAGGCGAAGGAGGAGGTACGGCCGTGCACAGCTCGGTAGCCCTGCTGACCATCCTGGTGCTCGCCGCGTTCACCGGGTACGAGGTGATCTCCAAGGTGTCGACGACCCTGCACACGCCGCTGATGTCCGGCGCGAACGCCATCCACGGCGTCATCCTGGTCGGCGCCATCATCGTCACCGGCCACGCCGACACGCCGCTGGAGGTGGCGCTCGGCGTGGTCGCGACGGTGCTCGCCACGGTGAACATGGTGGGCGGCTTCGTGGTGACCGACCGGATGCTGGAGATGTTCGGTGCGCGCCGCCGCCCGGCCCCGCTCGAGCGGGACGGTGCGGACCGTGGCTGAGGCCGTGCCCGTGGCCGGGCTCCCCGTGACGGGCTCGCCGTGAAGGGGCTCGCCGCGGCCGGGCTCGCCGCGGACGGTGCGACCGGCACCGCGACCTGGGTCGATGTCGCCTACCTGGTCGCGGCGATCTGCTTCATCGTCGCGCTGAAGGGGCTGTCCTCGCCCAGGACCGCGCGGCGCGGCAACCTGATCGGTGCCGCCGGCGCGGTGCTCGCCGTCGCGGTGGCGTTCGCCTCGGAGCACCCGCGGAACCTGGCGGCCATCGTGGCCGCGATCGTGGTGGGCGCCGCGGTGGGGGTGCCGGCCGCGCGCCGGGTGCCGATGACGGCGATGCCGCAGCTCGTCGCGCTGTTCAACGGCGTCGGCGGCGGGGCGGCCGCGGTGGTGGCGCTGCTTGAGCTCGGCGGCCTGGACCGCGGCGTCCCGCTGGTGGCCGCGCTGTTCACGCTGGTCGTCGGCTCGGTGTCGTTCAGCGGGTCGGCGCTGACGTTCGTGAAGCTGCAGGAGCTGATGACCGGTCGGCCGGTGACGTTCCCCGGCGGACCGTACGTGTTCGGCGGGCTGGCCGCGGTCGCCGTCGGGCTGGCCGCCGCCGTGTACGCGGTCGGCGGCGCGGGCGGGCCGGCCGGCGCGCTGGCCACCGCCACGGTGGCCGTGTCGCTGCTGGTCGGGGTGCTGTTCGTGCTCCCGGTCGGCGGCGCGGACGTGCCCATCGCGATCTCGCTGCTGAACGCGTTCACCGGAATGACCGTGGCCGCCGGCGGCTACGTGCTGCAGAACAGCCTGCTGCTGGTGGCCGGCACGCTGGTCGGCGCGGCGGGCACGCTGCTGACCCGGCTGATGGCCGCCGCGATGGGGCGGTCGGTGACCAGCATCCTGTTCGGGGCCTTCACGGCGCGGGCCGCGGGGCCGGCGGGCAGCGCCGAGCAGCGGCCGGTCCGCTCGGTCGGCCCGGAGGACGTGGCGATCCAGCTCGGGTACGCCCGCAAGGTGATCGTCGTGCCCGGGTACGGCCTGGCGGTGGCTCAGGCGCAGCACACCGTGCGCGAGCTGGCCGACACCCTGACCGCGCGCGGCGTGGAGGTGCTCTACGGCATCCACCCGGTCGCCGGCCGGATGCCCGGGCACATGAACGTGCTGCTGGCCGAGGCCGAGGTCCCGTACGACAAGCTCAAGGACATGGACGGCATCAACGGCGAGTTCGCCTCGGCGGACGTCGCCCTCGTCGTCGGCGCCAACGACGTGGTCAACCCGGCGGCCAGGACCAGCCCCGGCGCGCCGATCTTCGGGATGCCGATCCTCAACGTCGACCAGGCCGCGTCGGTGGTGTTCCTCAAGCGCTCGATGCGGCCCGGGTTCGCCGGCATCGAGAACGAGTTGCTGTACGACCGCAGGACCGCGCTGCTGTTCGGCGACGCCAAGGAGTCGCTGTCGAAGGTCCTCGCCGCCGTCAAGAACAGCTAGCGGGCCGCCGCGTCCAGGGTGGTGTCGGTGGCCGACGGGCCGTCACACCCGCCGCCAGCGGGCCTCGCACCAGGAGAACAGGCCGAACGCGACCAGGCCGAGTGCCACCAGCACCAGCAGGTACGGGCCGAGCGGGGTGTGCGCGAACGCACGCAACGTGCCGTCGATGCCCTCGGCCTTCGACGGCTGGAACCGGATCGCCGCCACCAGCAGGAAGACGCCGGCCAGCACGGCGACAGCGCCGCGGGCGATGCCGCCGAACACCCCGAGCTTCTCGACGGCTGCCCGGGTGCTCGGCCGGGTACCGGCCAGGTCCATGCGCCGCAGGAACTTCTTCTTCCACGCCCGGTAGGCGAGGTACAGCCCGACGCCGATGATCACGATCCCGGCCAGGCCGACCAGCAGCCGGCCGCCGGTGTGGGTCATGACGCGGGCGGTCAGGGTGCGGGACTGCTTGTTGCTGTTGGCGGTAGCCCGGGACGAGGCGCCGATCACGAACGCCACCGTGCTCACGCAGAAGGCCGTGTAGAGCACCCCGCGGGCCAGCGACTTCAGCCGCTGGCCGGCCTTGTGCCCGTCGGGCCCGGTGGCTCCGAACGCCGCCTCGCTGAGCCGCCACAGGGCCATCCCGCCGAACCCGACCGCCAGCAGCCACAGCACCACCGTGCCGTAGCTGCGGGCGGCGATCTGCGCGAGCGCGCCGCCGCGGTCGGCCTGCCCGCCGCGCCCGGCCGCGATCTGCAGTGCGATGACGCCGACCAGGATGTAGATCGCGCCGCGGGCCACGAACCCCAGGCGGGCCGCGACCTCCATCGGCCGGCTGTCCGCGGCGCGGCGGCCGACCGTCTCGGCCCGTGTGGTGACCCTCATCCGGCACCCCTTCGTGCGAGGAGGCTGCGCAGCGCCCGGCCGGCAGCAGCGGCGGCCTGCGACGGGTCAGGCCGCAGTCAACGCCGTCGTCCTACCCGCGTCTGCGGCCTCCACGCGCGGCTTCACGCGGACGCCGAGGTGGTCTTCGACGTCGCCCATGTGGGCAAAGCCACGACCGCGGTCGAAGCTTCGGGTCCGCGAGCCGCAGCGACTGCCGCGGGGGCTGAGCCGCGAGGAGTCCGCGGCGCTGTTGGGTAGCTTCCGTACCTGGCGGCCGGTCAGCCCGCCGTAGTCCACGACGACGTACCAGTGGCCACTGCGCGGCACGTGCGCCCGCACCGGCGATTGGCTGGCATGACTGCCCTAGCCAATGGCACGGCGGCTGGCCTTGAAGGCGCTGGCACCGGCAGCGCGCGGCGGCTTCGTGGACGGAGGTCCGGTGGTGGGCCTGAACGATCGTGCGCGGGGTTCGCGTCGGGCGGTGTGCTCGGGTGCGGACTGCGCCGGTGTCTGCATGGGGTGGGTGGTCCCGTGGGCCTTGGCGGGGGTGTGTCCGGTTAGGGTGCCTGCTGGGTGTTCGCGCTGGGTGCGGCCGGGGGCTCGCTGATGATCAGGTCGGTTGTGTTCGATGTGGGTGAGACGCTGTTGGATGACACGCGGGAGTTCGCGGCGTGGGCTGACTGGATCGGTGTGCCGAGGCACACGTTCTCGGCGGTGTTGGGTGCGGTGACCTTCCAGGGCAGGGATAACGCGGAGACGTTCCAGTATTTCCGGCCCGGGTTCGATCTGTCCGTGGAGCGGGAGGCTCGGGAGCGGGCGGGCAGGGGTGAGCGGATCGAGGACGGTGATCTGTATCCCGATGTCCGGCCGGTGTTGGCCGCGCTTCGCGCGCAGGGTCTGTGGGTGGGTGTCGCGGGTAATCAGACGGTGAAGGCGGCCGGGCTGCTGCATGACCTGGGGCTGCCGGTCGATGCGATCGCCACATCGGGACATTGGGGGGTGGCGAAGCCTCGGCCGGAGTTCTTTGACCGGGTGGCGGGTATGGCTGCCGGGCGGCGGTCGGAGATTGTCTACGTGGGCGATCACCGGGACAACGACGTGGTCCCGGCTCACGCGGCGGGGCTACGTACAGCGTTGGTCCGGCGCGGGCCGTGGGGTTACCTGTGGGCGGAGGATCCCGTGGTCGTCAAGACCGCTGACTGGGTCGTCGACTCGCTGCTGGAGCTGCCGGAGTTGCTGCGCGCGACCGGCTGACCGGTGCCGGTGCGCCGATCCACTTGGCCAGGCGCAGCAGCGGCTGCGGCGGTCGCGGGCTACCGGCCAGCAGGGTGGCGACGCTGTCTTTGACCTGGGGATGGTGCCGTACGTGCTGGGGTGCGCTGCGCCGGGCCGAGTCAAGGAACTCCAGTGCTCGGTCCGGATGGCCCGCGTGCAGGTGGGCGCGGGCCAGGTCGATGAAGTAGTGGGACCGGCGCTCGGCGGGCACGGTCGCCGGCGGTGACCACCCGTCGCCGCCCGCAGTGCCGCGGCGAGGTCGTGGCTGTCCACCGACAGCGAAAGACGGTGGATGCGAACCGACGCAGGGCCGAACGCGGTGCCGCGGTAGACAGCTTCGGGGACGTGGCAGGCCGCGGCAGCCGCCTCGTCGATGTGGCGGGCGGCTGTGTCCGGGTCGCCGCCGCGGGCGGCAAGGACCGCGGCGCGCATGTGTAACGCCCCGTACGCGGCGGCCGCGTGCACTGAGATCGCCGGGCGGAGGTGTGCGGCGGCGCGGTCGAGGATGCGGCAGCCGGTGAGCCAGTCGCCGTTGGCGAAGAAGGTCTCGCCGCGCACGTACGCGGCCGCCGCGATGGTCAGTTCGTCTCCGGACTCCGCCGCGGCCGAGCACATCAGATCGATGATCCGGGCGGACAGGTCGTGCTGGCCGAACTTGTCCGCGATCGCGTCGGAGGCCCGATACGCCTGGGTGAGCAGGTTCGCCACGCCGGCGTGCTCGGATGTCCGCTGTTGCCGTGCCCGGTGCAGCTCGGGCAACAGCACGGTCAAACGCCTGGCCACCGCGAGGTAGTCGGTTTCCAACCTCCACCGCACCAACTGTTGGACCTCGCGACGCAGCTCCGGCGCCGGGCGGACCGGTCCGTCAGCGGGGCAGTCGCGGGCGTCCAACGCGCGCCGCAATGCGGGTAGGTGATCGAGCACGCCGTGATGGGCAGCGGCGTGGGTAGTGCTGGCCGCTTGACGCTGGCGGTTCACCGCGTCAAGCAGCGCGACCAGGTGGCCGCCCAGGCCGAGTGCCTCGTCGCAGCGGCCTGCCAGATCCGCCTGTGGCCAGCGCTCGGCTTTCTCGATCTTCCCGATCAGGGCGCCTGAGTAGTTGACCTTGTGACCGAGGTCGGTCTGGGACAGGCGCGCCGCGGTGCGCCCCCGCCGGAGCTCGGCACCGAAGAAGGCGAGCGGCGACTGGTATGGCGTCAACTCCCGTGGCTCCTGGCCCACGAGCATGCCCCTTTGCGTTGCCGCACCACACCTACGGATCGAGCCGCGTAGTCGGCCGCCACCGGTGCATCGGACGATACCCGTCGCGGCTGCCGATGCGGACCGATCCCCGACCGGTGTGACCGATCGGGGGTCCGCGTCTGGGTTGGAGCGTTGGCTCGGCCGGCGGCTACGTCCCGGTCCCCACGCGCCGTCGCGCGAGCCCCGTCGCGTGTGCCGTCGCGGGCACCCTGCCCTTGGCCGTCGGCATCGGGCAGTCCGCTGTGGGCTACCGGACGCGGCGTATGCGGACATCGCCCGCGGTCCGCATGCACCCCCTCGATTTCGGCCGCCCGTACAGGCGTGAATTGGTCCGTAAGCCGGTCGCGATGCTCGGCGGCGAGGACTGGACCGGAGTCGTTGATCGGCTGAAGGGCGGAGACGACCATGCGCCCCATCCCCGCAGGCTCTGTCCCGGGTTCGGCAGTCCGGGCGTGTCCTGACGCGTCCGACGCCGATGAGAGCCCCTCCGCGGCGTGGATCAAGCTTGCCGTGCTGTCGGACGGGTTGAGCGTTGAGCCGTCGTTCGTGTCCTGGTTCGCCGACCAGCGGGGGTTCGCTCAGCGGCGGAACGTCTACAACACGCCGGTCTGGGGGCACGAGGGGGCGCTGCCGCAGGAGATCCGGCTGGGTGGCGTCGTGATCGCGGTGAACGCCTACGGGGCATCGCCGTGGACGCTGACCTGGGCCGGTCATGACACGGGACCGCGGCTGAGGCACCGTGCCAGCGGCGGGGAGTGGTCGGTGGAGATGGTCGCCGATCTTGAGTCGTTGCGGACCGACACCGAGCTGGCCAGCCTCGCGAACTTGTACGGCGGGAGCGCGTTGAGTTTCTTCACCCCGCGTGCCTGCTACTTCTTCGCCGACTCGACCCAGTGTCGGTTCTGCTCGCTGGCGGGCACCGCGCGGGAGCAGGACTCCTTCGCCAATCGGTTGACGCCTGACCAGATCCGGTACGCGGTGGACGCGGTGCTGGCGCGGGAACCCGGTCGGATCAATCAGGTGATGATCGTCGGGGGCAACGAACGGAACCTCGACCGGGGCTTTGCCAACCATGTCGCGCTGGTCCAGGCTGCCGCCGACGCGATCGCCGCGCACGGCCTGGGTGAGCGGATCTCGGTGCACCTGGCGACGATGCCGCCCCACGACCTGGACCGCATCGACGCCCTCGGCGCCGTTCGGGGGGTGCACGTGATGTTCAACCTCGAGGTGTGGGACGAGGACGCATTCGAGCGGATCGCCCCCGGCAAGCATCGCGACTACGGACGCACGCGCATGATGCAGGCGCTGGCGCGGCTGCGGGAGGCGATCGGGCAGTACCAGGCGCATTCGATCCTGATCGCCGGCCTGGAGCCGGCTAAGTCCACAGTGGAGGGAGCCCGGGCGCTGGCGGACATGGGGATCTCGCCGATCGTCAACGCCTACCACAGCGACCGGCACTCAGAACTCGGGTTGACGATCCGGCCGAGCTACCGGCACCTGGCGGCGGTGGCCGCCGGGTTGCAGCGGGTCCACGAGGACTACCCGGTCTGCCCGTACTGGCGAGGATGCGGCCGCAACGCCTTGGACTACGAGGCCGCGCACGGGCTGTTCCGCGGTCCGGTCCCGCGGCTGGACTGAGGCGGGGGAGACGAGCACCGTGCGGCCTACGATCCTGCTGGCGACGCCGGCCCCGCTGGCTTCACCGGCCCTGCTGTGCGCGGCGCTGCGGAACATGGCAGCCCACCCGGTTGCCTGGGAGGACGCCCGGGTCACCTTGTCCCGGCTCGCGGGACGGGAGGTGTACCTCGGCGGTGACGGGCTGCGCCCGTATGTGACCTTTTCCGATGGGAGGTGTCGCCGGGTCGTAGGCGTCGAACATGCAGGCCTGCCGGAGCCGCCGCTGGTGGCGGCGGTCCGGGCCGGCGAGTTCGGTACGCCCAGCCGGTGGCCGACCGGGCATCGGGAGGTATACAGCCTGTCTGTGCCGGACACGGTGGAGTTGGCGGTCCGGCTGTCGGTTCCGAGGGTGTTGCTGGTCGGCTTGGGCGACGCCGACCGCTATCGCGGCGCGCGGCTGCCGTTGGGGATCGCGCGGCTGGCGCAATGGCTGCGGTACACCGGCTGCCATGCGCGTCGAACCCGTCGACACCCGACCCGGACCGGTCACGGCATCCACGGTCCTGCAAACCCCGGCCGGGCAGCGACACTGGCTGCTGCCACCACCAACCACACCACGTGAACCACTCGACCTGGCCGGCGCGCAATGGCTGTACGTCGACCTCTACGACGAGATCGAGGACTACCTCATCGACCAGCTACACAAGCACCCGGCGGACGCCGACCGCCGGCTGATCGTCAACCTCAGCAGCAGCCGCCCGCTGGACAAAGCCCGCGGCCTCGCCGACCTGCGACCGTTCCTCGTCCAGTCCAGCCACCACGGGCCCGGGACCCTCCCCGATGCGGCAGCCGCGCTCCGGGACGCCGCCTCCTCCAGCTACGCCGTCGCCACCGCCGGACCAGCCGGTGCTGCGCTCGCCTCCGCAACCGGTCGTCACCTGACAACGCCGCGCTCCACTAAGCCGAAGGTCCGTTTGGGTGCTGGCGCCGCGTTCAGCGCCGGGCTCGTCTCCGCCGCCCTCGCCGGCGCTGACGAACAGGGCCTACTCGACGCGGCGGCCCACAGTGCCACGGCATGGCTCACCGAAGAACCCGGAGGCAGCCGGTGATCGTCTGCCTGGAAGGGACAAACGGGTGCGGCAAGACTACCCTCGCCCACGCCCTGGCCGAACGGTGGCGCGCCGAAGGCGGCACCGCCCAGATCATCGACCCCACGCTGGCCACCGACTTCGGCAAGCAACTCCGCGCTGCGGTCATGGACGCGGTCCGCCACGACGAGATCAGCGGCGACACCGAAACGCTCGCGTTCGCCGCCGCCCGGCTGCAGAGCACCCGCACCCTCCGATGCGTCGGCCGCCAACCCGCAGACCTGCTGATCGTCGAACGCTGGACAGCGGCGCTGATCGCCTACGGCGCAGTGGCCGAGGCCAACCAGACGCTCCTGTCAGCCATCCGCGACGTCTTGGACGCCGCCCTGCCGATCGAGCGCACCGCCTACCTCGACGTACCCGGCGCCGTGGCCCAGCACCGGCTCGCCCGGCAGACCGAACATAACCGGTTCGAGACCCTCGGCAGCGGCTACCTCGAAAACGTACGTGGCCATTACCTGTCCTGGGCCGCCAGCAACGGCATACCAACCATCGACGGCACCCGCCCACCCCACGAGGTCGCCCACCACGCCTGGCACGCGCTCGCCCTCGACCGTCGCACCTGTCCAAGACCATGCAACCGGCCCTGCGGGAGCTGCGGCAGATCATCCCGGCCGGCAAGATCCTGCTCGCCTTCGACCGCGGCGGCGCCTACGCCGAGGCGTTCACCGCCTGCCGCCAGGCCGACATCGACTTCATCACCTACCGCCGCGGCGATCTGGCCCCCACCACCGCCCCAGCGGCCATGCACCGCATCCGTCGCGACCGCGGCCACGTGCAGGTCATCCTCGCCGACGAACAGATCAGCTTCCCGAAATACCACGGGCCGTGCCGGCAGCTGACGCTGTACGAACGGTCCTGCGGCTGCGCCACGCTGGCCGACTGCACCCACCTGCGGGCGGTGCTGCAGGTCCTCACCAGCGACACCGGCGCCTGCGCCCCCGACCTGCTGCTGGCCCTCAAGGGCCGGTGGGTCATCGAGAACGCCTTCAAATACCTCGACTTCTACGGCATCGACTGGCTGGTGGACTACCACGCCGAGATCGCCGCCCGCACCGCCATGATCCGCAACCCCGCCCGCGACGCCGCCAACGCCGCCATCCGCGCCGCCAAAACCGAACTAGCCGAAACCCAACGAGCACTCGGCGAGCTCCTCGACGCCGACCGCAGCGCCGCGCAGAAGAACG
>Ga0137367_10003798_pt1 | contig 12206 bp, 8 predicted proteins | sample SagtaG_14_FD_104939 | JGI IMG/M metagenome (GOLD analysis project Ga0137367, IMG submission 104939) | Vadose zone soil microbial communities from Sagehorn Ranch, Mendocino, California, USA - Sage1_L_80_16 metaG | ecosystem: Environmental > Terrestrial > Soil > Vadose zone | place: USA... | reverse complement strand
ATTCAAAATAAGAAATACAGGCAAAGTCGTGGGTGAGGAAGTGGTTCAGCTTTACAGTCGCGATGAATTTGCATCCATCCCACGTCCGGTCAAGGAAATGAAGGGGTATCAACGAATTATGTTGCAAGCGGGCGAAATCAGGAAAATTACTTTCCACTTACCTGTAAACCAGCTCGCTTATTATGATCACGATCTCCATCTTATGCTGGAGCCTGGCATAATAGAACTCATGCTGGGAAGCTCATCGCAGGACATTCGCTTGCGTGGTCAATTGGAAATCATAGGGAATCCAAAAATGACAGTGGATGAACGAGTCTTCGTCTGCCCGGTTTCTGTTGAATAGATTGATGACCCCGAGAAGCTGCGATGTCCCTTTCGACAAAGCCCTTTTATTGGATGAAAAGGGGGGTGGTGAAACGACGGTTCCTGCCTTAAAAATATGATTTGCCTATTGAATTTTTCCAATGGCTGGCTATAATGATTATGCAATTAGTTTATCGAAGCAATAAACAAACTCACACAATGCTAACTGGCGACCAAGAAAAAGTACGCAAGATAAATAAATCTATTGTCCTTAATATGCTTCGCCTCCACGCGCCGATCTCGCGCGCTCGCGTAGCCAATATTACAGGTTTAAATAAGGCGACGATCTCAAATATCGTAAATGTGTTGATTGAAGAGGGATTGGTTTTGGAAGGGGAGCAAACCGATCCCGGCATTGGACGTCCTGCTGTCTCGTTGAGCCTGAGACCCGATGGTGGGGCAGTCATTGGAGTAGAAATAGGGGTGGATTTTATCGCGGTCCTGCTCACCAATTTTGTGGCGGAAACCATTTGGGAAACAAGGATTCAAATTGATCCATCGCAAACTCAGACGAGTATTCTCACGCAGGCAGAGCATTTGATTGATCAAGCGCTTTTGCTGGCAAATGAACGCCGACTCAGACCGCTTGGGCTAGGCGTCGGCGTGCCGGGCTTAGTCCACGTTCAACAGGGCAGTCTGATCATGGCACCCAACTTGCACTGGACCAATGTGCCGCTTCGTTTGATGTGGAATCAGCGTTTCCACTTGCCTGTCTATATTGAGAATGAAGCAAATTTGGCAGCTCTCGGAGAGTATTACTTTGGGATTGCGCGCAATGTTGAGAATTTCGTTTACCTAAGTGCCGGCATCGGTTTGGGCGGCGGCATCATGATCGGCGGAAAACTGTTCCACGGAGGGCATGGATACGCGGGTGAAATCGGTCACATTCAGCGTGATCCGGTAGGGGAGCGATGCGGTTGTGGGCGCATTGGTTGCTGGGAAACGCAAGTGGGACCGCGCGCGGTCTTGCATCGGGTGAAAAAGGAGCTTCAGATTCATTCTGATCAACTTCTGTTGGACGCTTGTTCAGGAGACCTGGATAATCTCACTTTTGAGATTGTTGTCAGATTTGCTTTAGAGGGCAATGTACTATGTCGGCAGGCGATCGAAGAGGTCGCCGGTCACCTGGGCACAGGTATCGCGGATATCGTACATGCCTTTGATCCCGAGCTTGTTCTCATTGGCGGTGCTTTTATTCAAGCAAGAGATATCCTGCAACCTATTATTGAAAAAACAATTTTCTCCAACATATTACAACCTTATGCAGATCGCGTACGGGTTGCATTCTCGGATCGCGGAGTCAATGATTGCCTGTTAGGGGCTGTCGCGATTGTTTTAGATGATATTTTGCGCGAAATGGTGATTAGTTAACCTTTAGTAGGCGTGTATTATTTTCCTCTGAATTTCTTGGTAAGGAGGTGTTGCCAAAATCAATAAGGAGAATGTTTCGTTCCGCAGAATCAATGTTTGACCTATCAAAAGACCAAAAAAGGAGTACGAGAATGAAATCTAGACGTGTTTTAATGATCATCTTCTCTCTGATGGTGATCGCATCCATGGCCCTTACAGCTTGTGGTGGTGCGGCTCCTGCCGCTAGTACCAATGCTCCCAGTTCCGGTGGCGCAAAGACGAAAATCGGTCTTTCCTTTTCCGACTTTGCGACCGAACGCTGGAAACGGGAAGCAGACCAGATGACCCAGTTGCTCAAAGAAAAAGGCTACGACGTGCTTGTTCAGGAAGCTAATCATGATGTCAAGCTGCAAAACGATCAGATTGACAATATGGTTGCGCAAGGCGCGAAGGGTCTCATCGTTGTTGCGGAAGACGGTGATGCCGCGGCGACTGCTGTAGATAAAGCTGCCAAAGCAGGTGTGAAAGTGATTGCCTATGATCGCCTCATTAAGTCAACCAATATCGCGGCGTATCTCTCCTTCAATAATGAAGAAGTTGGCCGCCAGCAAGCTTTGGGTGTCATGAAGGCATTAGGCATTGATGGTGGCACCTTCACAAAAGATAAACCGGCTAATGTCGTCATGCTGGGCGGATCTCCTACTGATAACAACGCCGTTCTGTTCCGCAAGGGTCAAATGGATATTGTTCAACCCTATGTTGACAAGGGCGTTGTAAAGATCGTCGCGGATCAATGGGTTGACAACTGGGACGCTGCCAATGCAGAGAAACTGATGGAGAATATCCTTACCGCCCAGCAGAACAAATTCGATGCTGTGGTCGCTTCGAACGATGGGACAGCGCTTGGCGCGCTCCAGGCGATGAAGGCTCAAGGCTTGGCTGGCAAGGTACCGATATCCGGTCAGGATGCGACTGCCGATGGCTGCAACAGCATCGTGAAAGGCGAATTGACCGTCAGCATTCTCAAAGACACTCGCAATCTTGCGCCAAAAGCCGTTGAACTGATTGATGGCTTACTGAAGGGACAATCAATCTCTGACCTGAAGCAATACACGATGGCTGAATTGACCAACGATCAGAGCAAGACAGGCAATGTGATGGCTGCCTTCCTTCCAGTTCAGCAGGTAACGAAAGACAACGTTTATGATCTTGTGGTGAAGAGCGGTTTCCAAAGTTACGATGATGTCTATCGTGATATTCCCGAAGGACAACGCCCTCCGAAACCCTAGTAGAGTTTGAAGATCTTGATTTCCCGGCTCTCTTTCGTGAGGGCCGGGAATCTCTCTTATAATGAAGCAATCTGCAGCAGGTTTTGAATTGTAGGAGCTAACGTGGAGAACGATGTCATTCTTGAATTTAAGAATGTGACCAAAGAGTTCCCTGGCGTTGTTGCGCTAAAGGAAGTCTCCTTTCAGATTAAGCGCGGTGAGATCCATGGCATTTGTGGGGAAAATGGCGCGGGCAAATCCACGCTTATGAAAATTCTTTCCGGGGTCTATCCATATGGCACGTATCAGGGCAACGTTATCTATAACGGCGAGGAATTGAAGTTGGGAGAAGGCGCGATTCGCAAAGCCTCCGAACGAGGTATTGCCATCGTTTATCAGGAATTGACATTAGTCCCGACGATGACCGTTGGTGAAAATGTTTTTCTGGGCCGTGAACCGGTGGAACGTGGAGTGATCGATTGGGAGAAACTTTACGCGGATACGCGTGAGATCCTTAAGAGATACCAGCTCAATATCTCTCCCGAAGAAATTGTCAGAACCTTAGGAGTGGGCAGGATGCAAATGGTAGAGATTGCCAAGGCGCTTTCAGAGAACGCCAATGTTCTGATCTTGGATGAACCTACCAGTGCTCTCAGCGAAGCCGAAGTCGAAAAGCTGATGGACATCCTCAAAACGCTTAAATCGCACGGTATTACGTGTATCTATATTACACATAAATTGGAAGAACTTTTCCGCATTACCGATTCGGTCACGGTGATGCGAGATGGCAAGGTTATTACTACACAGCCTACAAGGTCTTTGACCCTGGAGAAGTTGGTTCGATTTATGGTTGGCCGCGAAATGAAGGAACGCTTCCCGAAGGGAAATCGAACGCCTGGAAATGTAATCTTCGAGGTGGAAGATCTTCATGCCGTTGACCCGAACGAATCGCGGCGCAAGATCCTGAATGGTGTAAGCTTTAACGTGAGAAGTGGCGAGATCCTTGGAATCGCTGGACTGATGGGTTCGGGACGAACAGAACTTGTCACTACTTTGTTTGGCGAATATGGCAAAATCGTTCAGGGACGAATCAAATTGAAAGGTAAAGAGATCAAACCTCGCAGCGCTAGAGAAGCCATTGATGCTGGCTTGAGTCTGGTACCGGAGGATCGCAAGGGTATGGGTCTGGTATTAATCCAATCCATCTTAAAGAATATTTCATTGCCAAACCTGGAGCAGTTCTCTGGCTTTATGCGCATCGATGCAGATGCAGAACTCAAAGCTAGCTTACAACAGGCAAAAAGCCTAGCAATCAAAGCACCCAGTCTGGAAGTGGAAACCGAGACTCTATCTGGTGGGAATCAGCAAAAGGTCGTAATTTCCAAGTGGCTATTGTCTCATCCTCAAGTTCTGATCATGGATGATCCCACACGCGGAATTGACGTCGGGGCAAAATATGAGATTTACAAATTGATGAACGAATTAGCGGAAAATGGTGTAGCAATTATTATGATTTCCTCTGAACTAGAGGAAGTTCTTGGAATGAGTGATCGAATTATGGTGATGTCACGTGGGCGTTCTGCCGGAACGTTGCCGATCGCTGAAGCGGATCAGGAACGCATTATGGCATTGGCGACGGGACTGACCGCATAAAATTGTAGAAATATTGGAGAGGCAATCCTATGAATTCTGCCAGTGAATCTGCTCCTGAAACTGCACAATCGAAATCTGGTTTCACGACTGAAATTTCGCAGGTTCTACGTCGTAATGTTCAAACGTACACCATTTTGCTTGCATTGGTTAGTATATGGGCGATCTTTTTCTTTGCCACACACGGTACCTATCTCGATGCTCAAAATGTGTCCAATCTATTTCGGCAAATGTCTGTCACTGCCTTCCTCGCAGCCGGAATGGTGCTCGTGATCGTGACAGGCAATATCGATCTTTCGGTCGGGAAACTTGCTGGCTTTGTTTCCGTGGTTGTAGCGTATTTACAGGCAAATATTTGGTATCACTATTTGCCCGACCAACCGCTATTAGCAGCGATCCTTTCTGTTGTGATCGGTACGCTTTTCGGAGCTTTATTTGGCTCTCTTCAAGGATATATCATTGCATATTTACGCGTGCCGTCCTTCATTGTGACGTTGGGCGGACTCTGGCTATTCAATGGCTTGATCCTGTTGGTAACTGCTGGGAAAACTATACCAGCCAACCAACCCGGTTTTTCTGAGATCGCCCAGGGTTATGTTCCGGTAATCTGGGGTTGGATATTAGGTGTTGCAGCAGTTGTATTTCTTTTTTGGAATATGCTGCGTGCCAGGCGAAATAAGCGTAAGTATGACTTCGAGTTGCAAAATCTTTATGTCGATTTGTTGACCACAAGCATTCTTGCCTTGGTCATTCTTGTATACGTATACAACGTTAACCAATACAAAGGCATCCAAAATCCCGTGCTTTTGCTGGCGATCACCGCAGCCATCATGATGTATATTTCGAATAATACCCGCTTTGGACGTTATGCTTATGCCATCGGTGGGAATCGAGATGCGGCTCGTCTCTCAGGCATCAGTATCCGTAACATGATCTTCAGGATTTTTGTGCTGATGGGCTTTCTCTCCGGAGTTGCTGGCGTAGTGTTAGCCTCGTATGTTGGATATGGAACCATTGCTGCAGGTACGGGTTATGAATTAGATGCCATCGCCAGTTGTATTTTAGGTGGTACATCCACTCTGGGCGGTGTGGGGACCATCCCCGGCGCGATGATCGGAGCGCTCATCATTGCCAGTCTTTCCACAGGGCTGCAGATGATGAATGTGGCTCCGGCCTGGCAATACGTCCTCAAAGCGATCGTGCTGGTATTGGCGGTTCTTGCGGATGTGTACTTCAAGAAAAATCGATAATTGAATAGTCGAGTGGCATAATTGAAATGATGCCGAGAAATGATCGGCAATCCTAAAACAGGAGTGGAGTCATTCCAAACCCCATGAACACCGTAAATTTCCTTGGGCAAGAATGCTGTGTGTTGGAAAACAGCACATTGAAGTTGCTGGTCACGCGCTCGGTGGGACCACGAATCTTATCTCTGCAATTTCAAGATAGAGAAAACATGTTTGCCGAACTGCCAGATTTTGTGACCGATTGCCCCGGCAGCGGTACATTCCATTTTTATGGCGGTCACCGCTTGTGGCACGCGCCCGAGGAGCCAAGCCGCACATATTTGCCGGATGATTCTCCTGTGGAGATTGATGAGATTGAAAATGGATTGCAGGTTACGCAAGACACCGAACTCAAAACAGGCTTGCAGAAATCCATGGAGATTCGTTTGCTTAGCGAAGCTCAGGTGATCGTCGATCATCACTTCACTAATCGCGGTTTATGGGACGTGACTTGCGCACCTTGGTCGTTGACTCAACTCAAACCGGGCGGCATGGCGATTCTGCCGCAAATTCATACCAACACAGGCGTTCTTCCGAATCGCTCTCTGACTCTCTGGCCGTATACCGATATGACGAGCCGTCATGTCAAATGGGGGAGCAACTATGTTCTCGTGGACGTCAATGTGGATTCTCCCTTCAAGATTGGTTTTCCGAATCCACGTGGTTGGCTGGCATACTGGTTGAGCGGTACGTTATTCGTGAAACGCGCAGAATATCAACCCCAGGCAGAATATTACGATTGGGGTTGTTCCAGCGAATTTTATTGCAATGACAAGTTCATTGAATTGGAAACTCTGGCGCCTATTACCAGGATCGCCCCCAATGCGACAATTACTCACACCGAAATTTGGAATGTATATGACGAGATAAATTGTCCACGCGAGGAAAGCGAAGTGCAGAGGCTGGTGGAGAAATTAGGATTGGAGTAAATCATGTCATATTTTCTTGGCATCGATACATCCACGACTTCAAGCAAAGCATTGATCATCGATGAACAAGGACAAGTGATCGCAGTTGCGTCGTCGCCGCATACATTGCAAACCCTAAAACCATTGTGGTCAGAACAGAATCCACAGGAGTGGTGGGAAGCGGTGGCAGCGAGTATCCGCTCCGTTTTGGAAAAAGCGGGCATTAGCGGCGAAGGAATCGCAGCCGTCGGTTTGACAGGACAAATGCATGGGCTCGTCCTGCTCGATGATATGGGAAATGTTTTACGGCCTGCGATTTTATGGAACGATCAACGTACACAAAATCAATGTGATGAGATTCATCGAATCATTGGTAAAGAAAAGTTCATCCATATTACCGGCAATGTCGCCCTAACGGGATTCACCGCGCCAAAAATTCTTTGGGTCAAAGAAAACGAACCGGATCTATTTGCGAAGGCAAAACACGTTTTGCTTCCGAAGGATTATGTTCGCTACAAGTTGACTGGCGAATATGCGATGGATAAAGCGGACGGCGCGGGCACTGTGCTATTTGATCTAAAATTGCGCGATTGGTCGGAGGAAGTTTTATCTGCATTAGATATTCCCTGTGAATGGATGCCGAAAACTTTTGAGGGTCCTCAATTCACCGGATATCTCACTGCTGAAGCCGCGGCTTATACCGGATTGAGAGCAGGGACTGCTGTGGCGGCGGGTGGTGGCGATCAGGCCGCGCAAGCCGTTGGAGTCGGGGCGGTGGAACCAGGAATTGTGGGACTGACCGTTGGAACAAGCGGTGTGGTGTTTGCAACGACGCCCTCTGCACTGATCGAGCCCGAAGGACGGCTGCACGCGTTCTGCCATGCCGTTCCGAATTTGTGGCATTTCATGGGCGTGATGCTTTCGGCCGCCGGAAGCTTGCAATGGTATCGAGATACGCTGGCAGCGGATATGAGTTTTGATGAATTATTGAAGGAAGCGGAAGCCATCCCACCTGGAAGTGAGGGGTTGCAGTTCCTTCCATATTTAAGCGGGGAACGCACACCTCACCCTGACCCGTTGGCGCGCGGCGCATTCATCGGCTTGACTCTCCGCCATAGCCGCGCTCATATGACGCGTGCCCTGCTCGAAGGCGTTGCCTTTGGATTGAAGGATAGCTTCACACTGATTCAAAATGCCGGGCTGGGCGCGATCACACAAGTCCGCGCCTCGGGTGGCGGGACCAAGGGCGCGTTGTGGCGACAGATAATGGCATCCGTATTGAACGCTGAGCTTGTTACAGTCAATACAACCGAAGGGGCTGCCTACGGTGCTGCATTATTAGCCGGCGTGGGAGCAAGCGCTTGGACGGATGTACCTTCTGCTTGCAAAGCAGCGGTCAAGATTACTGGAACGACATTGCCGGATGCTTCGCAGGTGGAAGTCTATCAAAGGACATATTCTGTTTATCAGGAGTTATATCCGGCGCTGAAATCCAGCTTTCAGAAGATGGGATGATGCGGTAGTTTTGAAAGGCTAATAGAAGGCGGTGGAAGCACTCTGCTTCTGCCACCTTATTTTGTCTGATTCCTGCTCTCGCTTTTCATACTGCGGTCACTTTATAGTAAGTGATGATCGCCAGGGCGGACTATAATACGACAATCTTATGAGCAAATCCAAAAGCGACTCCACGCGCAGATCGGATAATGTCCTTCATACCAAGCTTATGCCGCCGCGTCTGCAATCGTCGGTGATCCAAAGGGATAATCTGGTAAAGCGGTTAGATGAGAGTCTGGATAAGAAGCTTACTCTTATCACCGCACCGACCGGATTCGGGAAAACAACCCTGGTAAGTCTGTGGATTGCCAGCCGCCAGTTTACGTCGGCATGGGTAACACTCGATGAAAATGACAATGATCCGTCTCGTTTCTGGACTTATATTATCACTGCACTAAGAGCATTTGATTCTGACCTCGGCAAAACCACACTCTCTGCACTGAGTGCTCCTCAACCCCCCGCATTCCAGACTTTTTTAACTCCTCTTCTCAATGATCTGACGCGTTTATCGGAACCATGCGTCCTGATCCTCGAAGGCTATCACTCCATCACATCCAAGGACATCAACGAAAGTTTCACCTTCTTTATCCGTAATTTGCCTGAAACACTACATCTTGTGCTAGTCACGCGTAATGTCCCTGATCTTCCTCTGGCATTATTGCGAGCGCGGAATGAGTTACTGGAGATCGATACAAACGATCTGCGTTTCAATTTACAGGAAGTAGAGTCGTTTCTCCGCAAGGCGGCGCAAAAGGAAATACCGGCTTCCGCCGCTGCCAGTTTGTTCCAAAAAACAGAGGGCTGGGTCGCTGGGTTGCAGCTTGCCGCCTTATCACTTCAAAACAAAAGTGATGAAGAAGTTCAGAAATTTGTTCAAACCTTTTCAGGGAGTCATCGTTACGTCTCCGACTATTTGATCCATGAAGTATTCGAAAGCCAAGCCGAATCTGCACAAAACTTTCTACTCAAGACATCGTTCTTGAAAAGCCTAACGGCTTCGCTTTGCGATGCAATTATGGAGAGCAGCAATAGCGCCTCATTACTGGAACAACTCGAACGAGAAAATCTGTTCCTCGTGCGACTGGAGCAGAGCGGAAATCAAATTTGGTATCGCTATAATCCGCTATTCGCTGAGTCGATCCAATTCCTGGCAAGGCAGCGCTTGAGCGATAGTACGATACAGTCCCTGCTTGGAAAAGCCAGTGATTGGTATGAATATCATGGCTTGCTCGAGGATGCCATTGAAACTGCACTGCAAGCAAATCTGTTCGGGCGCGCCATGACCTTGATAGAGAAATATATTGAGATCCATGATTTGCGCCAACTCTATACTCTGAATCGCTGGTTGGAATTGATTCCTCGCCAGGATATTCTAAAACGTCCCATAATCTGCTTTACATTTGCACAAATCATCTTATATTCCGAGGATCGTTTTGCCACAGCGACAGGATTGAAACTCGAACCTTTCCTCGCCGCTGCGGAGTCGATCTGGCAAACTCAGGAAAATCATGCGTCATTAGGACAGCTGCTTTCGTTTCGCGGAAATGTTGCCTGGTGGCAAGGAGATTTTCCGAAGGCGTTCGGACTTGCGCGCAAATCTCTGGCGGAACTTCCTGAGTCGGAAGTCTTTTGGCGGGGAAATAGCTTGCTGATGGTGAGTTATGAAGCGCTCCATGAAGGTCGAATCCTGGATGCACAAGATTTAATTCTGGAAGCACGCGCTCTTTTGGGTGCCGCGCAAAACATTTATGGCGTGTTAGCTGCTATTCAACTTTTGAGTGAGATCTTCTACCTGCAAGGGGAACTTGAACAATCCGAGCAACTGAACCAACAAATCCTTGTCGACGCAGTCGGCGACGAATCCATGCTGGATGATCAGGGGATCGCTTCTCTCAGCCTCGCCAATATTGCTTACGAACGAAATGAACTCGACCAGGCGGAACGGTTTGTCACTCGCGCTTTGGATTTAGGAAAACAACGTGCCAATGAAATGCTTCAAGCGCAAGCTACCATTCGCCTCGCACAGATTTATTCTGCCAAAGGCGATGTCTCAGGCGCACAAGATTTTCTGAAATCCATCGAAGCTAGGATTCAAAATCCTGCCTTGTTGCGCGAACTGCAAAACGCAAAAGTCATGCTTTGTATTTCGTCGAATGATATTTCGGCGCTGGACTGGTGGGTGAAGATGGTGACTGCCGAAAACCATAACACTTTGCATCTCGAAGAAGAGCGTGAAGCATTCACATTAGCGCGCCTGCGAATTGCAGAAAACAAACCAAAGGAAGCGCTGAATATACTCAACTCCTGGAGTTCAGATGTTATGGCGAATGGACGGGTGCGCAGCCAGATCGAAAAGTTGATTCTCGAAGCACTGGCTTACCATGTGGAATCAAACAGGTTGCGGTCGAATGAACGGATGATTGATGCCATCGCCCTGGGACAGCCCAAAGAATTTCGTCGTCTATTTTTGGATGAGGGGACAAAGATGGCAGCGCTTCTTCAAGCAGTACTTCCGTCGCTCCCCAACCGGACCTTGAGCATGTTTGCCACTACGCTTCTTCACTCCTTCCCGGCGGGGTCTTTAGCAAATTCTACGGCGACTAAGTCTTCGGTCCAGATAGAGCCGTTGAGCCAACAGGAATTGCGCGTCTTGCGCCTGCTGGTGGCGGGCTTATCCAACGCGGATATCGCCCAGGAATTGGTTGTCTCCAACAATACGATCAAAACGCACGTCAAGAGTATTTATCGAAAATTGAATGTGAAATCGCGTGAGGAAGCGAGGCAGGCGGCTAGGGAATTGAAGTTGCTATGAAGTACACAGGTATACAAGTAGATAAGTACACACGTGTGTACATGTATCCTTGTCTACTTTCTACTTGCAAAGCAGCTATCACCCTCATAATCACCCTTCATGGGTGAAGCGCGATAATCTTATCGATACTAGAATGCTGTCAATCAAACACGAAGTAGGATTTTGAAATGACACAACGATCTATTCTTGCAGGGCAAAACCAGACGATTATTATCAAGGTGGGTGGCAGCGTGACCGTCAAAGGATATGATGGCGATCTGGTCGTCGCCGAAACCGAAAGCAAGTGGGGACTCACCGTAGAGCGACGAAGCGAATCCCAAATTGGACGCGCTCGTGCCGCGATCGGCGAACATGTGCTGTTTGATGTGCGCTTGAAAATGCCAAATATCAACGGGAAAACGGATGCAGAAGTAATCGAAGTTCAAATGGGCGCCAGCGGGGAAGTGTCTGTACCGTATTCCTCGAACTTAAAAGTCTATGCTGGGAAAGACATTGATGTGCGGGGAATTCAAGGTCAGGTGGATGCGTATTCTGGGTTGAGCCTGGCGCTGAAAGATGTATATCGTTTAGGAAATGTTTCCGCAGGCTGGAAGATGAATATTGATTGCCAGACGATGCTGGGGACCGATGTCATATTTGGCGCGGGGGGTGATGTGCGTTTCCATGTTGCCGATTTGAGCAGCGCGCGTCTACGGGTGAAGGATATTGGTGGTTATTGGGAAGCGCGCATCGGCACTGGGAAGAAATCGGTCTATCTCAAATCGGGCGGAGATGTCACCTTTGTGACCGACCAAAAGGTGGAACCGTTGCCACCTAACTATATCTTGGGAAAGATTGAAAATCCAAAACCAGGATAGAAAAAACAACGCCTCGTATTTACGAGGCGTTGTTTTTGAGCAGTCTCTTTCTATGTCGAACTTCTTCCAAGAATCGCATTCAAGATGCCTGCAGATATTTCGGGTTTTTTGGCTCCGTTGTGATTGCCATTTGTAAGACTCATGGTCGAGCGCAGAGT
>Ga0137367_10003794_pt1 | contig 12212 bp, 12 predicted proteins | sample SagtaG_14_FD_104939 | JGI IMG/M metagenome (GOLD analysis project Ga0137367, IMG submission 104939) | Vadose zone soil microbial communities from Sagehorn Ranch, Mendocino, California, USA - Sage1_L_80_16 metaG | ecosystem: Environmental > Terrestrial > Soil > Vadose zone | place: USA... | reverse complement strand
CATTTCTGATCGCCTGTCATCACAACTTTGATCACGCCGCCACCTGCTGTTGCAGTGACCGTTTCGACAGCAAGTTTTTCCTGGGCTTCAGCCAGTTGTTGTTGCATCTTCTGTATTTGCGCCATCATCCCCCCGCCACCCATTTGCGGACCTTTGTTAAATCCTTTAGCCATAAGATACTCCTCTACAAAACGTTTCAGTCAAGAAATTCAATCCCACCAGACAGACAAAATCACATGTGACTTGTTCTCAACTTCAGTTGTTCCCAACATATCGACTGCACTTGAGCCATCAATCCATTCGATTTCATCGGCATTGAACTGTTCTCTGACCAATTCCTCGAGCTGAGATTGACAGCCATCCTCAGGATAAATATAAACTGTATCGGCATGCCAAGTGCCATCTTCCATATCGCGAAGTGAAATTAAGTTTAACGGCATCAAAACTGCACGCCACATCCTGTGATTCTCTTTCAACAACTCTGAAATCTTTTTTCCATCAAAAAAATTAAATTTTGTGTGAGCAATTATATCAAGTTGAATTTTCTGCGCATCACTAATCTTTTTGGAGATATGTTGAGACAAAGTGTTGATGATAAAAGTTGGCTTTATATCACTTCTTTTCTTGTTCGTTACCATAATAGGACCTCAATTACTACACGCATCCGTAACACAATACGCTTCAATCCTGCATATCTACAATCTCGCCACCATGTTGGATGGCAGCCGCCACCATGCCATCCTGTGACACGTTTGGCGGAATCTTGCCTTTTGCAGTCGTCACCATACAACGGACATTTACATCCACACCAAACTCATCCTTGATCAACTTCTGTATTATTTCGATTTGATCAGGCTTATCAATCTTTGAGACCAGCACATCGCTCGCCAAACCCAAAATGAGCGTCTTGCCTTGTACGTCGATCATCCTGACTGAGTTCAATAACGCGGCAAGATTGGCCTGGGTCTTGGGTAGAGAGGAAGACAAATGCTTCCATACTTTGATGACATCGCCCGCATGGAGGTTGGAATTTTCGGGTATATGCGCTTCACCCGCAGGTTTCGACTCTTCGCTCGGCGCGGACGTTTGAGGCTGGGATTCCGTTTGGGAAACGGCAGTCGGTTGAGGCTTCGCATGAAACGCAGCGATTTGCGGAACGGATTCGGCTGGAGCATCCAAGACTTCTGCAAGCGCAAGTTCCAAACTCAGGGAGGGCTGCCAGCCGCCACGCAAATCCGTGGCAGCAGTATTGAATGCTTTCATCATCCGCAGGACATCACTCGTTGAAAAAGATCTGGCATGAGCCTGCATCTGCTTCCTGACGTCAGACGTGGCTTCGACCTGGTTGGCATTGCCCATTTGAATGAGCATAAGGCCGCGCAGATATTCGACGATCTGACGCGCAAGCGAACGCGGATCGGCGCCAGCATCCAGAGCCTTGTGAATGGTCTCAAGCCCATGGGCAGGATCGTGATCCATAACAGATGAGATAAGATTCAACACGGTTTGACTTGTGGCAGTGCCCAGCACCGTCTGCGTGAGCGCAAGGGTGATCTTTTCGCCCATGGACGAAAGTTGATCGAGCAGAGAAATCGCATCCCGCATGCCACCCGCAGATTGACGCGCGATCTGAATCAGGGCATCATCTTCTGCCTGGATTTTTTCGACTTTAATGATCATTTTGAGTTGCTTGACGATTTCATCCACAGGCACGCGGCGGAACTCATGCCGCTGACAACGCGACAACACTGTGGCTGGGATCTTGTGAATTTCTGTCGTGGCTAAGACAAAGATGGCATGAGGCGGCGGCTCTTCAAGCGTTTTGAGCAATGCATTGAATGCCGCCGTCGAAAGCATATGGACTTCGTCTATGATGTAAATTTTATATTTGCCCTGGGATGGTGAAAAATTGATCTTATCGCGCAAGTCGCGAACATCGTCAACAGATGTATTTGAAGCCGCGTCAATTTCAATGAGATCAAGAAAACGATTCTCGTTGACCGCTTTACAGTTCTCGCACTCGTTGTCAGGTCGTTTCGCAGGATCGGGATTTGTGCAATTGACCGCTTTCGCCAGGAGGCGTGCAAGAGTCGTTTTTCCCGTTCCACGAGAACCCGCGAAGAGATAAGCATGCGCAACGCGATCTGCCGCGATGGCATTCTTGAGAGTGGTAACAACATGATCCTGCCCTACGACTTCGTTCCATTCTTTCGGTCTGTATTTGCGATAGAGTGCTTGTGACATGGTAACGGCTAGCAATTCGCTTTCAGCATTTGGTTCTTATGGCACTTTATATTCTGCACGCTTATTTCCACTTGGATCAAACAACTGTGCCATTTCACCAGATTGCCAAACGGGTTCACTTTCACCCCAATAGAGATCGATCACAGTATTTGTTCCGGAAGCGGTATGGATTTGCACAGCGCCATTCGGATGAAGGACCAATTGAGGAAAAACAAAGACATGCCGATCTTCATCCCTCAACTCCCAACGCGCCAGATTGAGCTGATCTTCACCTTCATAACTTACAACGACCCACTCTGCATTCAACGTTCCTGCGCCGATTATGCTGACAATCTCCACAGGAATATCGACTTGAGGGTTTAATGTTGCTTGCGGGGCAGAAAGCTGATTCAAGGCCTGCGCGGCGGGCTGAATGGCCGAGATACTTACTGAGCGGTAGTTGCGGTCATACCAAAACAGGATCGCGCTCGTGACGCAGACAGAAATGAATACATTCAAAAGCAAGTAAAGGAAGAGTCTGCGGCGGTCCATGTCCTTTGAATCATAGCACAGAATTTCAGTAATTAGTTTTAAAAAAATCCTGCCTCGCGAGCGAAGTGCAGGATTTGTCAAATAAATATCCTTCTCAAACTACTTGAGTTTTGTCAGTACAAAATCATCGAAAGATACATCTGTTCCGTTGAGTTCCTCACCACTCCAGGCAAAGAGACCCACATTTCCTGACGCATAGGCTGTATCGCTAGCAGAATCAATCTGCTGACCATCCACATATAATGTTAGTGTACCGTTATTGCTACAATCCGCGCCGATACGATATGAGTCGGCACCTGATTTGATCAAGTTGGAATCACCCCACTGTCCGTCATTTGTAAGAAGTGTGTCACCCGCAAATGTATATTTACCGATGGCATATTTTCCATTTCCGGTAATGGCAAAATAATAAGATGTATTCGTTATTTGGAGATTGCAAATGATCCCAAACGCTCCCGCCGAGTCAGTGGAATGGTTGTATGCAGTCGCCTCAATGTGGACGTTCTCATAGTCTTCACCGCTGGGGGTGCTCCACACGAAATACAAATCTTTGTTGACAGACATTTGCAACGCACCATTCGAATATTTTACTGAATGGTCAGCGTCAGCGCCGGTACCCCAGGTATCGCCATCTGAGAAATCATCTTCAATAAGCGCACTACTACCGAACATACTACACGCCAGTGATGCGAGAACAAGCACAGTAAAGGCAATAAACACACTATACAAGTTTTTTTTCATTTTGCATTCTCCTTAACTATCCTCAAAGGCTGGATGAATCTCTTCTATCCATTAACAGTTGGACGCGGTGATATTCAGATCAAACGAACGCTATGGGAGCTCGGTCATCAGGAAATCATCAAAGGATACATCCGTCGTGGTTGCTTCCTCCCCACTCCAGGTGAACACTGCGATACTACCACTTGTGTACGAGACATCCGATATTGAAGCAATCTGTTGACCATCCACATACAATGTCAATGTACCGTTGCTGCCACAATCCGCACCAACTCGATAGGAGGCAGCATCCTTTGCGATTAAGTCCGAGGGGGCCCAAGCATCATTATTGGTTAAGAAAACGTCACTTTGCTCCGTTGTCGCTTTGGCGATGGCATATTCTCCTGCTGGCGTCATAGCAAGATAATAGAAAGATTTTTTGGCTGAGGCCTGCTGGTTGCACATCAGACCAAATCCAGTTGTTGAATCCGTGCCATTATTAAGCACCGTTACTTCCATATGCACATTCTGATAGTCTTCGTTATTCGGAGTACTCCACACAAAATAGTTCTTTGTAAACACAATGAATTTTAAAGCTTCATTTGCATATTCTACTGAACTATCGGCATCGGTACCGGTTCCCCATTGAGCAGAAGAAAAATCATCGCTTAAGAGAACATTACCAGTACTGGGCTGAGTTGGGATCGTTGGACTGTCTGTATTAACAGGTGAGATATCCGTATTAGAAGGGGGAGCAGCCGTGTTGCTATTCCCTCCACCGGCCACTGCCTGGCAAGCCATCACAGCCAGCGCAAGAGACACAATTGCCAAAATAATTCCAGTATTCCGTTTCATTCTGCACTCTCCTTTATTGGTAAAAATATGGGCGCTATTTTAACATCCCACCATTCCAACACAGGTAGTACATCGTGGGGAATTTCGGGATTTAGCGACTCAGCATCAGAGCGACCCAATCCCCCATCTGCCGCCGCTCGTTCATTTTCAGACCTTTTACCTGCGCGGCTTCGATCACGTTTTGTGCCTGCTCTTGCAGGATCCCGCTTAAGAGAATAACGCCGTTATCTTCGATCAACTCAGCAAGGCCAGCCTCAAAGAGACGGATGATCACCGGCGCAAGGATATTCGCAACCACAAGAGGCGCTTTTCGAAACGGGAATTTGTCCTCCAGAATTTCCTGAACCGAACCAACGCCAAGGATCAATTCATCGCCAATGGAATTTGTATTTGCATTCTCACGTGCATTGTCAATCGATCCTGAATCAATATCCACGCCTAGTGCAGACCTGGCCCCCAGTTTGATGGCTGCAATGGAAAGAATTCCTGAACCGCAGCCTACATCTATGACAAGTGACGGGAGATGAGCGACGAATTCTTTCTCCATCAATTCCAAACACAATTGCGTCGTTGGATGTGTCCCCGTACCAAACGCCATACCGGGGTCGATGCGGATTGCGATCCGATTCGGGTCCGGCGAATCCATCCATGCTGGAACAATCACCAGCCGCTCTCCGATGAGGATTGGCTTGTAGTGCTGTTTCCAGGCTTCCATCCAGTTTTGATCGGCGATCTCTTGATAAGAGGCCGCGGGCAAAGGCTGGATCCTGCCCAAATAATAAAGTGATTCTTCGAGCTTCTGGCGGGTCTCCTCAATCTGGTCGTTCATCTCCAAATACGCGCGGACGGTAATTGGTCCGGTAGGCGTGCCTGCGTCTTCATCATCCGTGTATTTGACGCCCTGCTCCATCATTACACCGCTAAATGCAAAACGTGCCAGCACATCCGCAACCGCTTCTGCCAATTCACCATTCACTGTAAGGGAAACTTCAAGCCAGTTCACGTTCCACCATTCCATGTAATCGTTTGATCATATTAATATCAATAGGTTTAACATCCGGCAGGTTGTCCAATGAAAAATAATCGAAATCAGAGACTTCGTCACTGGGAGCAAAAGTTCCTCCTGTAATACTACAAAGATAATACAGGCCCACCCGGTCAGGCAGCCATGAGTTGACCAGCAGAAGCTTTTCGATGCTGATACTCAAGCCAGTTTCTTCCCAAACTTCGCGTATCACTGCCTCTTCCGGGTGTTCCCCATATTCCAAACCACCACCTGGCAAACCCCAGGGATTGAATCTTTGATATGTTGATTTAACAAGAAAAATATTCTTATCCTCATCGAAAATTACAGCCGCAACAAATACCTGAAATAACGGTCGAATCACTCGTGACAAAATATTTTGAAGCCAGGCCGGAAGGACCCGCCAAATTTTCAACAATATTTTTTTCATGATAAGGGACGATTATGACACAAAAGGCGTCTCGTGGACGCCCAAGTTAATGGAATAGTTTGAAAGCATGAGGATATTGATTTAGCGGTATCAACTAACGGCTTGGATGATGATCGGAATGCCGGGCAACAGAGGAAGCATCCATATGAACGTGACCGTTCAAATCACAATATAGCAAATCGGGAGCACATTCCACACATTCAAGTTGAAGGGTCGCATGAGCAATATTATAGCGATGACGAAGTATTTCATTGATCCGATGTTGAATATCTGCCCCCACACTGATATGAAGGTCATCTGTAAGGATATGAGCTGACATCGTCCGCAGGCTTTGTGTCAGACTCCAAACATGGATATCGTGGACGCCTAGCACACCCTCCACTTGCGCAATGTCTTTTACCATCGCCTGGACGTCGACATCGCGCGGCGTGGCTTCAAGGAGAATATCGATGGCATCCTTCAAGATGCCCCAAGCATTGTAAAGGATAAGAAAACCGATCAATACACTGACAAGGGGGTCCAACCAATTGGCATTTGTAAAATAAATGATCACACCCGCAATGACTGCGCCAACGGTAGAAAGCACGTCCCCCATCAGATGGACAAAGGCAGAGCGCAGGTTGAGATCATGCTCACTGCCTCGATGGACAAGCAACGCAGTGACAAGATTGACGACGACTGCAATAAGGCCGACGCCAATGAGAATGTCCGATTGCACCTCAGGTGGATCCATAAAGCGGCGATAAGCTTCGTAAAAAATGCCAAGTGAGATGAGTACCAAGGTTGTTGAGTTAAGCAGCGCAACCAGAATCCCTGCGCGGTGATAACCATACGTCTTTTGAGCATTGGCGGGCTGAGAAGTAATGCGAATAGCGAACCAGGTTAAGCCAAGCGCAATGACATCAGTTAGATTGTGGGCAGCATCGGTGAGAAGAGCCAAACTGTTGGCAAATATCCCCGCTCCCGCTTCGATGATTACAAAGGCAAGCGTGAGAAAAAGCGATAGAGAAAGACGAACTGTTGTTTTTTGTGACACTTCGCGTAAGTGTGTATGTGAAGATTTGCTTTCCATATTCTCTTTAACGAATCTTCCTATCCGTGTTCTACGTGCTCAAGTCCCAAACGATAAAGTTTTGCAACATGATCATCATCCAGGGCATAAAAAACCTGTCGCCCATTTTTGCGACTGCGTACCAGCCGCAATTGTCGTAATCCACGCAATTGATGTGACACGGCAGACTCAGTCATTGTAAGCTGAGCCGCGATATCACCAACGTTCAGTTCGCTATCCAGCAAGACGGAAATAATCCGCAGGCGAGTTGGGTCGCTGAGGGCGCTAAACAGGTCAGCCAGATGGGTGGAGGTTTGTTCTTTCAATAACATAATAAATATATGAATAATTGCTCAAGTATTCATAATTATAGCATAAAAAAAGAGAACCGTCAAATGACAATTCTCTTATTGTCAACAGGTTTACAGTCACTGAATTCGCAGGCTTTCCATCATGTGTTGAAAATATTCGTACCGCTGGCTGCTTGGTTCTGAATAACCTAAAGAGCTAGTTGTCTCAGAATTCTTATATACATAAACCGACATTCGAACCGCAATTTGATTTGTATCATTATATTGAAAGGAATGAATATGTGATACAGGGTAATCCGGGATAATTGCAGCAAAATCGATCCCCGGAAATTCAGCATTCTGGATCTTTGCTTCCCATAATACGTTTTCAGGAGAATACCCGGAACGCGGGTTATACTTATCTTTTTCGGCAGAGGGAATATTCAAAATACGAACCCTTATCACGCAGGGATTCCAATAATCAGGCATGCCAGTAGATGGGATAAGGTAGATTGAATCCTCCTGCGACTCCGAAATTTGCAGATTATAACTGCTAGGGTATTCGAAATATACACCATTATGCACATAGTATGCCCATTTCCCATTAGAATCAGGCACTAATGATTTGTCAATAATTGAGGCGGGAGTCCAGCTTGAATTGACAAAATCCTGAGCTTCACTCATGGTCATCCCGATAAATTGATCGAGAGGGAAGCGTTGTTGTTCTCTTTCAATATCCTCTCGCAAAGCAGGGCTTCCTACAGAGGCGAACCAGGCCAATTCCGCCTTAAGGTTTTCTATATGCTTAGGAGTAATGTAAACAGAATCACCTTTTCCATTAAGCAAAGCTTCAAGCTCAGGAACAAACATGCGCGTGATACGCGAGAACTCAACGCGGTGTTCGGGATATTCACGAGTTATTTCAATCACCTCGTCATTGTGTTTCCAAAATAAAGACTCATAGTATCTACCCGCAGGTGTTTTCTGCATGATCTCGGTCTCTAAACGGAGCAAAATCATCGCAGCATGCATGTCACTAAACGTTGCACGAACCGAAGAGATCTGCGTCGCCAGGATTGAAAAGACAGCCAATACAATCGCCGCAATTAACCAACGCTTCTTGAGTTTCATTTTTCCATCTCCTGAGAAAATATCTTTTCAACCTTCATTGACTTAAACGATTGAAAGATCGTGCTAGTTCCAAGCAGAGTAAACAAAAACCCCTGTATTGGGATCTGCCTGATGTCCCAATACAGGGGTTTGCTTGTACTTATTAATGGCAACTTATTTCTATCCACCCAGCGCTTCATTCAACCAATCCAAAAATCCTTTTTCCTGGGGTTTGACGGTTGTGCCCAAACTCTCCGCCAGCTTCTCGAATAGTTCACGTTGTTCCTTTGTAAGCTTGGTCGGCACCGCCACATTGACGATCACCAACTGGTCACCACGTCCATTGCGGCGCAAATGTGGAACGCCTTTATTTCGGATATGAAAGATTTTGCCCGGTTGAGTCCCGGCTGGAATTTTCAATTTTTCATCGCCATCCAGCGTAGGAACATCAACTTCCGCGCCAAGCACAGCCTGCGCAACATTGATATCCAAGTTCAGTAGAATATCGTTCTCACGGCGTTTGAAGAACTGATGCGGTCTCACATCCAGGATGAGGAACAAACTTCCGTTCGGTCCACCAAAGACCCCGGGACCGCCCTCCCCTGCCAAACGGATCTGAGTCCCGCCGTCGACACCGGCGGGAATCTGAACTTTCTTTTTGATGGTCTTACGTTCCAGTCCACCGCCATGACAGGTTTTACAGGGTGACGCAATGGTTTCACCGCGTCCATTACAGGTTGGGCAGGTTGTGGTCTGTACCATCTGTCCCAAAAAAGTCTGGCGCACCTGACGGACTTCGCCCTGTCCATTACAAGTGGAGCAGCGAATTGGTGTTGTGCCCGGTTCTGCACCCGAGCCGTTACAACGCGAGCAGGTCTCTTCGCGCTGGAACTCGATCTCTTTCTCGACCCCGAAGACTGCCTCTTCAAAGGTCAGTGAAACCTGCATCTGCAGGTCGTGGCCGCGTCGCGGCGAACGGCGGGAACTGCCGCGTGTTGAGAAACCGAACTGCCCAAAGAGTTCCTCGAAAATATCGCCAAAGTCTGTGGTGTAATCATGGAACCCACCACCCATATTGCCGAGTCCCTCTTTGCCAAAGCGATCGTAACGGGCGCGTTTCTCCGAGTCTGAAAGGACGCCATAGGCTTCGTTGATCTCTTTGAATTTTTCCTCGGCACCATCCTCTTTGTTCACGTCAGGATGATATTGACGCGCGAGTTTACGGAACGCTGCTCTGATCTCATCATTGCTCGCGCTCCGTCCCACGCCAAGGACTTCGTAGTAATCACGGTTGCTCATAAGTTGATTATGTCATTGCGAGGGAGTGTAACGACCGAAGCAATCTTCAAACTCATGAAGAGATTGCTCGCCTGCACTGCACCGAACGCACGATTTGCTAAACAAATCGGGTGCAAGTGTCGTCGGGAAAAACACCCTCCTCGCAATGACATGTTTATTATTCCTTCACTTCGCCTTCTACCACATCAGGTCCAGCTTCTGGTTCGGGATTTGGATTCGTACCCGATTCACCCGTTTCGCTCCCAGGCACATTTGGTTCCTGATAGACAGCCGCTCCAATTTTTTGAATGACCTGACCTAACGCCTCTGTCGCGGATTTGATGGTGGCAACATCTTCACCTGCAGCGGCCTTCTTTACATCCGCGACTTTCGCCTCAACCTCGGACTTCGTATCGGCAGGGACCTTATCGCCAAAGTCCCTCAGGGCCTTTTCAGCAGCGTAGACGGTATTATCCGCATTATTGCGCGCTTCGATGAGTTCCTTACGTCTGCGGTCTTCCTCGGCGTGTAACTCGGCATCCTTGCGCATCTTCTCGACTTCAGATTCTGAAAGGCCAGAAGAGGCCGTGATCGTGATATGTTGTGAACGTCCGGTTGCTTTATCCTGTGCAGTGACTTTCAGAATGCCATTCGCGTCGATATCAAAGGTCACTTCGATTTGCGGCATGCCGCGCGGTGCAGGAGGAATCCCGTCCAGGATGAATTTACCCAGTGACTTGTTATCTGCTGCCATGGGACGTTCCCCTTGCAGGACATGAATTTCCACTTGTGTCTGGCTATCGCTCGCAGTGGAGAAGACCTGACTGCGGCGGGTCGGGATCGTGGTGTTACGTTCGATCTGTCGCGTCGCAACGGCGCCCAACGTCTCAATGGACAGCGACAGTGGAGTCACATCGAGGAGAAGGATGTCCTTCACTTCGCCGCCCAACACACCGGCCTGAATCGCTGCACCGATCGCGACGACTTCATCAGGGTTGACGCCTTTATGAGGCTCCTTGCTGAAGAAGGCGCGCACGCGATCCTGCACAGCCGGCATACGAGTCATCCCGCCAACCATCACCACTTCGTTGATGTCACCCGCCGTCAAACCAGCGTCGGACAAGGCTTGTTTAAGAGGAGCAATGGTTCGGTCGACCAGATCGGCTGTCAATTGTTCGAGCTTGGCACGCGTCATTGTCATCACCAGATGCTTGGGACCGCTGGCGTCCGCCGTCAAATAAGGCAGATTAATTTCCGTTTGCATGGTGGTGGAAAGTTCGATCTTGGCTTTTTCCGAAGCCTCTTTCAGACGCTGTAATGCCTGACGATCATTATGCAGATCAATCCCATTATCTTTCTTGAACTGCTCGATAAGATAATCCATGATGCGCAGGTCAAAGTCATCGCCACCGAGGAAAGTATCACCGCTGGTCGCGCGCACTTGGAAGACTCCATCGCCTACATCGAGCACGGAAATATCGAATGTGCCGCCGCCGAGATCATAAACGGCGATCACTTCATTTTTCTTTTTATCAAGTCCGTAAGCCAGAGAAGAAGCCGTTGGCTCATTGATGATGCGAAGCACTTCGAGACCGGCAATCTTACCGGCGTCTTTTGTAGCATTACGCTGGGCATCGTTGAAATAGGCTGGGACAGTAATGACCGCTTGTGTGATGGGTTCACCCAGATACGCTTCAGCATCGCGCTTTATTTTGGCGAGGATCATCGCTGAAACTTCGGGCGGTGAATAATCTTTTTCATCGAGCTGCACGCGTACATCGCCGTTCGCGGCTTCATTGACTATATAAGGGACGCGCTTCTTTGTGCGTTCCACTTCCGCATCATCGGCCTTGCGTCCCATAAAACGCTTGATCGAGAAGATTGTATTTTGTGGATTCGTGATAGCCTGATTGCGCGCCACACGCCCTACCAGACGTTCATGATTTTTGTTGACTGCCACAACAGAGGGGACGAGCCGCTCACCTTCAGCCGAAGGAATTACAACCGGTTCGCCACCCTGCATCACCGCCGCGACAGAATTGGTGGTGCCAAGATCTATACCAATGATTTTTGCCATAAGTTCAGTACTCCTGTGTCAAGGTTCAGGTGCCAGGTTACCACGCATCAAGCAACTTGACACATGGAACGTAACACATTGTTATTGGGCTACTCTTACCAACGCAGGTCGAATCACGCGCTCGCCGAGCATATATCCGTTTTGGACAACGCCGATCACGTGTCCACTTTGCACGCCATCCGCAGGCTCATGCGAGATCGCTTCATGGAAGTTTGGATCAAACTCAACGCTCAGAGCCTCAATTTTCTTCACGCCTTCGCTTTCCAGCATGTTTTGAAGTTTGCGCGCGATGAGTTCAATGCCCGCGGCCCAGGGATCATCTGTACGACGGTTTTGTAGAGCGCGCTCAAGGTCATCCAGCGCGGGCAAAACTTTTTTGATGATGTCGCCCTTCATCGAAATGTACGTCATTTCGTTATCGCGCTCAAGGCGTTTTTTATAGTTCTGGAATTCCGCCTGAGAGCGCAACCAGCTATCCCTATACTCGGACGTTTTGGATTCAGCCTCTTCGAGTTTCTTTTTCAGCGCGTCAACTTCTGCCGATAACTGTTCCACGTCGTTAGATGTGGCCACAGCTTCGGTTTTGTTTTCGTCCAGTTCTTCCT
>Ga0137367_10003793_pt1 | contig 12214 bp, 13 predicted proteins | sample SagtaG_14_FD_104939 | JGI IMG/M metagenome (GOLD analysis project Ga0137367, IMG submission 104939) | Vadose zone soil microbial communities from Sagehorn Ranch, Mendocino, California, USA - Sage1_L_80_16 metaG | ecosystem: Environmental > Terrestrial > Soil > Vadose zone | place: USA... | reverse complement strand
GTTGTAGCGTGTCTCGCTTCGCCATGGGAACGGACATCCTCTGTGTCAGATTCTCTCCTGGCATTTGATTCGTGGACGACGTGCCGGACCGTCCGGTCAGAATAGAAGCGCGCGCTTCCCAGCGCAGCCAGGCCGCAACCAAAGAAGCGCTCCCGCTCTGTAGCAACGTCCATACCATTCGGGTTAATTTTCTTCACCGTGAGGGGGTAGGATTTCCTACCCTATACAGTTTTTTTCATCTGTCGTATTCCTTGCCGGCGGTTTCACCAGCTCGAGTGCTGATGGAAAAGAAACTCAGGACCCACGTAGTCAAGTGCGCCATCACCAGAACGAACCGACGGGTTTTGAGAGCCGGCTCGATCCGCGTTCAACTTATGTGAAGCTGGAACCCGCAAAGTTCCCGGCAACAAATGCGGCTCTGCACAGTGCACCCAGGTTGGTTAACCTCGTCCAACTCATCACCTATCATTGGAGATAAACTATGCCAGTCGCACCTACCTATCCAGGCGTCTATATCGAAGAAATCCCCAGCGGCGTCCGCACCATCACCGGTGTCGCCACATCCATCGCCGCCTTCATCGATTTCTTCCGCGAAGGCCCCCTCAACAAAGCTGTGCAAATCTTCGGCATGGCCGACTTCGAGCGCGAGTTCGGCGGCCTCGACACCCGCAGTGAAGCCAGCTACGCCGTATCGCAATTCTTCCTCAACGGTGGCAGCGAAGCCTGGGTCATTCGCACCGCCCATGACGGCGGTGGTCTCAACGCCCTCGCCACGGCCAGCGTGACGATCAAGAAAGGCACCACTCCGGCTGCGGTCGATATCATGAAGATCACCGCCCTCAGCGCAGGGCTCTGGGGCAACAACCTGCGCGTGACCATCGCCCCGAGCGCCCTCGGCGCGGACCGGTTTGACCTGACCGCCGTGCGTTACGCCAGCCCGGATCCCACCGCCCTGGCGATAAAGTCGGAGAAATACCTCGGGCTCTCCGTCACGCCCGCCAGCGCGAAATACTTTGTGGACGTGATCAACGACGAGTCCAGCCTGATTCGCGTTGAAGACCTCCGCAACGCCGGCAGCATCGCGGCGGGCGATCTTCCCGTGCCCAATGGGAGTTTCAGCAAGGCGGATATCACGCTCACCTCTGCCCAGATCGGCGCGCTCAACGGCAAGAAAATCAGCGTCAAAATCGGCGCGCCGGCCGCGGTCGATGCGACCCTCAATTACGCCGGAGCAACCGTGGATGACCTGCGCAAGTTGCGCGGCCCTCTGGAAAACGCCATCCGCAACGCCTCGGCGGACAATCCCGCCTTCGCCGGCGCCACCGTCGAGTTGATCGGCAACCGTTACCTCGTCAAATCCGGCCGCGGCGCCAATTACCTGCCCACCGACGTCGTCGATATCACCAATTCCGGCGCGGACACCACCGCGGACGATTTGCAGTTCACCGGCGTCGGGCGCATCGACAACGTCCAGGAATACGGACTGGGACCGGACCCGGCCAACTCGGCGGTCGGCACCAACATCAAAGGAATGAAGGTTGGCGTCAAAGGCCTCGATGGCCAGCCGCCCGAGGCCAACGATATCATTGGCAGTGACCTCTTGAAGACCGGCATCTACGCGCTCAAAGATGTGGACCTGTTCAACATCCTCTGCCTGCCCCGGGCCGCGGAAATCGGCCTGACTCAGCCAACCCAGATGGATCAGATCATCGCCAAGGCGCTGGCCTTTTGCAAAGAACGCCGCGCCTTCCTCATCGTCGATGTGCCGCCCAACATCAACGAAGTCCAGGAAGTGAAGGACTGGTTGGAGGTCCACAACGCCTTCCGCGACCGCAACACCGCGCTCTATTTCCCGCGACTGAAGGTGCCCGATCCGCTGGATGAATTCCGTCTCCGCTCCGTCGGCGCCAGCGGCACGATGGCCGGCCTTTACGCGCGCACCGACAGCGCGCGCGGCGTGTGGAAAGCGCCGGCCGGCACCGAGGCCACCCTGGCCGGGGTGGTCGAATTGGACGCCAAACTCACCGATCCCCAGAACGGCACGCTCAATCCGCTCGCGATCAATTGCGCGCGCACCTTCCCCATCTACGGCAACGTCGCCTGGGGCGCGCGCACGCTCGACGGCAGCGACCAGGCCGGGTCCGAGTGGAAATACATTCCCATCCGCCGTCTGGCGCTGTTCCTCGAGGAATCGCTCTACCGCGGCACCAAGTGGGTCGTCTTCGAGCCGAACGACGAACCGCTTTGGGCCAAGGTCCGCCTCAACGTCGGCGCCTTCATGATGAGCCTTTTCCGCCAGGGCGCCTTTCAGGGCAGCACGCCCGACAAGGCGTTCTACGTGAAATGCGACGCCGAAACCACCACCCAGGACGATCGCAACAAAGGAATCATCAACATCGAAGTCGGCTTCGCGCCGCTCAAACCGGCGGAGTTCGTCATCATCAAGATCCAGCAGATCGCTGGCGATTTGCAGTAACCCTCAACACCGGAGATTCAACCATGGCCAACGGATTCGTCGTCAACGCGCATCGCTTCGACCCCTACAAGAACTACAAGTTCCGCGTCATCTGGGATGGCCGGCCTGTGCTGGGCGTCAGCAAGGTCGGCGCCCTCAAGCGCACCACCGAGGTTGTCAAACACCGCTCGGGCGGCGAGAACAGCACCGACCACAAATCGCCCGGCCGCACCACCTACGACTCACTCACGATGGAACGCGGCATCACCCACGATCTGGAATTCGAAAAGTGGGCCAACCTCGTTCACCCCTTCAACGGCGACACGGCGATGGACCTGGTGAACTACAAGAAGGAGCTGACCCTCGAGGTGATGAACGAGAAAGGTCACGTGGCCAAACGTTACTTCCTCCACAACTGTTGGGTCAGCGAATTCACCGCCGTGCCTGATCTCGATGCCAACGCCAACGCCGTGGCGATTGAGCACATCAAGATCGAGCTGGAGGGTTGGGAGCGTGATCCGCAGACCAAGGAACCGGACGAGAGATCGCCGGTGCCGGCGGCAGCGTGAGTTTGAGGGCGTGAACAAGCACCGCTCGCACGCGCTGCGACACACCCGGAAGATGAACGCTGCTCTCGTGCCGTCACACGTTTGGTCGGCAGGCACCGCTTCGCCGGTGCCCGCCGGTCGATATCGTTCTGAAGCAAGGTGAATACTTATCCAACGCCGGATCGGCGTAAAGACATGGCCCACCCGACGGGTTCGTTTTGCCCGAACGAACCGATGGCGCCTACGGACGCCCCGTACTCGGTCCGCGCGTTCGGCACCCGGAAGGCAGACCTCGATTTTGACTTCGCGACCAACGACCGCCCAGGCCTGGTCACGGACGTCCTCAGCGCCTGCTTGCTCGGACGGGACGGATCGCCCCTCGCGACTGACCGGGTTTGGGCCATGCCGGTCTCGCAACGCATTGAATGCCTCCTCCGCCTGGCGGCGGCCGGCCACACTTTCGTCTGGAGCGTGACCCTGCGTTGTCCCCGGGACGACTGTCGCCAGCTCATCGAAATCGAATTGCCCATCGACGATGTCCTCGCCCTTCAGCGGCGCGCCGAACAACGTGACCTGGCCGAATGGCAGGACGGCGCCCTAAGCCTGCGACTGCGGCGGCCAACCGGTGGCGACCAACGCCAATGGCGCGCCGCCTCGTTTGCCGATGCGACGGAAGCGCGCGACGCCATCTTTCACACCCTGGTCGCGGACGCGCCCGGGCCCGAAGGAGGCGCCGCTGACGGAGACGCCCCGCGAACTCCCGCCGCCAATCTGATTGATATGATCGACGCGCGCCTTGAAGAGTTTGATCCACTGGTGGCCTTCTCAGTCCAGGTCGGTTGTCCGCATTGCGGTCTGCAAACGGATTTCCCGGTGGATTTGGAGGCGCTCGCATTGAGTGAGCTGGAAAAGGTCCAGACGCAATTGCTGCAGGACCTTCACCGGCTGGCCACGCATTACCACTGGAGCGAGTCCGAAATCCTCGACCTCACGCCGCAACGCCGGGCCCGCTATTTGCAGCTCATTGAAGCGGGGGAAGCGTCATGAGCCGTTATCTCTCCCGGCTCATGAGCCAGACTGGAGTGAAAATCCCGGGCGTAACGAACGCGACTTCCACCCCTTCCCCACAACCTCTTTTCGTCGCCGTCCCGCCCCCTCACCCGCTGTCATCAACGGCGGATTTGACGGAGCAGGAGGGCGAATCGCCGGCATCCGGCCCGCCTCCGGCGGCAAGCGTCCACGGGATGCCACCGCACTCTTTGACCAGCGGCGGCCAGACCGGACCCGAACAACCGTCCCAGGACCGCAGCGCGGCCGAAACCCCATTGAACGCAGCGCCCGCCGCGCGGGACTCGCAGGAAACCGAACGGCTGCCGCCGCCGGAGACGCGAAGTCGCGCCCCGACCGTCGGCACCACGCTTTCACCCGTCGCCGGCCCTTCAGGATCACCGCCGCCGGCGGGCAACGTCGCCGCCCCGGCACCCACGAACAGTGCCATCATTCAGAAAGTCATGGCGTGGGTGGCCGGTAGCAGCCACGCGCCGGAACGCCCGGCTCCAACCGAAACCCGCGCGCCGGTCGTTGCCACACAACCCACGACAGTGCCTGCCCAGGCTGCGGCCGCCGTTATACCTGAGCCGGCGGATTCTGTCGGAGAGTCTGCTCTTCCAATCAGATCACCGTCTTCGCGCTTGGCCATTCCCGAATCTGCCGTGCGCCGGAGTTCGACTGCGTCGGCGGAGCGCGTTGTAGAACCGCAGGACGACGCGTGGTCAATCCACATCGGCGCCATTCACCTCACTCTTGAGGTTCCACCGGAAAAACCGGACCTGCATCCGGCCCAGCCGCGGCCTGTTCCCTCCACGTCCGCGCCCGCGACGCGAACGAGCGGTTCGCGGCTCTCGCGGTATTATTTGCGACCTTTCTGAACTTGTCCCATGCCTCTGGCCCAATCCAATCAAGCCATCGGAGCCGTCACCCGCTGGGTAAGCAACCGGCTCACTCTCTGGGTCGCCGGCGCCAATGTCACCGTCGGCCGGCCGGAACAGGCGGCCACCACCGGCACCAACCCGAAGCTCAATCTTTTCCTCTATGAATCCAGCTTCGACGCCAGTCTGCGCAATGTGCCGCTCGACGAAGGCCAGCCGCCCCCGCTCTGGTTCGTGTTGAAATACCTGCTCACCGCCTTCGATTCCGCCGGCAACAGCGACACGCCCGACGCGCACGATCTGCTCGGTCGCGGCATGAGCGCGTTGCAGGAACTCAGTTACCTGCCGCTCACCGGCGCGCCCGCCAACATCCAAAACGCCCTGCACAAAAATCCGGAGCCGCTCAAGATCACGTTCGACGAGGTCACCGCGGACCTGCTTTCCAAGATCATGCAGGGTTCCGACGAAAAATACCGGTTCTCGATCGGTTTCCAGGTCCGGCCGGTGATGATCGCGCCGCCCGAACCGCCCAGTTACGCGCTCCTGGTGGGCATCGACTACACCACCGCCCCGCCCACGGTCATCGGCGAAGCGGGCCGCAGAGCCGACATCCTGCCGTCGCTCGGCATCGGACTCGACGAGGTCGCGCCGGCGCAGTTCGAAGTCAACTCCGCGCTTTCGCTCACCGGCACTGACCTTCACTTGTCCGGCCTGCAGGTTTTCCTGGGACCCGCCACGCTGGCGATTACGCCCCCCGCCACCTCCAGCAAACTGAACTGCGTGGTCAACGGTCCCATCGCGGCTGGCGCGGTAATGTCCGCCGGCAGTTATCCGTTGTTCGTGCGGCAGACGCTGCCCAGCGGCCGATTTCGTTCGAGCAACCTGCTGGTCGGCAATCTGCTCCCCACGCTGACGACCGCAACACCCGGCGCTTTGGTGAACATCGGCGGCGGCAGGGTCCGCGGCGGCCTCCAGATCAACGGCCAGCTTCTCGGCACCGCCAGCGATGATGTCCTGGTGGCGTTTTACCGTAATGGCGCCGTCGAACGGATGTTTGACGCCGTCACCACCAACGTCGGCCAGACACTGCTCGACCTGACCGTTGCCGCACCGCAGGCGCTCCCCTCCGGCAACTACCGGATCATTCTTCGCGTCAACGGCCAGCAGGCCAGAAACAGTCCCGAAATCGCCTGGATCGCATGAGTTCCGCCGCCGCCATCGCCCTGCCCGTCACGTTCACGCCCGGTCTCGAAAGCGAGGACGCCTCGGCCAATTACTGGCTGCACCAGGTTACCTACCGGCTGCGCCGCGAAATCTGCTGGCTCTGGCAGGAGCGCGGTGCGCTCGCGCTCGGCCGCGGCGGTTCGCTCCCGCCCTTCACCGACAAACTCTCGACCGCCCTCGATCTCACCCGCTACGCCGACGAGAAAAAACATTTCTTCGCCGCCGACGAGACCGCGCGTTATCTCGGGTCGCTGCTCGAATCGGCGTCGCCGCGGCAAACGGATCCGCCGCAAGGCTCCTTCGCCTGGGTGGTCAACGAACTGGAACTCGAGCCCGCCGCCTGTTTCATTCTCGCGCTGGGTTTGCTGCCGGTCGTGGACAACGCGGCGGGCACCGTCATGGCCGCCTGCCTCAACGACCCGGCCAGAACGTGGCCCACCTTGGCGCTCGCCCAGCGCCTCTGGGACAACCCCGAGGAAGTCCTGCCCTTTGGCGATTCAGCGCATCCGCTTTTTCGCTTCGGACTGTTGCAATCGGTCGCCGCCTCTTCGCGCGACGGCGCGGCGCCCGACTGGGAAACGCCACTTTGCGTGCCCGCGTTGCTAACGCAGCCGCTGTTGTTCCGCGACAGCCGGTGGCCGGCCGTGTTTCGTCGAATCCAGCCGTTGTCCCGTGACTCAGCCTTGTTGCCGGCCGAAGCGAAACTGGTGGCGGCGCGTTTGAAAGCCTCGGTGCGGGGACCGCTGCGCATCGCGCCGATCATCGGGACCAAAGGCGCCCCGCTGGCGGAAGTCGCGGCCGGCATCTGCACACTGACCGGACGGCCCCTGGCGGAACTGGAATTGCCGCACGGTCCGGCCCCCGGCCAGCCGTTTCCGGCGCCGCTCGCCACGCTGGCCTGGCTGCATGGGTGTGACCTGTTCGTGCCGCTGCGTGACGGCGCCTGTTGCGGGTCGGACGAAAAGCACGACCTGCTGTCGTCACTTGCCTTGCCGCCAGCGCTGCCGTTGACGGTTTTCCTGGGACTCGAAGACAAAGCGATGCTGCGGCGGTTGCCCTCGGCCGGCGTGTTACCCGCCGTAACGCTGCCGCCCATGACCTTCGAGGCGCGTTACGAGCGTTGGCGCGAGCAACTCCTCGCCGCCGGCCGCCAACCGACGCTCGACGACGCCGACGCCCTCGCCGAGTGCGCACGCCGGTTCCGCTACGAACGCGACACGATTGACGCGATCGCGAACGGGTTGCGGGCGTTGGATCGTCCCTTGCAACCGGCCGACCTGACCGCCGCTTGCCGCGCGGAGGTGACCATGGACATTGGCGAACTGGCCCAGCCAGTGACGCCGCGTTTCGAGTTGAAGGAACTGATGCTGCCGCCCAAACAGACGCGCGAAATTCAGGAGATCATCCAGGCCATGCAGGCGTTGACGCGCGTGCATTACGAATGGGGGACGGCGCGCGCCTGGAACGAGAGCGGCCTCTGCGCGCTGTTCGCCGGGCCGCCTGGCACCGGCAAGACCATGGCCGCCGAGGTCATCGCCGCCGAACTCGATCTGCCGCTCTATCGCATCGATCTCTCCCAGGTCGTCAACAAATACATCGGCGAAACCGAAAAAAACCTCCGCCGCCTGTTCAACGCCGCCGACGCGTCGGACGTGATCCTGTTTTTCGACGAAGCCGACGCGCTCTTCGGCAAACGCACCGAAGTCAAGGACGCGCACGACCGCTACGCGAACCTCGAGATCAGTTACCTGCTCGAACGCATGGAACGGTTCAAGGGCCTGGCTGTGCTCGCCACCAACCGCAAGCAGGACCTCGACGAGGCGTTCCTCCGCCGGTTGCGGTTCGTCGTCGATTTCCCGCTCCCCGGCGAGGAAGAGCGCCGGCGCATCTGGCGGCAGATGATCCCGCCGCGCGTCGAAGCGCACGCGATTGATTTCGACTTTCTCGCGCGGCAGTTCCCGCTCGCGGGCGGCCACATCCGCTCGATCGTGTTCCATGCCTGCCTGCAAAGCGCCCGCATGGGGGCGCCCCGCCGGCTCACCATGCCCGCGCTCGTCGCGGCCGTGAAAAGCGAATACGACAAACTCAACCGCAGCCTCAGCCTCGAACAGTTCGGGCCGTACGAAGAAACCGTCGCCAGACCATGAACGTGAAACGTGATGCGTGATGCGTGATGCGTGAAACAAAGTATGAAAACCATTCACATCGAGCGGCTTGATTTGAGATGCCGCGGTGTTCCGCAGGCGTCGGCTCTTGCCGCCGTGCGCGAACTTGGCCCCGCCCTGCTCGGCCAGTTGTCGGAAGCCGGCGCGGTCGCAGGCAACCGCCCGGCCCACGCCAGCCCGGCAACGATTCGCGTCTCCGGAAACGCCACGCCGGCGGCGCTCGCCGACGCGACGGCCGCGCGCGTCGTCGCGGCCGCACGGACTCAAGCCGGAACGCGCCACCAGCCTAAGAAACCCTGACCATGCCCTATCTGCTCAAAGGCGCGTTGATCGAATACGGGACCGATCTCATCGGGCCGATCCCGAACGTGGTCATCTTTCAGTTCAACCCGGAGAGTCTGGCGCGCACGATGAAAATTCCGCCGCGGCCCACCGGCGCCGCGAGCCGCGAAAACACCCAGGCCGGTGAGAAACCGCTGGAGTCCATCTCCTTCAAGGCACAGTTCAGCGCCGCTGACGAACTCAACGATAACAAGGTGTTGGCCCGGATGTTCGGTGTCGGACCGCGATTGTGCGCGCTGGAAAAAATGGTGAACCCCAGCTCGAAAATCGCCGGTTTGATCGGCGCGGCCATCGACGCCGTCGGCAGCGCGCTCGGTGGCGGCGGCGGCGGCAATCCGCCCACGCAAGCCATCCCGCGCGAAAAATATCCGAAGATCATCTTCATCTGGGGGCTGACGCGCGTGCAGCCGGTGGTGATTGATTCGATGCGCATCACCGAGTTGGAATACGATTTCCTGCTCAATCCCATCCGCGCGGAGGTGGACATCGAACTCACCGTCAACGCCGTGGACACCTGTTCGGATGACATTCTGGCCAAGGGCGCGCTGGAATACACCACCATCGCCAAGGAAGCCCAGGCCATCGCCAACCTCGCCAATACCGCCGAGCAAATTGTCGAACTGATCCCGCTGTGACCCATGTTCCTCGATAACTCACGCTATCACAACCTCCCGACCGTCGAAGTGACGACGCGCGATGGGCGCGCCGTCCAGGCGCTCAAACTGCGCAAGCTCCCGGCCCAGCCCGGCCAACCCCACGCCGTCCAGCAGCACGACCGGCTCGACGTCCTGGCGCAGCAACAGTACGCCGACGGCACGAAGTTCTGGCACATCGCCGACGGCAACACCGAACTCCAGGCGAACGATCTCGTCGCCGAACCCGGCGCCACCATCAACCTGCCCGCGACATGAGCGACCAGTTCCGCATGTTTTTCGGCGATCGCCCCGCCACGGAAGACGAGCTGGCTCACGTGGAGGAGATCACCGTCGAACAGGAGACGGACCTGGCGTGGCAGGCCACCATCAAGTTGTTCCTTTGCCTGGACGAGCGCGGCAACTGGGCGCACGTGCAGGACGTTTTCCTCCAATCGTTCCAACGCGTCCGTGTCGAGTTGCAGCTCGGCGGACGGGCCTGGGTGCCGCTCATCGACGGGCCCATCGTCAGTCGCAACACCGACATGGATTCACAACCGGGCCGCAGCAACATCACGCTCAGCGTCCACGACGACAGCGCGTTCCTGAATCGCGAGGCGGCCGTGGACGTGCGGGAAGGACAGTCCGACGACGCGGTCGCGCGCCAGTTGTTCCGGCTGTTGCCCGCCATCGCCGAGCAACGCATCGAGACCCCGCCGTCGTCCACCGACCGTGTGCCGCCGGCGCGCGTGCGCCGGGGCACCGCGATCCAACAGCTCCGCGACCTGGCGCGGCGTCATGAGTTTCACGCTTTCGTTCTGCCCGGCGCGCAACCCGGCCGCAGCATCGGCTGTTTCCTGCCCGATCCGCGGACCAGCGAGGGTTTGCCCGACCTGGTGTTGCTCGGCGGTGATCGCAACCTCTCCACGCTGCAGGTGACCGAGGAGGCGCAAACCCCGACGCGATTCCGCGCGCGCTCATTGAGCGTTTCCGACAAACAGATCGTCTCGCGCACCTCGCGGTTTCAGGACCTCGATCTCCTCGGCCCGCAGGCGGCGCAACCGGAAAGCCAGACGGGCACGCAAGTGCTCGCGCCGGAGGAAAACAACGAAGACGACCCCGACCACGCGGTGCAGGCGGCGACGCGCCGGACGAGCTATTCGCTGCGGGCCAACGGGCGGGTGATCCCGGGTTGTTACCAGGGCGTGCTGCGCCCCTATCAACTCGTGACCCTTCGCGCCGGCACCAGCGCGCTGAGCGGCAGTTACCTGTTGACCAAGGTGACGCATCGCCTCACGCCCTCGCTCTACACGCAGGAATTCACCGCCAAACGCAATGCCGTCGAGCAACCCGGCCAACAACCCGATCTCCTGGGAGGAATTATATGAGCATCGAAATGGAACAATTGCTGGTGGACGTGACCGAACGCATCCGCTCGCGCTTCTACGGCAAATACCGCGGCATCGTGCGCGACATCGACGACCCCGAAAACCTCTGCCGCATCAAGGCGGAAGTGCCGGCGGTTTATGAGGACCAGGATTCGCCGTGGGCATTGCCCGCGCTGCCGTTCGCCGGCCAGAGCCACGGCCTGGTGCTGTTGCCCGAAGTGGGCGACGGCGTCTGGATCGAGTTCGAAGCGGGCGACATCGAACGGCCCCTCTGGACCGGGTGCTGGTTTGCGTCCGGCGAACGGCCCGACCCGCAAGGCAGCAAGGCGCGTCTGCTCGCCACCACCGCCGGACACAAAATCGTGCTCGATGAAGACCAGGACCAGATTCAAATCAAGCATCCCGGCGGAGCCGAACTCACTATGAGCGCGAGCGAGATCGTGCTCAAGCTCGGCCTTTGTGAACTCAAGATTACGCAAAGCGAAATCAACCTGAACAACGGCATGGTCAAAGTCACCGTGGCCGGCGCCAGTCTCGTGAACGACGCCTTCAAAGTGGGCGTGTGAAATTTATGGGCGTCCCCATCCTCACCACCACCAGCACGCTGCTCTGTCCGCACGGCGGCTCCGTCATCCTGGTGACCAGCAACGTGGACATGATCATCCAGGGCGCGCCGGCCTTGCTCCTGACCGATGTCCATCCCGTCGCCGGCTGCCCCTTTACCATCGGGCCGAAATATTCGCCCTGTCTCACCGTGCGCTGGCTCGTCGGCGCCACCCAAACCAATGTGCGCGGCGTTCCGGTCTTGCTGCAGAACAGCGTCGGCATCTGTTACAGCGCCGAACAGGCGCCGCAAGGCCCCGCCATCGTCGCTCAGGTCCAACAAATCGCGCTGGGATTATGAACTCTTTTCCCGACGGCCGCCATCTCGCCTTCCCGTTCCGCATCGGGCCGGACGGTCGCACCGTCGCGCCGGCCGATCTGCCGGCGCACGTGCGGGACGAATTGCTCCAACTTGTCCTCACCAGCCCCGGCGAACGGCTCTTCCTGCCCGAGTTCGGCGGCGGTGTGCGCAAGCTGGTCTTCGAACCCGCCTCCGACGTGCTCGCCGGCGTGACCAAGGCGCGCCTCACGCAGGCCATCAATCGCTGGCTCGGCCACCGCGTCGTGCTCGAAGACGTGAAGGTTGATTACTTGGATGCGCGGCTCGACGTCGAGATCCGTTATCGCCTCGCCGGCACGCAGGACACGCGCGTGCTCAAGTTCCAACGCACCGGAGGCTGATATGTCCATCCTCTACCAGGACGCCCTCGACGAACGCGCCAACAACCTCGGCGCGCTCAACGGGCTGAAGCTGGTGCTCGTCTCGCTTGAACCCGGTCCGCCGCCCGTGGCGAAGCTGGAGCTGGAATTCTACAACACAAACGTGCTGGCCGGCGTGCTCACGGACATCAACGTCAATGGCGTTCCGCCCGGCGCGATCTTCAAGGTTCACGGCGGCCGGCGCGTTCCCGCCGGCGACGCCGTCGGCC
>Ga0137367_10003790_pt1 | contig 12218 bp, 11 predicted proteins | sample SagtaG_14_FD_104939 | JGI IMG/M metagenome (GOLD analysis project Ga0137367, IMG submission 104939) | Vadose zone soil microbial communities from Sagehorn Ranch, Mendocino, California, USA - Sage1_L_80_16 metaG | ecosystem: Environmental > Terrestrial > Soil > Vadose zone | place: USA... | reverse complement strand
GAGGTAAGCACGACTTGCATTGCGAGCAATTCAAGCGCGGCCACTGGTGTTCCGCTTGGAGCAACACGCCTGACATGAGTGGCAATTGCATCTAGTACACGCGGACCCAAACTGTCGCCTGCATACGCTCCCCAGACTTTCAGAGTCAACTCGCAGGGAGTTAGCGCGTTGTTATCACCTGTCAACCATGCATTGAGCAGGGTCGGATCCACCTGCTGAGGACCGGTTTGCGCCCAAGCCTCTAGCGCAACGGTTCGCGACCACAATTCTCCCCATTGTTGGATGAAGTACGAACTCTTAGATGCATCCCAGGCAATCAATGCCAGCGGATTAAACCCAAGGCTGATCAAACCACCAAGTTGCTCAGCACAACCTGTCGTCACAATCCTTGCCTTTGGATAGGCTTTTAGCAGTGCCCTAAACCATTCAGCAACATGTCTCTGCCCTGCAGGATCGAGTTCGTCAAAGCCATCAATCAAAATGAGCGCCTGTCCGTTTTTACACGTTTGTTGGATGAATCCTGGTAGACGCCTTAGATCAAAAATAGGCGCATGTTCGCTGGCAGCATTAATAATAAGACTAGCTGGGTCTTTCGATGGGTCAAATGGAAATTGCAAATCAGCGACATGATACAAATATGGGACTGCTTCCAATTCCGAGTCTGCATCAAGCTTCACCTTGAGGTTGGCTGCTAATGAGGCAAGGTGCGCGAGCGCGACTGTTTTTCCCATGCCTGCCGCGCCAACAATGACAATATTTGACCCGCCCGCAATTGCTTCTGCGACTCCGATTGTGGGCGCGCGGTAGAGTGCCGCAAGCTCGGGCCAGGCTGGCATATATGGAAGTGTTTGTGAAATGATATCTTCTTGAATCCCGATCACGCCCGGTTCAACACGCGCTGGTGGAGCGATGAGGCGTGGTTCCTGTAAGATCTCGTCCAGTGAAAACAGTGAGGCAGCTAAGTGCATCCCTTGCGCGCGGCGCAGTGTAATGCGGCGATGATTATTTTCCAACCCGCTTGCGCGACGAAGCTTTGCAGTTTCGCGTTGCTCTTTTGCATTTGTGCGTATTTGAGTGAGCAGAGGCCGAGCGCGGCCCAGAAGCCATACAACAAGTATGCCGACGGCGAAACCAAATAAAAACGAGAAAGGATCAGGCGGGATTGTTATCGTCATCTATGCTTTCCTTCTCCTTTAGGAGAAGGGTATGAATAAAGTCAATTCGCAAATAAGATTCGACCACAAGTAGGGCAATAGAATAATTGACTTGTTGAACGAGCGCTTTGTTTTTGGGAAGGTGTGAGGGTCGTGCCGCAAGCCTCGCAGGAATTATCGGCAACCGTTGTAATTGCTATACCGCGTTTTTGTTTGCGCAACTGCTCGTAAATGTTCAACGTCTGATTTGCGATGTCTGTAATGATAGCCTGACGTTCTGAGTTGACCCGCTCAAAGTCTTTCTGGAGTGTCTCGCTCTTCAAGGTCAGATCGCGATTTTGTTCCTTCAAGTTCGATTGCACGCGTTCCAAATCAGTTTTTGCAGCTTGTAAATCTTTTTCAGTGCTTTCGACAGCCATCATCGCTTCCAATTGGCGCTCTTCCAATGTCTCAAGATAACGTTTCAAGGAAGCGATATCTTTTTGCAAATCCTGCAACTCTTTAGGATTGTGGACATGCCCTCCATAAAGGCTGGCTTCCGTCTGTTCGATCTTAATGCGTTGTTTCTCAACTTCTGCTTCACTCAGCTTCAAGGTGTGTTCGGCATCCCTCTGTTTTCTTTCAGCCGCAGCAAATTTTTCATTGGCGCCGCGCAGTTCAAGGTCGTTTTCAAGCGTTTGCTGAATCGCCTTCAAACGGGCCTGGATCTGATCGATCTGGCTATCCACCTGTTGTAGACGATACAATCCCAGTGCAGCGCTCATGGTTTGATTATATACGAAGTCCCTTATTGAGTGGGCGGATTATAGAAATTGTAGACGGCATTCCCGAGATTTGCAAATAGCGCGTTCGCTTCATCAAAGACAATCTGCACCGGATGATAGGCATAAATGGATAAAACAAAGTTTCCACCCGCCGTATAAACAATCGATGCATCGCTGAAGTTGTGAATGTAGCCATCTGAGCTTTGGACCCAGCCATGTTTGTGAGCGATCTGAGTTCCTTCGGGCACACCAGCTTCAATCAGCACGCCAATTTTATCTGTCACTAAATAATCGATGATTTGCTGGCAGATTTGGCTGTTAATTTTGTCGGGAAATGCTGCAACCAGCCCCCCCCTCCTGACGTGGCGCATTGATATAGATCTGCTAGGAGCATTCCCATATCCACAGGTGTGGTTTGGTTGTATGAATCCGGGTCTGTAAATACATCGGTGCGCGAATTAGCAGCTGTGGTAAATCTTTGCAGGAGGGGAGAGCCAGACGCAAAGAAACCAGCCAGGAATGTGTCTTCCAATCCGATGGTTTTCATGTTTTGCGTCACGATCAATGGACCTGTGCTCGGGTCAATTCGATTCATCATGGCATCTGACGCGTTGTTCTCTGATTTGCGAATCATTTCTCCGATCAGGGCTTGTGTTTGTTCGTCAATTGGCGCGGAACCGTTCTTGATGTAGTACGAAACGAGAATAGGAATCTTGATAGTGCTCGCAGCAGTGAAAGAAACATCAGGCTGAACAGATAGCTCCTGTCCTTGATCCAGCGCGAAATGGATTTCCTGTCCGGTTTGTAGATCGAGCATGTAAAGGCCGATGATACCATCGAAGTCGGAGGTGGTGATAAGCTGCTTGAGCAGGATTTGCAGATTCTCCATGGAGGGACGAGCAGCGGTGCTCTGACTATATGAGAGCACTACTATACGGTTGTTTGGGGAGCGTAATGTGTCTTCGATCAAGCGGAGTGCTCGATCAATATCCAATACTCTGCCGGGCGCACCGGGTGAGAATGTTGTGCTGCCAGGAACAGGTTGGGCAGGTGTGGGAGGCTCATCATAACGTGCGGAAATTTCGTTTTGCAGGTAGGCTCTTAAACGGTCTTCGGCGATCGTGGCGCTTAACGGAACCTCGACCTGGTCCGGATCGCGATTCCATAAATAGTTCCAAAATCCGCCCCAAAACGAGCCGCCCGTTCGTTCGAGGTCCGCCGCGGCGATCATGCTGTCCATATCCGGCTCAAAGCCAACAACCGAAGGATCAATATGGATAATCGCTTCTCCGTATTGCACTTCGATGGGCGATGAGTAGACTTGCAACACGCGCTCGGACGCGATCTGCGGGTCGACCCCGCCGACCACTACACCAGCAATTGTCATTCCACGCGGATAGTTATTGCGTTGGCGGCTGTAGCCAATCAGTGCAACAACGGTCAACACTAATGCTATAGATAAGATTGCGATGGATATCCCCCGTAAGATAGGAATGGAACTTCGGTTCCTCACATTGCCTCCGAAAACATGACAAATATCGTGAAAAAGTATAACACACTCATTTTTGTGTTTGTGCTAGAATAAATTTGAGGAGTGGCGAACGGTTTGCGCTATTTCGTAAATTTGTGGAGCGGCGAATGTTTGCGCCACTCCACAAATCTGGAGAAACAGGCCCTAAAGGTTTTTTGCCAAGGCAAACTGTGTATATATGAAAAGGTCTTCATAACGCAGAGTAGCTTGTAATGCAAAGAACTTTTAGGGTTTTAGCTTCTTACTCCGAATCCACTTGAAGGACGGGACGATGCTACGCTCTTTTCTCATCTATCTTTCCAAAGCTGCCTGGGCGCAGAGACTGGTTACAAGTTGGAGCTTCGCATGGCGTGCGGCATCAAGATTTGTCGCAGGGGAGACTTCTCAGGATGCGATCCGTGCAATCCGTGAGTTGAATGAAAAGTGTATCAATGCCACGCTAGATCATTTGGGGGAACACACATCTACTGTGGAAGAGGCAGATAAAGCCACAGGAGATATTCTCTCGGTTCTCAATGAAATTGATAAGGCAGGTATGAGGGCGAATGTTTCTATCAAGTTGACTCAGATCGGGATCGGGCTTGACGAAGAAATTTGCCGCCAGAATTTGACGCTTATCCTTGACCAAGTAAAAAAGCATGGAAATTTCCTGCGCATTGATATGGAAGACACCCCTTACACCGATATAACTTTGGCGATGTACTATTCCATGCTGCAGCGTGGATTTAAGGTCAGCCATGTGGGGCTAGTAGTGCAAGCGTATCTCTATCGCACTGAAGACGATGTGCGTAAATTGCTTGAATACAATACACATCTGCGTCTCGTCAAAGGTGCATATAAGGAGCCATCTGAAAAGGCATTTCCGAAGAAGGCTGACACAGACGCAAACTTCGATTTATTAACGAAGCTGATGATCGATGCCGCACTCAAAATCGAGGCAAACAAGATCAGTTCAGATGGACGTGTACCACCCATCCCTGCGATTGCCACACATGACGAAAAGCGCATCGCATTTGCAAAGCAGTATGCTGAGAAAGTCGGTTTGCCAAAAGAAGCTTTGGAATTCCAGATGTTATACGGGATTCGTCGTGACTTGCAGGAACAACTCGTAAAACAGGGCTTTCCGGTTCGCGTATATGTTCCCTTCGGCTCGCATTGGTATCCATACTTCATGCGTCGCCTCGCAGAGCGACCAGCGAATATCTGGTTCTTTATTTCCAATTACTTCCGCAAGTGAGTAAATAAGTAAACATGTAAACAGATTTTTGATTTGTCTACGTGTTTACTTGTGTACCTGTCTACCGATTTCTCTATTTACCAATTACAATTCTCCCATGCCCCAACTGGCTCTCATCACCGGCGCGGCACATCGATTGGGAAAAGTCTTCGCCCTGACTCTCGCGCGGCATGGATTTGATATAGCCCTCCATTATCATCAATCGTTAGACGCGGCGCTTCAAACTCAGGCGGAAGCTGAATCCCTGGGGAGGCGCGTGATCTTATCTCAGGCTGACCTCACTGACCCCGCCCAAATCCAATCACTAGTCTCTAACATCGATTCTCTCAAAGTACTAGTTAATTCCGCCGCGTTCATGCCAAATGGTAATGTGGACTCGCTTACAATCGAAAACTGGGATACATCACTTGACTTGAATCTCCGTGCTCCGTTCCTTCTCGCTCAAGAATGTGCAAAGAAAATGACAGATGGCGGACTCATTGTCAACATCACGGATGTAGGCGCGCAAAAGACCTGGAGTCGATATCCCTCTTATACCGTCAGCAAAACTGCGCTCGAATCGTTGACGAAGATTCTGGCGCGTGCGTTTGCGCCGAAGATACGCGTCAATGCGATTGCGCCGGGATTCGTCCTGCAATCAGACATCGTCTCTGATGAAGAGTGGCAGCGGCTGATTAATCGGATTCCACTCAAACGCCCCGCGCGAATGGAAGAGATTGCATCTGCCCTCGAATTTTTATTGCAAAACAAGTATATTACCGGGCAAACTATTGTCGTAGATGGGGGTTATTCGTTAATATAATTCGCGCTGAGCAAATGATTGACCCACGGATGAAGCGCTATTAGAGGAGAATTTAATGTCCGAAATCGTGGAACTCGCTGAAAAACTTAAGTTGGAAGGTGAGAAATTTACTTCCATTTTTACCGGCTTAACGGATGAACAATGGATGACAGAAGTCTACACTGAAGGCACAACATGGACGATTCGTAACGTTCTGTCACACTTCGTCACTTCCGAGCGTGCATTGATCAAACTCTTTGAGCAAATTCGCCAAGGCGGTGCGGGCTCCTCAGAAGATTTTTCAATTGACCGTTACAATGCTGCCATGCAGGCGAGAACAAAAGAATTGACCCCAGGAGAACTGCTCGAGCAATACAAAACGATCCGTGCTGAATCAATAGCTTGGACATCAGGTTTATCCCAGGCTGACTTGGAAAAACAGGGACGTCATCCCTTTCTCGGAATGACAACGATCCGTGAAATGATCAAGATGTTATACATCCATAATCTGACTCATTATCGTGATATGAAAAAGGTTCTTCGTTAAACACAAAGGACACGACACTTGCACCTGACGCACACCTGTCCTGGCGTACGGTGCCAGGGAGTGCAGGTGAGTGCACGAAGGAAAATCTGGGAAAGTCTTCTTGTTGCGCAACATATCAGACCATAGAGTCCTTTGTGCTCTTTGTGGTAAAGAACATGCATCTCCCTCCCTTTAAACTCGAACGTTACTTCGCCAAGTACGAATTCAATACTGAATATCTGCTATGTTTATCGGATTGCGAATCCATATCCATCGGGGATTTGCTCGCGATAGAAGAGGGGGCGTCGGAAAAATTTCAACAGGTCTGGTTAGGCTACACCGAATCGCAGGGAAGTCCCTCATTGCGGGCGGAGATTTGCAAACTTTATGAGACGGTTCAACCGGAAGATATCCTCGTCCACACAGGCGCGGAGGAAGCGATTTTCCTCTTCATGTTCGCTGCCTTCAAAGAACATGACCATATCATTGTCCATTCACCCGGATACCAATCATTAGCGGAGGTTGCCCGCGCTGCAGACTGTGAAGTCAGTTTGTGGCAAGCGCATGAAGAAAACAGATGGGCGCTCGATCTCGATGAGCTCCGTCATCTCATACAGCCAAATACGAAAGCCATTATCATCAACACACCTCATAATCCAACTGGCTATTTGATGTCTCGAATAGATTATGCTGCCATACATAAGTTCGTGCAAGAAAATAACCTGCTTCTCTTTTCAGATGAAGTGTATCGGGAATCCGAATATGATTCAGCGACTCGTCTCTCCGCTGCATGTGATCTAGGAGATTATGCTATCTCGCTTGGCGTAACTTCAAAGACTTATGGACTCGCAGGCTTGCGAATTGGATGGATTGCTACAAAGAACAAAAAGATCTATGAGAAGATGGCTGGGCTCAAAGACTACACCACCATTTGCAATTCTGCCCCCAGTGAATTTCTCGCGGAAGTCGCGATGCGTAATAGACATAAATTCTCTGAGCGTAATCTTGATATCATCAAAGATAACTTAACTATGATGGATGATTTCTTCACTCGCCATGCTGACTTAGTCTCATGGATCCGCCCACAGGCAGGCCCGATGGCTTTCCCGCGTTTGCTTAAAGGTGATGTTGAAGAATTTTGTGATAGGCTTGTAAAGAAAGCAGGTGTTCTACTGTTGCCTGGTTCGATTTACGATGACTCGAATAATCACTTCCGCCTTGGCCTGGGAAGGAAGAATCTCCCACAAGCAGTTGAAAGATTCGAGGCTTATCTAAGCAAAGCATAATTTTTGGTGTTTTTGTTGATAAAAGCAAGATGAATTAAGGAAAGTGCATTCATATACATTATGTTCCGTAATCTTCTAAGACTCTCCCGCCCCCTGCGGCTCTTCCTCGCCGCGCTGACATATTTCCTCGGCGCGAGTATTGCCAACTACCTTGGCAAGCCCTTCCGTACAGACTCCTTCTGGTTCGGCCTCCTTGCTGTTCTTCTCGCACAGACGAGCATGGATCTGTTAGCAGAAGTTTTTCGACCGCTTAATGAACCTATCATCGAAGATGAGACTCGCAAAGATCGTCTCGCGCTTCACAATAACGCGCTCTATATTTCGATTGCCTCCCTTACAGCGAACGCCGTCATTGCAATTCTCCTCTATCACAATGACCATCTTTCGGTTTCCGCTTTCTTCTTTCTCCTGCTTTCCCTCATTCTGATTCTGACCTACTCTATTCCTCCTTTTCGTTTTATCAACCGTGGGTTTGGCGAGTTCCTCCTTGCCGCACATTTAGGATATGTTATTCCTTCCATTGCATATATTCTACAATCTGATGAGACCCATCGCTTTCTGCTCATCACCCTTCCACTGACATTCTTAGCTTTTGCCTATTTCATCATCATGGATTTTCCATCGTTTGCATCCGACGGAAAATACAACCGCAATACTTTTCTCACGCGTCTCGGCTATGAACGGGTTGTGCCTTTACATCATCTTTTTGTACTACTTTCTTATCTTTTCTTTTTGTCTTCACCGGCCTTCGGTCTATCGCTTTCCCTTCTTTGGCCCGCCTTTCTCACACTACCCTTTGCCCTCTTCCAAATTTTCCAGCTTCGTAACATTTCCCTCGGTGCTCCTGTCAATTGGACGCTCCTCACTGTGACGGCCCTCTCCGTATTTGGGCTGACTGTTTATTTCTTGACTTTGACGTTCTGGCTTCGCTAGAGTATGCCCGAATTTTTGACTCTCCTTCCTCCAGATGAAGCCCGCTCCCTTCTCTTCGCTCATCTGCTTCGCGATCAGCCGACCACTGATTCTGAGTTACTAGACGTTCCCTCATCTCTAGGCCGTGTCTTAGCAGAAGACATTATCGCGCCACATCCCTTGCCCGATTTTCAACGCTCGACTGTGGATGGTTACGCGGTCCGCACACATGATACGCATGGAGCTAGTGACTCGTTGCCGGCATATCTCGATCTAATCGGTGAAGTCCCAATGGGAGATGCGCCTGCGTTCGAGCTTAGCGCGGGTCAATGTGCGTTGATCCATACAGGTGGCATGTTGCCTAAGGGAGCAGATGCAGTGGTGATGTTGGAATATACCCAAATAATTCGCAGAGGTGACCTTTATGGTCGCCCAGAGGTTGGGGCAAGCCCAACTTCTCCACAAACCGAAATCGAAATCTTCCATGCAGTCGCGGATGGTGAGAACGTGATACGCGTTGGTGAGGATGTGGCTCAGGGACAAACGATCCAGGCAAAAGGGAGTCTGCTGAGCCCCGCTGAAATTGGCGGACTCATGGCTTTAGGGATCGTCAAAGTTAGGGTGGTGAGAAAGATCCAAGTCGGATTGATTTCTACGGGTGATGAGGTGATTGATCCGAGTCAGTCACCGCAACCGGGTCAGGTGCGCGATGTCAATTCATATACGTTGTCAGCTTTAATCGAAAAATCTGGTGGAGTTGCAAAGCGATATGGCATCATCTCTGATGAGTTTGATTTACTGAAAGATGCAGCAGCTCTGGCACTCTCCGAATGTGATGTCCTGATTATCACAGCAGGTTCATCTGCTTCTACGCGCGATATGACCGCAGATGTGATTCGCTCATTGGGTGCGCCAGGCGTGTTGGTCCATGGCATCAACACGCGCCCCGGTAAGCCAACGATTTTGGGCGTGTGCAACGGGAAGGCAGTCATCGGGCTGCCGGGCAATCCCGTCAGTGCGCTGGTGAATGGATATTTATTTGTGGTGCCAGTAATTGAAAAATTATTGGGCGCGTTACCTAGGCCCAAAGCAACCGTGCTTGCACGATTAACTGTGAACCTGTCCTCTCAAGCGGGCCGAGAAGATTGGTGGCCTGTAAAATTACTCCGTCCTGAGCGGAGTGGAGCGCAGTCGAAGGGCGAATATCGGGCAGACCCCATCTTTGGCAAAAGCAACTTGATCTTTACCTTAGCTTCTGCAGATGGTTTATTGTGCATTCATCCTGATGCGACAGGCTTATCTGCCGGCGAGATAGTGGAAGTTCTTCTAATTTAAGCTATCCTCTTCCTCATCGTCGAATTCGTCATCCTCAAAATCATATTCTTCTTCCAAGTCTTCAGGAGAGATAATGTCCAGGTTTACTCGGTTTTGTTCAAAGGCCTCATTGATGGCTGGGTAAACTTCTTCGACCGCTTCCATATTGTCCAGAAACGAAATAATGAAAGCATTTAGCGTGGCATCGAAGGTCTTAGTGTCCCGCAACATCTTTTCAAAGCCTTTGACAACTTTGTTGTGTAACACTTCGTTTTCATCTGTCATCATGTACAAGCCTTCTGCAGCGAGACCTCGCCGTTTTGCAGATGCAGAATGGTCTTCAAGGATCATCCAGAGCATGGGTTCAACCTCCCTGCCCATATCTGCCCAGATGTGCGGCAGATGGTCGGAAAGCCAGTCATTTTCAAAGTCTGCGAGTTCAGCTAGCGCGGGGGCGGAATCCCATGCTTGCAGGTTGCCAAGAGCGTGGATCGCGTGCCAGGGCGCCCAGCTTGCACTCTCCGATGGCCAGCCATTCAGAAGGCCGGAGTCAAGCGCCATTCGTGTCAGCGCCGGGACGAATTTCTTCCAATCTAAATATTCTTCCTTATCTGCAAAGTCATAGGACTTATTCAAGTTATCTCCCCATTCAAGCAATTCGGCAATTGGCATAGGGTAGGATGAGGACCGAGGCGCATCGAAATCAGCAGAGCGCGTTGGAATTGCCGGAGGAGTAATGTCTTCCCAATCTCGCCAGCCGATGATCAAGAGTCTTTCCAGTTCTGCTTCGTCGCCAGTGGGGTTCGCGTTTTCGCCGCGCAAGGTTTCTGTGAATTGTCTTGCATGCCTCTCGTAAAGCTCCTCAAGTTCTTTGGCTGTGTAAAATGTCAATCCTGCGCCAAAGCGTGCATAGCGAAGGCGGTAATCCCGGTAACTCCTGGCGTCATCTGCGACGCGGGATGGGACATCCATACTTTCCTTGAATACTTTTTCTGCCCGCAACAACTCATCTTTCCCATATTTTTTTAATAACTCGTGATAACGCGGGTCATCAGGCGATACTTGCATTACCGCAAGGCTTATCAACTCGAAGCCGAGTTGGTTACGGAGTTGAATGATCTTCTCTCGCTCCTCCGGTGATGGATATCCTATTCGATGTTTAAGCCACTCTATTTGATGATCTAGAGCTTGTTTTTCTTGATGTCGTTTACGTCTGCTCATCTGATTTCCTTTTCTGTTTTATTCCAAAGACTTAGAAGTTTATTGTTGCCACGGCAACTTTTCTAAATCTACATTCCCGCCACTCAAGATCACCCCCACTTTCAAACGAGCTAAATCAATTTTCCTTTCCCATAACACGCCAACAGCCACAGCGGAGGACGGTTCGATGATGATCTTGGTGCGTTCCCAAATAAATTTCATTGAGTCAATAATTCCCTGTTCACTGACAGTGATAATTTGCTCGACATACTTCTGAATGAGCGGAAACGTTAGTGTGCCAAGTGATGTCAGCAACCCATCTGCAATGGTCTTTGGATTCACTGATGGAATGATTTCTCCGGCTTTGATAGAGCGATACGCATCATCTGCCATTTCAGGTTCTGCTCCGAGGATGCGGATTCTGTTACTGGTCTCTCTTGCCGCAATAGATGTGCCGCTAAGGAGACTACCTCCACCTACAGGCGCGATGATTACATCAAGATCTGGAACCTCCTCCAAAAATTCAAGGGCCGCAGTTCCCTGCCCCGCGATAACGCGCTCGTCGTTGTAGGGATGGACAACTGTAGCTCCCGTTTCTTCGACGACTTTTGCAAGTGTCGCTTCACGCGCCATCAGAGTTGGCTCGCAAAAAGTGATTTTTCCGCCATATCCCGCGACCGCGGCTTTCTTCACAGCCGGCGCATTGTTTGGCATGACGATATACGCTGGGATGCCGCGTAACCTGGCTGCCAGCGCTAAAGCCTGCGCGTGATTTCCAGACGAGTGAGTGGATACACCGCGCGTGGCTTTTTCATCACTGAGCGAAAACACTGCATTGCAGGCGCCTCGAAACTTGAACGCGCCAACCTTCTGCAAGTTTTCGCATTTGAGAAATACTTGTGCGCCAACTTTTTCATTTAGACTTTCATTGGTTAACACAGGCGTGCGATGTACGTAGGGTTTGATCCGTTTTGCTGCTTGGAGGATGTCTTTGAGGGTAAGGGGCACCGGGTTAATATCCTCTCTCAAAATCAACTTGATATTTTAAAGGCTTGCCTTCATTGTATCGATAATAGTTTTCAGTAAATAACTTTGTAATATCTTCAGGATAACTAATTGCAGAGGTATGAAATGTCATGTACAGATTTGGCGTTGCCCAGAAGGGATGATCTTCAGGTAATGGTTCTTTTTCAAACACATCCAGAACTGCCGCGGCAAGTTTACCTTCATTCAACGCCTGGACCAATGCAGATTCATCCACTGCATTCCCGCGCCCAACGTTGATAAGGATCGCATGGGAAGGCAAATTGCTGAGCAACTGCGCGTCTACAATCTTGTTCGTGTCGTTTGTCCGGGGCAATACAATAACAAGATAATCCAATCCTTCCGCAAATTCTATAAGACTCACTCTTCCTATGGGAGAGGGTCGGGGTGAGGGGTGATAATATTTGTCTACGTCTGTACTTGTTTCGCTGTCCCGCGTAAAACCTCTAACAGTCATTCCGAAGTGTTT
>Ga0137367_10003780_pt1 | contig 12236 bp, 10 predicted proteins | sample SagtaG_14_FD_104939 | JGI IMG/M metagenome (GOLD analysis project Ga0137367, IMG submission 104939) | Vadose zone soil microbial communities from Sagehorn Ranch, Mendocino, California, USA - Sage1_L_80_16 metaG | ecosystem: Environmental > Terrestrial > Soil > Vadose zone | place: USA... | reverse complement strand
TGGTCTGCTTCAGGGCACGGCGGCCGTGCTTCTCGTCACGCCGTCGTCCTGGCGGTACTACAGGTAACGTCGGCCGGCTCACCAGGCGAGGTGTCGTCTGCCGGTTACGAAGGCAAGACCGTACAGGCCGGCGACCAGGAGCAGCAGGTACCGGTAGCCGGTGATCAGGGCCAGGTACTCAAGGACGCCGCCAACCATGGCGCCGAGCAGGTTGGCGCCGAACGCGACCGTCGAGGTCCCGACGTTCCTGAACCGCTGCGCGAAGACCAGGTTGGCCAGGAAGATCGGGGCGAAGGCGACCGCGACGCCGGTCAGGAAACGAAGCGGCACAGCGAGGTTCAGCAGCATCGCCGGTGGGATCAGCCAGGCCAGGCTCAGCGCGCCGAGCAGGGCGCAGTACAGCAGCCAGGGCCGCGGCAGTCGGAGCCGGCGGGCGACCTCGACGGCGGCGAGCACGTTCAGCAGGACACCGGCGAACACCGCGGCGTTGACGAACCAGGTGGTTCCGAACAGCAGCGCGAACTGCACCACGTTCTTTGTCTCCAGGAGCAGGAACGCGGCGCCCATGAACGCCAGGTCCAGGTATCGCGCCATCTTGCGTAGCGGGCCGGAGGTTATCCGGATCAGCAGCACGGAGGCGGCCAGGATCAGTCCGAGCATCCAGAGGTAGAAGCTCGGGATGGTCCGCCCGGACAGGTAGGGGAACGGGCGGTCGTCGGTGGATGGGGCCAGCGTCGTGGACGACGCCTTCCACGTCGTCACACAACCCGGCGTGGTGCCGTCGGCGGCCACGGTGAGCACCGCCTTCCGGCGATAGCCACCCGCCCCGATGTTCTGCACGCACGGCGAGTTGCCGTACACCGCCCGCAGGGTGCCGGCGTACCGGTCGAGGAGCCATGGTTCGTAGTAGTTGTACATCGCGAATGTGCCGGTCGGCTTCAGGAGTGACCGCGCCTGCTCCAGCGCCTGGGTGGTGAACAGGTAGTTCTCCAGCCGCAACGCGGACTGGCCGGTGACGATGGTGGCCGAGTCGGTGAGTGCCAGGACGATCAGGTCGTACCGCCGGTGGGTCCGCTCGATGAACGCCCGGCCGTCGTCGATGTGCACGCTTACCCGCGGATCCTGGTACGGATGATCGGGGTGGTGATCCTTACCGAGGTCCAGCAGGACCGGGTCGATCTCGACCGCATCGACTCGCTTCGCGCCCTTCGTCAGGGCCACCGCGACGTCGTTCCCGGTGCCGGCTCCGACTATCAGCACGTCATCCGGCGTGCGCACCTTGTCATAGGGCAGGAAGTAGAACGGGTCCTTTGTGTGCAGGCTCTCGACCGGGTAGGCGATCTGGTGCGGTGTGTTGTTCACGTACACGTACAGGCCGCCGTCGCCCGCCATTGTCGCCCTGATCTTGTAGTACGGCGACCAGTAGTAGGCCCCGAAGACCGTCTGGGCGCCGAGCAGCAGGACCAGCACCGCCAGCGCGGCGCACTGCCGGCGGCCCAGCCGTTCCGCCAGCAGAACGCCGACCGTGACGGCCACGACCAGCGCCCAGCCCAGCGGCGGCAGCCGCAGAAACGACAGCGCCGCGAAGGCCGCGATGCCGGCGATACTGCCGATAACGTCCAGCCGGTAAGCCTCCAGGGGCTCGAACCGGGCGAAGATCCGACCGACCTCCTGCGCGATGGCGGCCATGACCGCGACCGTGCCGAGGAAAATGACAGACAGGCTGAGCCAGCGCGGCAGCGGCGGCATTCCGAACGCCCCGGCGAGCCGGCGGGAGCCGGCGAGCGCGGCGACCGTCACCGGGAATGCCAGCACGAACGCCACCAGGGTGGCCAACCCGACCGGGGCCAGCCGGAACAGATCCCGATCGGCCCCGGCCCGCAGGAACCCGATGCCGATACCGAGAAAGCTGGCGAGCAGGACGAAGTTGGTCAGGTGAACCAGGTAGACCACGTTCGCGGCGGTCCACCGGATCAGCGCCAGCTCAACGAAGAGCATCAGGAAACTGGCCAGCACCAACCGGAGCCGGTCCGGTAGAGCCGGGCGAGCGACCCGTACCCGCCCCAGTGCTGACACCCATCGCGATGGGGTGCGGCCCGCCGGTTCGTGCGCGCCGTTGCCAACCACCGACCCGACCGCACGCTCCAACGCCTACCCTCCCTCGCTCGACCATCGTGATCTCGCTGGTCCGCCGCCGCGGGAGCCCGGCCGCCACGATGAGCCCACGGCCGGGGGGTGCCCGATACCGCGCACGAGCGGACAGCGTAACGGGATCCGCGGGTCGTTCCGAGGCGCCGGCACCATGTTCTGGTGGTCGGCGGCGCCCGCGGCTGTGTGGCCCGCGATCTGGCCGAAGGTCAGGGCCGGTCCGATGTTTATGCCGCCGCAGGATCAGGTCGCTTCGGTAGGTCGTGGTCGGTCGAAGGTAGGGAGGGCGGGCGAGATCACGTCCATCGCCCGATACCGATCGCGCTGGTGCCGGCGAACAACCGCTCGCGCAACTGGACGCGGCGGATCTTCCAGGTCGCGGTCCGGGGAAAGTCCTCCCACCGCAACTGAACGGGCTCCGCCAACTCGGGGAGGTCCGCGGTGACGCGCTCCCAGTCGGCACGGTCGACCGGCACGTCGCCCGCGGTGCTGAGCACCGGCACCGGCCTGCTGTCTGCGACCGCCAGGATCACGACCTCGGTTGCCTGCGGAAGCCGGTCGAGCAGCACGTCCTCCAACTCGATCGCGCTCCCCCCGGGGATGCGGTCGATCTCCCGGTCCACCAGGCGCACTGCGCCGAACCGGTTGATCACGCCGAGGTCGCCGGTGTTCCAGAACCAGCCGTTGCGCTTGAGATCGTGCCGGTACTGCTCGCCGACGTAGGCCAGTGAACGTCCGGGCTGGGACACCTCGATCAGGCCGACCTGGCCGCGGCGCACCCGCCGCCCGGTGTCCGGGTCGACGGCGCGGATCCTGCAGAGGAACGGAATCGGCCAGCCGAGCACCTGGGTCGGCGGTGGCCGCTTGCCGACCCGGCGCACCGAGCGGCGCAGGTAGGGCCGGATCACGATGGCGCCCGCCTCCGACTGGCTCCAGGACTGCACCCAGATCGGCAGGCGCCGGTCGGTGGCATGCAGGAACGTCCGGATCGTGCGGGTGTGGATCGCGTCGAAGGAGTTCACGTAGACGCGCACGTCGCCGAACGGCCGCCGCGGGTCGCCGGCCAGGGTCTCCCAGTGCAGGTAGATGTTGGGCAGGGTCTCCACGATCGTCGGCTTGTGCTCCACCAGCAGTCGCGCCACCGTGGGCGAGGCCGGCTCGGACAGCATCAGCGCCGTCGGGGTGATCGTGGCGATCGCGGCCATCGCGGTGGCCATGCGCTGATGGAAGAAGGGGTCGCAGTACGCCAGCGTGTCCCGGCGGCGCATCCGGAACACCGGCCACCGCTCGGCCTCCACCAGGGCGAGGGAGTGGATCGAGTTGGCCGAGTGCATGACCAGCTTCGGAATGCCGGTCGTGCCCGAGGTATGCGTGATGACCATCGGCTCGTCATCGGCCCGCATAGTCGGGGCGACCGGCGGGGCGCCGCGCAGATCGTCCAGCGCGATCACGTCCTCGCGGTCGGTGCGGTCCACGGTGATCGTGCGCGCGGTGAGCACCGCCACCGCTTCGCGATCCATCCCGCACTGCTTCAGTTGTGCGCTGTCGGCCACCAGGAACGGCTTCTCCAACCGGGACAGCATCGCGTGGACGAACTCGGGCGTGTGCGTCCAGCCGAGCGTGGCCGGGATCGCACCCAGCCGCGCCACGGCGGACGCCAGCAGCGTCACGTCGAGGTGGTTGGCCTTCAGGATGGCCACTCGGTCCCAGGGCCGCACGCCGGCGGCGTACAACCACCCCGAGGCCTGCTCGACCAGCGCCGCCCAGCCGGCGTAGTCCCGGTCGGTCGGCCCGGTCGGGTCGATGTCAGCCGGCCGGTCGACGATTACCCGCTGCGTCCCGGCCCGTTGCGCGGCCACCTGCCACACCTCGCCCAAGCGCGCGGTGGCCGGCCTGCGCGAGAACGGGGTCCACCGCCGGCGGAACCGGGTGGGCGCGTAGTCGGTGAGGAACCGCGGCACCGGCCGGCTGGCGGCCTCGGCCGGCGCGGGCGCGAGCAGGGTCGACTGGTCGGTCATCGTTGTCCTCCAAGGTGCGGGGTCGGTGCGGGCACGGGAGTCAGTGGCCGGCCGCGTTGGCCAGGCGGTCGGCGGCGAGCCGTTCCAGGGCGGTGGCCGCCGCCGCCGCGCCGCCCGCGGCGCGCAGCCGGGCGGCGACCGCCTCGGCCTGGTCCTTGCGGGCGACAGCAGCGCGGACGGCGTCGCGCAGCCGCCGCGCGGTCAGCCGGGGCGCCGGCAGCCTGGTGCCGGCCCCGGCCTCCACGACCCGGCGGGCCACCTCAAGCTGGTCGCGGCCGAACGGCACGACGCACACCGGGACGCCGCCGAGGAGGGCCTTCTGGGTGATGCCCATGCCGCCGTGGCAGACCACCGCGGCGGCCCGGCTGATCACCTGGCTGTGCGGGACGAACCGGCGCAGGGTCGCGTTGGCCGGGCGGGTGAACGAGTCCGGGTCCAGGGAGGCGGTGGTCACCACCACGTCGTACGGCTCGCCGGCCAGCGCCTCCAGCGCGGTGTTGATCAGCTTGGCGTCGTCCTGGAAGATCGTTGAGATCGTGACCAGGATGACCGGGCGCCGCAGCTCGGACAGCCAGCCGGCCTCGTCGGCGTCGGGGTCCGGGTCCCAGACGCCGGGGCCGACCAGCCGGACGGACGGGGGCAGCTGGGTCCTGGGGTACTCCAGCGGCTCGGCGGTGTAGCTGAGCACGAGGGGCGCCTGCATGTACATCTCGGGCACGTGCCTGACCGGGGCCAGCCCGAGCGAGGCCCGCATCCGGTTCGCCGGCGCGAGCGACCGGTCGAACAGCGGCATCGCGCTGCGCCGCACCACGGCGTCGCGGGCCCGGCCGAGGGAAGAGCGGGCCGGCCGCAGGCCGAGCCCGAACGGGGGAGCGTCGGGGGTGACCAGCGGCAGCAGGAAGCACGCGGCCTGCGCCCACGGGAGCCCGGACGCCTGCGCGGCTGCAGCCGCGCCCCAGCAGTTGTTGTCGACGACGACCACGTCCGGCTGGTCGGCGGCCAGCGCCCGGCGGACATCGGCGATCTCGTGCTCGGCGCGGTCCACGCAGATGCTGACCGACCGGCGCAGCGCGCCGATCGGGGTACGGGCCTGCCAGGTGTCGTCGACGCGGCGCTCGATGTTCGGGTCGATCGGCGCCGCGGGCAGCCCGAGCCGGGCAAGGATGTCCACAAAGGACGGCTCGGTGCGAGCGGTGACGTCGTGGCCTCGCCGGCGCAGCTCCTGCATGGTCGGGATCAGCGGGTAGACGTGGCCGCTGCCGGGAGCGGTGTAGAACAGGTAACGCGTCACTGGTTCACCTCGTCTGGTCGTGGCGTGCAAGGTCGGGCTGGGGTGCAGATCGCGGCCGCGGACCAGCAGGAACCCGACGATGCCGCCGACGATCGCGATGGTGCCGCCGGTGGTGAGCACCACCTGCAGCCCGTCGACGAGTTCCTGGTTCGCAGCGGTGGCAACGATGTGCTGCTGAGCTGGTGGTGCCGCGTCGACCACTTCGGACAGACGGCCCGATGGCGCGGTGAGCATCCCGCCCAGCAGCGGGCCGATCGCGACGGTGAGCCCGGTCACCCCGTCGGATATGCCGAACGTCCCAGCCACCCGTCAGCCACAAAGCGGCTACCACACAAGTACGGAGCTACCACCGCAGTCAGAACGGACAGCGTGATCCAAGAAATTCGTGAGGGCAGGCAGAATTTGCCTCCCGCTGAAGGCCACCCGCCCGGGTCCATGCACCGCGCACCTCCACCGAGATCACAGATGTCCGCGTGGCGCCCGGTCGCAGGAGCCTCCCGACCCGACGGAGGCGGATGCTCGCGGCTCGGCTGCGATCAGTTCGGGCGCCATAGGGCGTTGGTCAGGCGTGGCGCTTGGTGAGCGCGACGAGGTAGCGGCAGGTTTCGCGGGTTGGGTTGATGAACGAGCACGGGGCCGGGGGGCCGAGCTGGAGGCAGTCGCCGGCTTCGAGTTCGTGCTCGGTGTCGCCCTCGCGGAAGCGCAGGCGGCCCTGGAGCATCCAGATTTGCTGGTGGATGAAGGCATAGGCGTCGGCGGGGTAGGAGACCTCCGCTGCTGCGGGCAGGTCGACCTCGACGAGCTCCAGCGGCCCGCCGGTGGCCGGCGACAGCGCACGGCGACGGTAGCCGGTGTCGGGATCGGTCCACGTCGGTTGGTCCGCGGCGCGCCTGAGTCGCTCGTCGTCGCCTTCGGCGCGGGCCACGAGCTCGGACAGCGTCATGCCCAGCGCGGCCGACAGGCGGCCGAGGAGGGCGGCGGTGGGTTGTGCCTCGCCGCGTTCGATCTTGCCGATCATCGCCCGCGAGACGCCGGAGCGCTCGGCGAGGGCACTGGCCGTGAGCTCGCGTGCGAGCCGGGCGGCGTGCAGCGTTGCTGCCAGGGACGCGGAGAGCGGGGCCGACATGGTCATTCACTATAGGCGCGCGCATCGCTACTATCGTCGCCATGAGTGGCGGCGGTCTGAACGTTCGAGACGCGTCGGATCGTGACGCCGAGGCGTGCGCGGCGATCTACGCCCCGTACGTCACCGACACCGCGATCACGTTCGAGATCGACCCACCGCTGCCCGCGGAGATGGCGACGCGCATCGCTGCCGCCGCGCACACCCATGCGTGGGTCGTGCTGGAGGACGAGGGCCGCGTGGTCGGCTACGCCTACGGCGGTCCGTTCAAGTCGCGTGCGGCGTATCGCTGGGCGTGCGAGGTCAGCGTCTACCTCGAGCGCGGCCGGCGGCGTACCGGCGGCGGTCGCGCGCTCTATGAGGCGCTGTTCGCCCGTCTGGTCGAGCGCGGCTTCCGCACCGCCGTCGCGGGTATGACGCTGCCGAACGACGCGAGCGTCGGCCTGCACCGCGCGATGGGGTTCGAGCCCGTCGGGACCTACCGGCGCATCGGCTGGAAGCACGACGCGTGGCACGACGTCGCCTGGGTTCAGCGGATGATCGCCGCGGGCCAGGGCCCGCCCGTCGAGCCCCGGTGAGGCGTTCGCGAACGCGGCGGCGACCCTGCCACGCACAGCACAGACGCTGCCGCGTCCCGGACATCGAACGACACCCGAGACGCGACGGTGCGCCCGCCCGGTTGGCGGGCGCGCATGGCGGGTGGCGGCAACCGACGTCGCCATCGTAAGGCTGGCATGATGACACGGGTGAGCGTCGTCAAAATCAACGCGATTACCGTGCCCGCTGACAGCGGCGATGAACTGGCCAGACGGTTCGCCGCACGGGCCGGCGCCGTCGACGACCAGGACGGCTTCGAGGGCTTCGAACTGCTCAAGCCGACCGACGGGCGCACCACCTGGCTGGTGCTCACCCGGTGGCGGGACGAGGCGTCGTTTGAGGCCTGGCTACACTCGCCGGCCTTCGCCCACGGGCACCAGTCGCGGGCCCAACGCAGCGGCGGCGAGGCCCCGCCCCCGGTCGGCGTCAGCAGTGAGCTGTGGTCCTATGAGATCGCCGGCGGCTCCAGCGGCTGATCAGCACCCCCTCGAACCGTGCACACGGGTATTACCCACACCGTGATCTCCAACAGCTCCGAGGGCGCGTGGCCCATCACCCGGCGCCTCGACGAGCTACTGACCAACTGACCGCGACCTCCGCGCCCGGAACTGACGGCAGGTTTCCGGATTCCTGCCCGGAGCGGAACTCTATCTAGATAGAGTTCTGCTGTGACGCGACGCCCGTCCAGACAGACCGCGACCGTGGTACGTGCCCTGGCGGCCGAGCCGACCCGGTGGCGGTACGGCTACGAGTTCGGCCAGGAGGTGGCGCTGAAGGCCGGCTCGCTGTACCCGATCCTGATGCGGCTCTCCGAGCGGGGGCTGCTGGAAGGCTCCTGGGAGGCCGATCCGCCGGCCGGCCGCCCACCGCGGCACCTGTACCGGCTGACCGGCGCCGGCCTGCGGTACGCCGATGAGTTGGTCGCCGCCGTCCCCGCGCCGGCGGACCCGGCGCGGCCGCCGGCCCGGCGCGCGCCGCGGGGTGCCTGGTGACCCGGGCCGCGGCGCCCGACCGCGCCGGCCGGCTGCTCGCCTGGGCGGTCCGGCTGCTGCCGTCCGGGCAGCAGGACTGGGGTCGGGCCATGCGCGCCGAGCTGGCCGCCCTCGGCCCTGGGCCGGCGCGGTGGCGCTTCGCGCTGGGCTGCGCGCGGGTGGCGGTGACCCGGCCGACGGCGATCCGCGCCGCGGCCAGCACCCTGCTGGTGGCCGCCGCGGCAGCGCTGGGGGTGGCCCTCGCCCTCGAGATCGCCGACCCGGCGCTGCGCGCCGAGACGGTCGGCCTGCTCACGCTGCTGGCGGTCACGTGCTGGCTCGGGCGCCGGTTCGGCCCGGTCGCCGGCCGCCTCGCCGGGGCGGTACGCGCGGGCGGGCCACGCAACGATCGGCGCCTTCGCCGTGCTCCTGATCAACTCCTTCCGGCTGTGGCCGCAACCGGAGGCACACGACTCGGTGTCCACCGCGATGCCGATCTACACCGTGGTGGCCACCGCGTACCTGCTCGCGCTGCTGGCCGTGACCCGGCGGCGCTCACCACTGGCCGCGCGGGCGCTGGCCACCGCCGCGACGGTGGCGGTGCTCGCCGCGCTGGTGTGGTTCACCGTGGTACTCATCCTGCCGCCGGTACCGACCGACGCCGCCGGGGCGCTGGTGCTGGTGATCGCCGCGGCCAGCCTCGCAGCAGCGCTGACCACCGGCCGCACCGAACAGCGGCTGACCGCCGCGCTGTGCGCCGGCGCCGCCGCCGCGATGCTGATCGTGGTGCTGGCCAACGGCCAGTTGCAACTCCTCCACCGCTGGGTACCGGACACCCTCGGCACAGCGGCCCCGCCGGAGATGACCGCCGCCCAACGGCTGTCCGCCAACGAGAACCAGGCCCAGGACCCCTACGTCGGCGTGATGTTCCTGGGCCTGCTGCTGGCCGTGGCGTTGATCCTGGCGATCGTCTCCATCCGCCGCCAGGACCGACCCGAGCTGGCCGGGCTGCCCGGGTAAGCAGGGCCGGCACGGCGTACGGGCCGATACCGAACCGGACGCATTTCGCTCGTGCCGCGCGGCGGGCGGCTGGCGGAACTGACTCCTCCGTGCGGCGTCCGAGGGCAACGAGAACTTCATGGCGTGGGGCTGTGTTCCCCGTCACGGCCTCGGGGAGTGGTGGCAATGGCGTCGACGAGTTCGCGCAGTGTCCTGGCGTCGCCGTGGTCGATGCACGCGACGGCGAGAGCCATGGCGATCATGCCGAGAAGGCTGGTCCGGCGAGCGTGATCGATGGTGCCGTCGGGACCTTCGGCCATGGCACGCAGACCGAGGCCCTCCGCGGCGGCTGTCAGCGCAACGGCGAGCATGTCGGTGCTGACATCGGGCCGCAGTCGGTAGCCTCTGCCGTCCAGGGTCTCCTGGCAGGCGGTGCGCCAGGCTTCCTGGCGGTGCTCATATACCTGGCGCAGACCGCCGGCGATTGTGTCGTCGTGCGCGGCAAGGGGCTGCAGGGCAACACGGGCGCGGAAGCTCCCGGCGTAGCGCGGGTCGACGGTCAGGACCTGGTCGCGGTAGGCGAGGTCCTCGATCGCGGCGGCGAGCGACCTGGCCGGATCGGCGAGTGCAGGTGTCGCCGCGCGGGCCAGTTCGACCACGGACACCTCCCAGTGCCGCGACCAGAGCATGTACGCCACCAGATCGGCGGTGAAGTCGTCCTTCTTACGCCACCGGTCGCGGAAGGTTCCCGGGGTGGGCCTGCGCGGAAGCGGATCCGGACCGCGCCGCACCTCCTCGAACAGCACCTCGCGGGTGAGCCAACGCAGCGTCGGCCGGTCGTCCTCGCCCTCTCCGGCCGGTCGGCGCCGCTGCTGATCTGGCGCCGGTCTGCCGGTGACCAGCCGCTCGAACAGTCGCCGACCGGCCTCCAGGTAGGCGATCGTGAGGATGTCGGTGGCCAGCCGCTCACGTCCTCGCCTGGTGGCCCGGCCAAGGTGCCGGACGACCTGGGCGAGACCGGTCCTGTCCAGGGAAACCCTGAGCCATGTGGGTAGGTCGGGACTCGGCACCGGAACCTCCTTGGGCCGCGGATGCGGACGGTAAGGAAATAGTCGCTTAGCGTCTGGGTGGAGGGAATCCTCCCAGCGGTGCGGAACGCCGAGTACCGCCAGACACGGCGCTATCGACACGCAGCGCGCATCCCGCAGGCTGTGCCGGCCGGCTCACCGCGGCGTACCGCAGAGGCGGCGACACCCCCGGGCATGGTCTTGGAGGTCCGCTGTGTATCCCGACCGAGTTCTTGCCGCAGGTTCTCCCAGCGCCGAAGTCGCGCTCATCCTCGGCGCCGGCCTGGCCCTGTTGCCGATCTTCCTCGGCGTGGTCCTGCCGGCCGTGTGGTTCAAAGACGAGCAGCGTCGCCGCGATGCGCGGGCCGTTCTCGAACAACTCGTTGACGCGCTCCCGACACGAAGCCGGCGCCGCTAGCCGTGGACCGTCGCGGTTCGGCTCTCGCAGCAGTTCGGTGTCGACTATCGCCTTCTCAGCACCTCGTGCAGCTGGGCGGTGTCGAACGGCTTGCTCAGGTAGCCGGCGGCGCCCATGGCGGTGAGCCTGGCGACTGTGGTGGGTGAGGTGTCGCCGCTGACGATTACGGCCGGGATGGCGGAGCCTGCGGGCGCCCGGGTTCCAGGACCGCACCGCACCTTCGGGGTCGAGCCGGATGATCTCGTAGTCGGAGATGCTGTCGATCATCTGCTCGAAGCCACGCAGCGCGACCTCCTGCATGAGCCGTTCGGTCAGGTCTCGGACAACCTTGACGTATCCCTGCACCACCCCGTCGCTGTCCTGGATCGGGCTGAGGACGACGGACGCCCAGAACCGGGTGCCGTCCCTGCGGACCCGCCAGCCCTCCGTCTCATACCGGCCGGTCTCCGCGGCGGTCCGCAGCTCGACGTCGGCCCGGGTCCACGCGGCCGCGTCCGGCAGCACTCGGTGGTACAGGAACGCAATATCTGCCGCTCCGTTACCGCCTCAGGAGGCTCGCCGCCCGGCATCCCTGGCCGCCGTCTCGGCCACGAACGCCATCAGCGCGCTGACCGGGATCACCTGCTCGCCGGCGTCCGCGTCCTCGGCGAGACGCTGCTCCAGCCATTCCCGCATGAGCGCGGTGGCCCGCATACCTCGAACGTCCGCGACCCCCCGGATCGCATCCATCACCGGCTTGGGCAGCCGGAGCGAGGTGGTGATCATCGGCTCGGCGGTAGTCCCGCCGTCGTACTCGGCCCGCTCCAGATCGGCAGACGTGTCGTGCGTCTGGTAGTGCTCGGCGACCCGTTCGAGATCGTCGCCCTGAGTCGTCGTCATCCGGTCACCTCGCCTTCCTCCGGAAGAGTTGCTTCTCCGACTTGGTCAGTTCCCGCGCTGTCACGATGAACGCCGCGCCGCCGCCCTCATCGACGGTCACGACCAGTAGCAACGCCCGGTACTCGTGGTCCCGTACACGAGCGTGGTGCCGTCCCGGCCCTTCGTCACCCAGCGTGGCCGGTGGAACAGGACTTCCTCAACCTCGGTGGGTAGGACTCCATGGCCGACGATGTGTTCTTCGGACCACTCCGTCCACCGGACCTCGCCGTACACAGGCGCAGTGTATTGCAGTTGCATTGCAACGCGCCAACTCAGCCGAGATAGGAACGCCACTCGGCAGGGACGAGGGTGGCCGGGTCGCGGCCGGCGGCGCGGGCGGCGCGTTCGGCGGCGGCGAGGGTGTCACGGAAGGCGCGGGCGGCGTGGCGCAGTTCGGCCTCCGGGTCGAGGCCGGCGGCGCGGGCGTCGGCGACCAGGGACCACAGGCGGCGGCCCAGGTCGGACGCGGCGGAGGCGGTGGGACCGCCTGAGCGGGCCGAGCCGGCGGCGGTGGCCGGGGCCGGGGCAGCGGGTGGGGCCGCCAGGTCGGCGGGGAGGTCGAGGCGGGCGGCCTTGCGCTGCAGGGCGGCCGCCAGGGTGAGGGCGGGCTGGCCCATCGGCACGCCGTCGGTGACCGAGTCGCGGCTCTTCTCGGCGTGCTTGATCCTGTCCCAGTTGGCGTGCAC
>Ga0137367_10003773_pt1 | contig 12246 bp, 8 predicted proteins | sample SagtaG_14_FD_104939 | JGI IMG/M metagenome (GOLD analysis project Ga0137367, IMG submission 104939) | Vadose zone soil microbial communities from Sagehorn Ranch, Mendocino, California, USA - Sage1_L_80_16 metaG | ecosystem: Environmental > Terrestrial > Soil > Vadose zone | place: USA... | reverse complement strand
ATCAAGTTTACCTCCCCAAGGATGGGTTGCCGCCGGGACTCCGCAACCGATTGATCCGGCTCGCGGCGTTTCAGAATCCTGAGTTTTATCGAGCGCAATCGATGCGTCTCCCGACTTACGACAAACCGCGCATCATCGACTGTGCGGAAGACCATCCGCAACACATCGCACTGCCAAGAGGATGTCTCGAAGAGGTCATCGAACTCCTTAGTGAGTTGAACATCCAACCCATCCACCGCGACGAACGGTTTGCCGGGACCCGCTTGGGGGCAGCCTTCCAGGGTGAGCTTCGCCCCGATCAGGAAATCGCCGCCCAAGCAATGGCGGCACACGACACCGGCGTTTTGGCGGCGACGACCGCCTTTGGGAAAACCGTGATCGCGGCCTGGCTCATCGCCCAGCGCGGGGTCAACACGCTGGTTCTGGTCAATCGACAACAACTGATGGAACAGTGGGTGGCCCGGCTGTCGACTTTTCTGGGCGTGCCGGCCAAGTCGATCGGACAGATCGGAGGCGGCCGGAAGAAGCCGACTGGGCTTCTGGACGTCGCGCTCTTGCAGAGCCTGGTCCGCAAGGGAGTGGTGGACGATCGAGTCGCCAGTTACGGGCATATCGTCGTGGATGAATGTCATCACTTGTCCGCTCGCAGCTTTGAGTTGGTGGCCCGCCGGGCCAAAGCAAAGTACGTGACCGGCCTCTCGGCGACCGTCGCTCGTAAGGACGGCCACCATCCGATCGTCTTCATGCAATGCGGTCCGATCCGGCATCGGGTCGATGCGCGACAACAAGCGGCATCTCGTCCGTTCGTGCATCATGTCATCGTCCGCCCAACGGGATTCCGAACTCTGGATCCCTCCGATGAGAACGTCCGGGCAGAGTTCCAACGCCTCTACTCGGCGCTCACCGCCGATAGCAAGAGGAATGAGCTGATCTGCGCCGATGTAATGGCCGTGCTGCGAGAAGGTCGCTCTCCGTTGGTGCTGACCGAACGCACCGACCACCTTCAAGCTCTCGCCGATCGACTTATTGCGGACACGCCACATGTCATCACTTTGCAGGGTGGGATGGGAAAGAAAGCCCGGCGAGCGATGGCCGAGCGGATAACGGCCATCCCCGGAGATGCCCCGCGCGTGATTCTGGCGACCGGTCGATACATCGGGGAAGGTTTCGATGATTCCCGGCTGGACACTTTGTTTCTGACCTTGCCGGTGTCGTGGCGGGGAACGATCGCCCAGTATGCCGGACGGCTGCACCGGCTGCACGACGGCAAGCGAGAGGTGCGGGTTTACGATTACGCGGACCTGGATGTTTCGATGCTGAGCCGCATGTTCGATCGGCGTTGCCGGGGATACGAGGCTATCGGATACACCATCCTGTTGCCGGCCAGCGCTGTGCCAGGGTGGCCTCCCGAGGTCCCTCTTCCGATCGATCCCCAATGGAAGAAGGATTACGCGGCGAGCGTCCGTCGGTTGATTCGCGACGGTGTGGATGCTCCCCTCGCCAACCTGTTTGTGCATGCCGCCCGGAACCCATCCCCCAACGCCGAGGGCGTCGCCCGGGCACGCAGCGCCACCGAGGCATTCTTCTTTCGGCGTCTTCAATCTCTGCCAGGGACGGCGAACCGCTTTCGTCTGAACATCGACTTGGCGATTCCGTTTGAGGGGAGCGGACGAATGGAGGTCGATCTGATCTACTCCGAAGCCAGGCTCATCATCGAGCTGGACGGCGCTCAACACCTGTCGGACGCGGACGCGTATCGTCGTGACCGGCGCAAGGACGCGTTGTTACAGGAAAACGGCTACTTCGTGTTGCGCTTCCTGGCCGAAGATGTCGGCAAACATTTGGACCAGGTCCTGGACATGGTTCTGCGAACCTTGGCTCACCAAGCTCGAGGGACTTCCTGAGCAGAACAATCTTGGAGGGTCTGTCGGTGCGCGTGTGAGCGTGACAGGATCCGATCACCGTTGGCCCTATTGCACTTGCACGCGGTAGAATCGCTGCGAAGCGGTTGAATTAGAATCAGACAGCACTTTCACGGTGCCGTCACCCGGGACGGGTGGAAGCAGGGTCCACGCAATTGTGGCTAAGGAGTCTGTGGATTCGAGGCGATAGCTCCTTCCTCGAACCGTTCGCACAGAGAGCCGGAAGGTGCTGTTGCGGTACAGGACATGCGAAAGGTCTGATTCAAAAGAGGGACGACCTACCAGCGCCAGACTGTAATACCACCCTGCCGCCAAAGCTACGACATTGTTTAGGCCGCTTGGAACTCGCATAGGATAATGGTGGCTGTCATCCTCGTAGTCGCCCCACGCAACTACTGTTCCGTCCGCCTTCAGGGCAAGGCTGTGATAACCCCCTGCCGCTACCGCTACCACGTTGCTCAGGCCTGCCGGAGGAGTGCTTGGTTCTGGATCTGCTCCCCAACCTACAACCGTCCCATCAGCCTTTAGCGCCAAACTGTGTTGCTCTCCAGAGGCTATCGCGACTACATTACTCAAACCCGTCGGCACAGCCGTTTCACCCTCGCCCCCGTACCCCCAGGCCACTACAGTTCCGTCTGTTTTCAGCGCGACGCTCTGACGTCCGCCAGCAGCCAGAGCAACCACATTGCTCAGGCCCCGTGGAGCACCAGCAACGGCCGATCCCCACCCGATGACTGTTCCGTCTGCGATCAGCGCCAGGGAGTGTGCGCCACCTCCAGCGATAGCCACGACATTGCCCAAGCCCAATGGCACAAGCGACTGGCCGAGGTTTGGCCAGGTCCCATCGTTCATGGCACCGGCGCCCCACGCGGTCACTATGCCGTTTACGTCCAGTGCCAAACTGTGCCATGCACCCGCTGCCACCGCGACTACATTGCTCAGCCCCAACGGGACATCCGCTTGGCCATAGGCGTTGTTTCCCCACGCCACGACCGTCCCATCGGCCGTCAAGGCTACAGTATTATCACCCGCCCCACCGGCTATAGCCACGGCGTTGGTCAGGGCGGGAACAAGCGGCAAAATAGGAGGGCAGAAGTCGCACGTCCAGGCCCACACCGGCACAACCCACACCATCGCGTTTGAAAAGGATGCTGTGCCGAACGCGTTGCTCGCCGAAAGAGAATACGCGCCCGTCATTGAACGCTGCCCATTCATCAGCTCCAAACTGGCATTGGTTGCTCCGGGTACATTCGTTCCGTTGAACTGCCATTGAATCCATATGGGCTGCGAACCTTCTGCACTGCCCAGTGTTACTGAACTCCCAAAAGAAATAATGCTGGTCGACTCAACGTTGACTAGCGGAGCGCTGTCAACAATTGTTACTTTCGCCACAGAACTGGTCACCGCTCCAAGACTGTTGCTGACTATCACCGAGTAGTCTCCGCTCTGCGTTGCCATTGCGTTCGGCAGGATTAAAGACTGAGCGTTCGCGCCCAAGATTGCTTCGCTGTTCTGGAGCCACTGGTAGGTCGAAGTGAGGAGTGGCCCCACGGTTAGCACAGATAAACTCACGGTCGCACCAGAATACGCTGACTGGCCAACCGGACCTTGCTTGACGAAGGGCCTTCCGTCACCGCGGATGAGCAGGCTGTGGTCGCCGCCTGCTGCGACCGCCACCACGTTGCTGAAGATCGTTGGCACATCCGTTTGGCCTTCGTCATCAGCTCCCCACCCTGCGACCGTTCCATCGGTCTTCAGTGCGAGACTGTGGTGCGATCCTGCTGCCACCGCGATGACGTTGCTCAGGCCGGAAGGCACGATCGCTTGGCCACCAACTCCCCAAGCCAACACCGTACCGTCCTCTCTCAGCGCTAGCGAGTGTCGATCACCAGCCGCTATGGCGACGACGTTGGTCAAATCCAATGGCACGTCTGTTACACCTGGTGGAAGGCCTCCCCAGCCTACCACTGTTCCATCAGTACGCAGCGCAAGACTGTGGTCACCGGCAGCGGCGATCGCCACTACGTTGCTCAGGCCGGATGGTACTCCGGTCTGGTTGAGCCAATGGTCACCCCACGCCACCACGGTTCCGTCGGCTTTCAAAGCCAGACTGAAATCAAGCCCTGCCGCGACCGCGATAGCATTTGTCAGGCTTGGCGAAAGAGTAGACTGACCGAGTTCGTTCGCACCACAGGTCCACACCGGCACCACGGACAGCGTCGCCTCAGAAGACTGAGTTGTGCCAAAAGCATTGGAGAGGACTACAGAATACGATCCTCTCATGGAAGGCTGGACATTGGTCAGTACCAACGTAGCGTTCGTAGCTTCAGGCAGCCTGGTCCCGTTAAGTTGCCATTGAAACGTTGCTGGCGAAGAGCCTTCGACGAGTGGACGAAATGTCGCAGAGCCACCCCAAGACGCGACCTGCTGCGTCGGCTCCAGACGAACCAGCGGGGCGCTGTCGATGATCATCACTTTTGCCACAGCACTCGTGACTACGCCCAAAGCGTTGCTCACCACGACCGAGTAGTCTGCACTTGCACCCGACGCAGCGTTTGTAAACGCCAAGGCAGCGTTGGTTGCGTTGGGAAGAGTCAGCCCGTTTCGCCGCCATTGGTACGACAAAGAGAAGCCTCCGCCTGCGGCCTTTACGTTCAGACTGAAAGTACTGCCGGAATAGACGGTATGGGTAAAGGGCGCGACGGTAATCGAAGGGCTTCCCTTGTTCCATAGGGCGAGGCTGTGCTCCCTACTGGTCGCTACCGCCACAACGTTGCTCAACCCTGAAGGCACATCCGTTTGGCCAGCAGAGTTGTCGCCCCACGCTCGAACAGAGCCGTCGGCCCTCAGTGCGACGCTGTCCAAATCTCCTGCCGTGATTGCGACCACATTGGTCATATCCGAGGGTACCTCGGTCTGGCCGTTGTCGTTGTTTCCCCACGCGACGACAGTCCCATCAGACTTCAAAGCTAGGCTGTGGGCGGCGCCGGCTGCTATTGCCAGCGCGTTACTCAGTCCGTTTGGCACATCGGCTTGACCGTAGTCATTGTTCCCCCACGCCACCACTGTTCCGTCCGACTTGAGTGCGAGGCTGTGAACGGCACCTCCAGCCACGGCGACGACGTTGCTCAGCCCCAACGGCGTGTCAGTTTGGAGATAATCATTGTAGCCCCATGCCACGACAGTGCCGTCGGCTTTCACCGCTAAGCTGTGAGCCCATCCTGCTCTCGCCAACTGCATCATGAAGGACACGAGGTGCCGCAAGAAGGAGGCTGAACGCCACGCTGAGCCTGGAGAGGAATGAAGAGCCGGGTTTCGTGGGAATGATCGAGTGTTGGAGGATCACAAAGCTTGGCGTCGTAAGCAGCGCAGAGCAACCGACAGCATTGCACCTGGAATCTTAACTCGTCAACTCGGAAATCAGAAAATCAGAACAGGTTTGTCATCGTCCGCGAGTTGTCCACTGGTTGACACACCATCTAGTATCGTTCCATCTCGCGGCAATGGCGGTCGATCACTTCGATCCACTGAGTCTCGGCGCCCGGGTTGTGGTGCGGGTCCAGACTGGCGATCAGTTCGTGGGCCAGGAATGCCCCTCTTCCGGCAGCACGAGCACCTCGGCCGCCATTTCTGTGCTAAAGGCTCTGGTATCGCCAACTCCGGGGATCTGACGTCTTGAGAGGGCGGGGCCGTCGCCACCCTGGACGGACGCTTCAAGTGGCGGGGTTCGGCAAAGTGCGAAATGTGGCCGTCGACGGCCGTGTCTTGTGGTGCTCTCGGCGTGCGGCACCGGCGTCGGCGAGGATGTGTTCCGGCGAAGGGGTTCTGCGGTCGCAGCGCGTTTCGTTCAGCCGGGTGCGCTTGGCCTGTTGCTTCGTCGTCGATTGCGCCTGCGTCCCGCGAGGTGATGGCCTACTCATGATCTCGCTTTTGCGTGGAGTCATAGCTCAGTTGGTAGAGCGTCTCGTTCGCAATGAGATTCAGCTTGGTGGACCCATTTCCCCTTCACCTGGACCCACCTGGACAATCGCCAATTAAATCAAGGGGTTCACGCATTTTCGTGGGGACCCAAGGGGACCCAATTATCCGTCAATTTTTTTCACGGGTTAGGAGGAGGTTAGGAGGAAGATGATTACGCCCGTGCTGATTACCTCTGCAACCACACGGCTGGTGAAAGCGGATACTGCCGTCGCTGCAGACAGGCTTTTCCGCACGGCGTCCACCAGGAAGCTGAGTTTGTGAGCAGATAAGACGCGTCTATGAGTGCCGAAACCACGCGAGCAAAAAATCATCCACCAGTGTGCTCTCATCCAACCAGGCCACGGCATGTGGAGGAGATACTGACCTCCCGCGTATGGCCTACCGTGTCGCCGAAACGGCGCTCATGCTAGGGCTATCTCACAAAACGGAGGCGAGGGTCGGAATCGAACCGCTTCGGATCTTCCGAATTTCCCGCCAAACCGTTGAGCAGCAAGAACGCTTGTCGTTGCCGCAGTGCCGAGAGTGTTAACGACGCTGGATCTGAAATCAAGCCTACAACAGCGAGCAAACGCCTACATTTCCGAGCACCTGGCAACACCGTTGGTGTCCGTTTTGGTGTCCGCGAAATGAAGTTGAAGTGAGTTTCATGGCGGTATTTGGGTTAGCCCGCCGATGACGCCTGTTTGTGAGAAGGGCAATGAAGCCAGCAAAAAACCAAAGACGGCAATTCTGGAATTGAGTCCTTCTGTGTCGGAAACGCTGCCAGGCCGCAAAAGAACAGCTCTCTTCGCGTGCGGAATTCACATTCCTCGGTCAAACATTTTCTCAACCTTCGCCTTCACCGCTTCATCCATCTTGATGAGCGGCCGCCAGGGGCGTTTAACACCTTCGCTATTCAGGTCCATACAATTCTGGAGGTTTGCCCGTCGAGCGTGCGATTGCCGGCGATGGCGTGCATCGTGAGGTCCACGCCGCCTCGGCGAAAGCGGGCATTGACCCATCCCACAGGCTGATCCGCAGAAAAGTTGTAGCCGAGGGCGGGAAGGTTGATAAGTTTAACTCCCTGCCTTTCGCTGATACTCCACATATGCGAATGACCGTAAAAAATTGCCTTCACCTGGCGGTGTGGGCGAAGGATTTCAAACAACTGGCGGGCATCGAACAAATCGCCGTCGCTGTCCCCAAGCGTATGGTGGACGAAGAGGACGATCGGTTTTTCGCGATGCGACTTGAGGTATTCGCCCAACCACCACCGCTGGATGTGTCCCAGCAATCCGGACGCCGTATTCACGAATAGAAGGGAGTCGAGCACAATGAACCGGATAAACGATTCCTCGATGACCAGGACATGGCGCTGCTTCACCTCCGGCTGCCAACCGACCGGCGTGGCAAATACGTCATTGAAGTTGTCGCGATGGTCGTGGTTTCCCAATCCGATGTAAACGGGTGTCACGCGGCTGAGCGGCTCGAGCAGCGCTTTTAGCTCGCGATAGTCCTCGGGCAACCCCTCGCGCGATGCGGCGTCCCCGTTCAAGATGACGCCGCGCGGCGGGCGGGCGAGGATGTCCGGCACGATGCGGTGGAGATTTTCCCAGGGATCGAATCCGCCTTTCGGATCCTTGGCGCGTTCCCGGTCACCGCCGATATGAGTGTCGGAAAGCAATGCGAGTTGGATTTCGTTCTCAGTGGAGGAGGCGCCGGGCAAAGTCTGGCAGCCTTGAAAGACCACCGCTGCTCCAGCCACGCACGAGGCTTTTAGAAAGTCCCGACGCCGGATCGGCTGATGATAGAAGCCGGGCATGGCGTGATGCTAATCACCCGCCTTCATTTCAGGCAAGGGATGAGACGGATTTACGCGAGTCCTCGAAAAAGTTTCTCCACCTTCGCCTTCACGCTTTCATCCATCTTGATCAGCGGTGGCCAGGGGCGTTTGAAGCCTTCTCCCGGTAATTTCTTCGTCGCGTCGACGCCGAGTTTGCTGCCGATGGCAATTTCGCTCGTGACGTGGTCGAGCACGTCGGCCCGGAAGCGTAATCAACTCCGCGAGTTTCCCATCTTTTCAGAATTGTCGAAACCAAGCCATTCTGTATCATCTTGCCCAAGATTCATTGGCCTTGATGCCGCTTGGCGCGGCGCGGCAGCTCTTCCAGAGCGACACCATTCCCAATGTGGCGAAGCGTTTATGAACCGTCGTCACCCGGATTTCAGAATGCCGCCGCTCGTGCTGGCCGGCTTGTTCTTCGTTCAACTCGCCTCTGTAGCGCACCTGCCTAATGCCTGGCACATCTGGGGATCGGGCAGCGGGTCCGGCATGGGCCGGATGAATTTCCACTCTGCCACTTTTGCGGTCAGCGGGAACATCGGTTGGCGGAGATCCGCTTCAGGTGCACGACGTTTCGACAGCTCGGGCAGAATGGCTTCGATGAAACTTCAACACCTCATCGTATGAAGATTCAGCATTTCATGGCACTCGTTGTTTTGAGCCTCCCGACCGTCCCCGGTGCCCGGGCGGCGGTTCTGGCCGGTCCCCTTATCAACGCCGCCAACGCACACGCTTATTATCTATTGAGCGCCAACACCTGGTGGGCTTCCGAAGCCGAGGCCCGCGGGCTCGGCGGTCACCTGGTCACGATCAATGATGCCGCCGAGAACCAGTGGGTCCTGAATACTTTCTTCCCCTTGACTGGAGTTCCTTACGCCTGGCTCTGGATCGGGCTGAACGACGAGGCCAATGAAGGACAGTTTGTCTGGGCCAGCGGCGAGCCGGTCGCGTTCACCTACTGGTATCCTGGCGAACCGAACAATCTGGGCGGGGAGGATTACGCCACCATCCGCTGAGGACCAATGTGTGCGAACAAACAAGCTGAATTTCAAAAGAGCAACCGCTTTTTTTCGAACCATGAAAACGCCAGTAAGAACCTGGAATCCGCGAAACCTTTGGCCACATTATGAAAACAAAAATCCTGATTCCCCGCTCCATGAACTTCAAGCGGGCAGGAGCGGAGGTAACGAGACTCCTATCCATCGTCAGAATTCTCGCCCTGGCCTGCCTGCTGGTGGCGGCGCCGGCCACGGCGCAGGTCAACTACGCGGTTTCCGGCAGCACTGCTTATGTGGCGAGCAGTCCCGGCGCTTCCGGTGCCATTGTCATCGCCTCCACCTACAACGGCTATCCCGTCACGAGCATCGGGCATGATGCGTTTAACGGCACGGGCCTGACCAGCGTGACGATTCCCAACAGCGTCACCAGCATCGGGGCATCTGCGTTTGAACTCTGCACGGGCCTGACGAACGTGATCATAGGCAACAGCGTCACCAACATCGAGGGTTTTCTGTTTTGGGGCTGCAGCAGCCTGGCGAGCGTAACGATTGGCAACAGCGTCACCAGCATCGGGCATGGGGCGTTTCAGCTTTGCCCCAGCCTGACCGGCGTGACCATTCCCAACAGCGTCACCAGCATCGGGGATCAGGCGTTTGACGCCACGGGCCTGACCAACGTGACGATTCCCAACAGCGTCATCAGCATCGGGAGCTATGGGTTTTACGGCTGTCCCAGCCTGACGAACGTAACCATAGGCAACAGCGTCACGAGCATCGGGAGCTATGTGTTTTACCGCTGCACCAGCCTCACAACCGTGATCTTTGGCAACAGCGTCACCAGCATCGGGTTTTCGGCGTTTTTGGACTGCACCAGTCTGACCCGCGTGACGATTCCCAACAGCGTCACGAGCATCGGGGGTCAGGCGTTTTACAACTGCACCAGCCTGACGAACCTTTCAGTCGCAGCCGCCAATCCGGTTTATAGCAGCCTCGACGGCGTCTTGTTCAACAAGGCGCAAACAACCTTGATTATTTTTCCTCCCGGTCGCGGCGGCAGTTACGTCATTCCCGACAGCGTCACCAGCTTCGGGAGTCCGGCGTTTTCCGGCTGTACCAGCCTGACCCGCGTGACCATTCCCAACAGCATCACCAACATCGGGGTTTCGGCGTTTTCCGGCTGCACCAGCCTGACGAACGTGACCATTCCCAACAGCGTTTTCGGCATCGGGAATGGGGCGTTTTCCAACTGCACCAGCCTGACACGCGTGACCATTCCCAACAGCGTCACCAGCATCGGGTATGAGGCGTTTATGAGATGCACCAACCTGACGAACTTCACCTCTCTGGGCAATGCGCCGCAGCTTATTTTTCACCCTAGTAATTCTTTTTCCGGATATTGGTTCGTCAATGTCGGCGCGGGCGCGAAGGCTTATTACTACTGCGGCACCACCGGCTGGGGAACAAACTACGGCGGCTTGCCTACCGTGATGCTGTGCCCGCCGGGAATGGCCCCGGGCAGCGCGGGCGTGAAACCGGGCGGTTTCGGCTTCACCCTCACCTCCCTCACCAATCAAACCATCGTGGTCGAGGCCAGCACCAATCTGGTGAACTGGCAACCCATCTGCACCAACCCCCCGCCCGGCACCTCCACCAATTTTGTCGATCCAGAATGGGTGAATCACCCGCGCCGCTTCTATCGCGCGCGCTCGGATTGAAAGGTCCTGAAATTATGAAAACACGACTCATTCCTCTCGCCCTGGCCTGCCTGCTGGTGGCGGCGCCGGCCACGGCGCAGGTCAACTACGCGGTTTCCGGCAACACGGCTTATGTGGCGTACAGCCCCAATGCTTCCGGTGATGTTGTCATCGCCTCCACCTTCAACGGCTATCCCGTCACCAGCATCGGGGATAATGCGTTTATCGGCACGGGCCTGACTAGCGTGACGATTCCCAACAGCGTCACCAGCATCGGACAATATGCGTTTAAGCGCACGGGCCTGACCAGCGTGACGATTCCCAACAGCGTCACCAGCATCGGGATCGGGAGCTTTTCCGGTTGCACCGGCCTGACTAGCATTATCATTCCCAACAGCGTCACCAGCATCGGGCATTTCCCGTTTGAGAGCTGCTCCAGCCTGACCAGCGTGATCATTGGCAACAGCGTCGCCAGCATCGGGCATGGGGCGTTTTGGTTTTGCCCCAGCCTGACCAACGTGATCATTGGCAACAGCGTCACCAGCATCGAAGCTTTTGCGTTTCTCCGCTGCACCAGCCTGACGAGCGTGACGATTCCCAACAGCGTCACCAGCATCGGAAATAGCACGTATCTTCTGTATTTGACCAATCCCGCCGTATTTTACGGCTGCACCAGCCTGACGAACCTTTCAGTGGATGCAGCCAATCCGGCTTTAAGCAGCCTCGACGGCGTGTTGTTCAACAAGGCGCAAACGGCCTTGATCCTCTATCCTCCCGGTCGCGCCGGAAGTTACGTCATTCCCCACAGCGTTACCAGTATCGGGAGTAATGCGTTCGACGCCTGCACCAGTCTGACGAGCGTGACGATTGCCAACAGCGTCACCAGCATCGGAGCCAGTGCGTTTGCCACCTGCCCCGGCCTGACGAGCATGACCCTTGGCAATAGCGTCACCAACATTGGGTCATCTGCGTTTTTCCGCTGCCCCGGCCTGACCAGCGTGACCATTCCCGACAGCGTCACCAGCATTGGGTCATCTGCGTTTGACGGCTGCACGGGCCTGACACGCGTGACCATTCCCAACAGCGTCAGCAGAATCGGGTACGAGGCGTTCATAAATTGCACCAAGGTGACGAACTTCACCTTTCTGGGCAATGCGCCGGTGCTAATTCCTTACCCTACTAATTCTCTTGCCGGACGTTGGTTCGCCAATGTCGGCGCGGGCGCGAAGGCTTATTACTACTGCGGCACCACCGGCTGGGGAACAAACTACGGTGGCTTGCCCACCGTGATGCTGTGCCCGCCGCAAATCGCCCCGGGCAGCGCGGGCGTGAAACCGGGTGGCTTCGGCTTCACCCTCACCTTCCTCACCAATCAAACCATCGTGGTCGAGGCCAGCACCAATCTGGTGAACTGGCAACCCATCTGGACCAATTCCCTGCCCGACGCCTCCGCCGATTTTGTCGATCCAGAATGGCTCCAGCAACCGAGACGCTTCTATCGCGCGCGCTCGGATTGAAGGGCAGAATGGCTTCGATGAAACTTCAACACATCATCCTATGAAGATTCAGCATTTCATAGCACTCGTTGTTTTGAGCCTCCTGACCGTCCCCGGTGCCCGGGCGGCGGCGACGACGAATACATGGACGGGCGCCGATCCTTCCGGCTACTGGTCCGCACCGGCCAATTGGTCTCCGGCCGGCGTGCCCGTAAACGGCGACGACCTCGTGTTTCCAGGGGGCTTGCCGCCCGGAGACATGGTGAGCACCAACGATTTAACCGACAGTTTCTTCCGTAAAATCACGTTTAGTGGGGCCAGCAGGCACACTAT
>Ga0137367_10003756_pt1 | contig 12277 bp, 9 predicted proteins | sample SagtaG_14_FD_104939 | JGI IMG/M metagenome (GOLD analysis project Ga0137367, IMG submission 104939) | Vadose zone soil microbial communities from Sagehorn Ranch, Mendocino, California, USA - Sage1_L_80_16 metaG | ecosystem: Environmental > Terrestrial > Soil > Vadose zone | place: USA... | reverse complement strand
TCCAGGTCCTTTGCGGAAGCCGGATATGAGACCGTCTTTGGTGACCTCATGTTTGGCTTGGATATTCCCATGGCGATTTATAAGCTCAGCTCACTGAAGACATTGGCTGGCTTGCTGATGCCTGTCGCCGGGCGATTGCCGTTTGAATGGGTATATCCTACCGGTGAAAAACAGGAAAAGCGCACCCCAAAGTGGGAAAAATATTATCAGTGGGCCACTGTGATTGCCGGTGATTGCCATTACATTAAGCGTTTTATGCCAGATAATTTATCTGGCAAAGTAATCGTGACGAACACGACCACGCCCGAGGATGTGGAAGCTTTCCGCAAGACGGGTGTGAAATATTTGATCACGACCACGCCCGTGATTGACGGTCGCTCGTTCGGCACCAACATGATGGAAGCCGCCCTGGTCGCGGTCTCTGGCAAGGGACGCCCATTGAGTTGGACGGAGTTGAGTGAAATGCTCGATAAACTCGGCTTCGAACCACAATTGCAAGAGCTTAACTAGTATGTCATTGCGAGGGCCAACGCCCTCGCAATGACATATAAAGGAGAATCTATGGACGCAATCGTAATTGCTGGCGGAATCCCGCAGCCGCAAGATCCACTTTATTCTTACTCGCATGGTGATTCGAAAGCCTTGATCGATGTTGCCGGGCAGCCCATGGTCCAATGGGTGCTGGATGCCTTGAGCGATGCAAAGACCGTGGATAACGTGATTCTTATCGGTCTTTCTCCCAAGAACGATCTGGCTTGCAAGAAGCCTGTGCACTACGTTTCCAACCAGGGACGTATGCTCGCCAATATTGTCGCGGGTGTCAATAAAGCACTGGAACTGAATAAGAAAACGCAATATGTACTGATCGTCTCTTCCGATATTCCCGCGATGAAAGCGGAGCACGTCGATTGGCTTGTGAATACCTGTATGGAAACGAAGGATGAATTGTATTATGGCGTCTGCCCACGCGATGTGATGGAGACGAGATTCCCCAATTCCAAACGGACCTATACTCATCTCAAGGGCCTGGACGTCTGTGGCGCGGATATGAACATCACCCACATCCGCATGGCAACCGAGCATTTGGACACGTGGGAGTCGTTAATTGGTAACCGCAAAAGTCCACTCAGACAGGCGAGCCTGATCGGATTGGATACATTCTTTCAAGTGTTGACACGAAGTATTGCTCTTGAAGACCTGGTGACAAAGGTATGCAATCGTCTCGGAATAAAGGGGCGCGCCATTGTCTGGGGACATGCGGAACCCTGCATGGATGTGGATAAACCTCATCAACTCGAGTTGATGCGTGAGGATCTCGCCAAACAGCAGCGAAAATCGGAAGCAAGAGAAAAAGCTGCAGCCCGTCGTGCCAGCGCAGCGAAACCGGCAAAGCCCGTCAAGAAGAAAGCCGCGACTACCGGGAAAACTTCCACAACAAAAACAACCAGGACAAGACTGAAAGCGTCCAAAGCCGAACTGGAAAAATGAATCTCCGCTCCATCATCGCACTCGACGCACGTTTCTCCCATCAAATGCGCGTGGCAGAAAAGCCAGGCGCATTGCGCGCTATAGCGGTCTTCTTTGCTCATTCCGGCGACTCGTGGTTCTGGGGCGCGGCATTAATTATTTTATGGTTCAGCAGTAATTCCATGTGGCGAAGATGGGAAGTGGTGGAGTTTGTTGGCATCAGCGGGCTGGCGGCATTGGTGATGGGGATCAAATTTCTCGTGCGAAGGAAACGCCCTGAGGGAGAATGGGGCGGCATCTATCGCAACTCCGATCCGCATTCGTTTCCCTCCGGGCATGCGGCGCGGGCGTTTCTGATTGCCGTCGTGGCATCTGCGTTGGCTCCCACATGGCTGGGAATTCTGTTGTGGATTTGGGCGCCACTGGTTTGTATTGCCCGTGTAGCAATGGGCGTACATTATGTTTCCGATGTAGTTGCTGGCGCGGCGCTGGGAATTGTTGTAGCGTGGATTGGGTTGCAAATATATCAACCACTGTTGATGTGGTTTTTCAACCTCGTTCATTTTCCGTTATGGTGAAAGATACAAAATGTCGTTGCGAGCATAGCGAAGCAATCTCCTGTTAAACGGAAAATCTCATTGGGAGGAATACTCATTCAATCGGAGATTGCTTCAGGCTGGATTTCGATACGCCCCGCAGAAAATTATGCGGGGCTACTCAACCAACAGCCCTCGCAACGACATATTTTATTTACCACTCTTGATCGTCTTCAAATGCTCTTGAAGGTGTGCGAGACCTCGTTCCACCCAGGTTTGTAAAGTGAACCCATGACCCAATGTGATATGACGCGACTCACGCGACCACGCCTGTGGCGGAAGGTCACGGAGAAATTGCGCTAAAACTTCCACATTCATAACTAACTCATCTACAATTTCATTCAATGGTTCCCTGGCTGAATAATGTTCAGCCATGTATACCTCGCCATCGAAGTTTTGAAATTCGGGATTTTCTTCAACAGCGGTCCGGCGGGCGCGGGAACCATAGACCAGCTTGTCCACATCGCGCGTGTGAGCTGCAACCTGATGGACATTCCAGTCACCATCCAGGGATGCGAACGCATCTCTGGAGGCGAGACATGCATCGCGAAACTGATGCGATACATCCACCAGCCGGTTGATCAAATTCGTGCGGTACTCCAATAATTCTTTCATTTATATTCCGCTCCTCGCATAAGCAATGCAAAAACTTTTTGGACAATCGTATCAGGATTGTTCTCTACTGCATAAACATGGATCCCATCTGGACCCAGTTCGCGCTCCGCCTGGGATGTAAACCCTCTTAATCCGCTCATCGTGGCGCGAAATGCCGCTTCCCTGCCTGCCTCATGAGTGGATTCCGATATGAGGTTGATGATTACCCCTGCGCCTTTGGCGCGCATTACACGTCCGACAGATTGAGTCATCAGAAATGTGCCTGTGAGATTTACATCCAGGACGCGGTGCCAATCCCATTCATCCATCTCCAATAGCGGAATGTGCGGCTCGACGGCCGCGTGATTGATCAGGATATCGATCTGACCGAAATCATCTTCCACCTGATTGATGATGTGTTGCGCGCCGACCTTTTTAGCAACATCTTCAACATACGCCCTGGCACGCTGGCCTTTCTTGAGAATCTCATTCACCACTTCTTCCACATTGATGGGGGAAATGTCGTTTGCCGCAACGCAGGCACCGCGTTCGGCAAAGGCTCGGGCGAGGATTCGTCCGCATCCCTTGCCGGCGCCGGTGATCAAAACCACTTTATCTTTTAGATCATTCACTGGATACCTCGCATAACGGAACGCGGTCGCGGTTGTCATATCCGTTCAACGGCAATCCCAAATAGGGTGATGGATCCAGTGTGTTGTTGATATCCAATTCATTTTTGAATCTGCCATTGCCATCGTCTTTCACAATCGAAAAATGCAAATGGACACCAACCGGATTGTTCGGATTGCCGGAATAATCTCCCTGATAACCAAGGAACGTTCCTGCGTCAACCGGCGCTTCGGTTGTGCCCGGAGGAAAATCGGCGGAGATGAATGAGTTTCCATGTTCATCTGCCATGTGAGCATAATACAGCCAGATCTGCCGGCCTGATTTTAATGGATCGTCTGGCACGCGCACAATGACAGCCGATTTCCAATCAGGGAGGCGCGTTAGATAACCGGGGTAGACAGAAACAACACGGGTAATGCCAATATCGGTTCCGGCGAAGATGTCGATGCCCTGGTGAAGATGATTCCAGCTCATGGAATCGCCCCAGAGAAATCCCACAAAGCCATCGGTGGGGAAGTGAAACGGGGCTGATCCGCATTGGGAACCGGCGGCAATCTTCCAGTCCGAGTGCGAAGCGGGATTCCGAATCCAGTCTCGGAACTTATTTCTGCGTGCGCTGTTCGGTCGGTAGGTAAAGTAGACGTAGGCTATGCCGGTTAGAACAGCAACTGCCAGGATGGATGCAATCAGGAAACGTTTATTCATTTGTGAATTTTATCAAGATTCCCAAAAGGTTACACTTGCCTTGAAATCAATGAAAAGATGATGTATGATACATGAACCCTTTATAGCCAAACTTTATTTTTGATGGTAGTTATAAAAACTACAGATATTCTTCTTTATACATTTATCACAGTATACACACCGGGGGATTGCATCAATCAACTTCATCAGCCGAAGCATGGATTCCATCTTCGGCTTTAGTATTTAACGGAAGGAGGTGATTATCAAAATCGCTTAACTGTTCCATAGTCGGGCAAATCGTAATAAGAGCAATTGATTTCCATACTTCGAGGAGAGTATTGAATGAAAATAAAAAAGTTTTTTGCCTTTGGTTTGATGTTCGTTCTGATGATGAGTCTGATGGGCGTTTTCCCTGCCGTAGCGGCAAGTGGAGTCGTCCGCCAGATCTCTAATAGTGGAAGTGGCTCTCCCGTTACAGGAGAGTTTGTACCCTCTGGCAGTGACACCCAATTAGAATTCCCAGAGCAAGAAAATGAAAGCGCGGATGCATACGAAGGAACGATCGACCGCAGCCTTTCGAATGGGACCGGAAACGGCGTCTCTGTAAATAGTGGCAAGAAAGCCAAATCGAATCCGACTTTCAATAATGGTTTTGAAGGCTTGAATTTTTATCAGCAACGCTATGCGCGTGGCGGTAATCAGTTCTCCGTTGAGCCGCCAGACCAGGCGCTGTGTGTTGGGAATGGATATGTAGTGGAAGCCGTCAATGATGTGATGAACGTATTCAGCACCGGCGGACAGTCCGTTCTTCCTGACAATACCGCTACAAATGTTGTCAGTGGCTTTCCACGGAATGTGAATCACGCTGTTGATTTGAATTCATTCTATGGTTACCCACCCGCGATCAACCGTTCCACAGGCGTCCGTGGACAGTTCGTAACGGATCCAACTTGTATTTATGATGCGGCAACCCAACGCTTCTTCCTTGTCGTTCTGACCCTAGAAGTTGTGCCAACCAGTGGAGCGTTCACTACGGTGAATCATTTGGATTTGGCGGTCACTGCAACATCAAACCCCGCTGGCAGTTGGAATATCTACCGCATTGATGTCACAAACGATGGAACGAACACCGGCGGTCAAAATCCCGGTCCATTCCTCGGCGATTACCCGCATATCGGTGCAGATGCCAATGGTATCTATCTTACGACCAATGCATATCCATGGTGCTGTAACGGTTTCTCGGGCGCGCAGATCTATGCTCTTTCGAAGGCACAACTTGCAGCTGGCGCCGCCAGTGTGACTATGATGCATTTTGATACCTCCGGGATGGTCAATGCCCCGAGCGATGCCGGATCCACCCAGCCTGGCTTTACAGTCTGGCCCGCTCATTCACCTGGGACCAACTCCTACGATCTGAGTGGTGGTGGGACGGAATACTTCTTAAGCTCGAACGCTGGCGATGAGGCGACCAACCCGGTAGCTGGATTTGGTGGGTCGCATACCTCCACCCAGCTCATCACCTGGACGTTGAGCAACACTTCTTCACTCAATAGTGCAACGCCTACTTTGAACCTTTCGAACAGGATCCTGCCGGTTGGACAATATGGTGTTCCGCCCAAGCAACAGCAGCCCGGCTCTGGGACTGCCCCAACGACAGCTGTCCCGCAGGGTTATTGTCTCGGCGATACAACTACGCTGCTTTTCAATGGTCAAACCGGTTGTTATCGGTTGCTTGTGGGCGCTCCAAGCAGTGAAGTTATTTCACGTCCCGACTCGAATGACACCCGCATGCAGCAGGTCATGTATGCGAACGGCAAGCTGTGGGGTGCGCTGGATACTGTTGTGACCCTGAACGGCAGCAGCCGGGCTGGCATTGAGTGGTTCGTTGTCAATCCATCTGCTGGCAGACTTGCCATGCAAGGATATCTCGCCGCGGCAGGTATGGACTTCACTTACCCGGCAATTGGTGTGACACCCAGTGGACGCGGAGTGATGGCGTTCACGGCTACCGGTACCGTTAATGGTATTCCTACATTCCTGAGCGCCGCGTATGCCTCGATTGATGCCAATGTGGGTGTGGGCACCTGGAACGTTGTGCCCGGTGGTGAAGGTAGAGCCGTGGATGATGGCTTCACCAGCTATAAGGCGCTGGTAGGAAATCCACCGCGTACCCGCTGGGGTGACTATGGCGCCGCCTCGGTGGACGGTAACTCGGTGTGGCTAGCCAGTGAATATATAGGCCAAGCCTGCGATTACACCACCTGGGGAGGACCATTCTTCGCTGGTGGAACCGGTGACAATTTGCTTGGCACCTGTGCTGGCGCCTCTCACGGCCCCGGAACGCGTGCTGCCCTTGGCAACTGGTCTACGTTCATTAGCAAGTTCACGCCGTAAAAGCGAAATCGAAAAGTTCTAAAGATTTCGTTCGGTTCGTTACCAATACATTCTGCCCCAGCCGTTCGGTTGGGGCAGAATCATTCCATGATAAGCCCGGCAGATTTTTAATGGTAATCTCACACTGAGGAGATATAGTTTCGATGTCAAAGCGCGACCATTGGGGGAAGTCACCATATCCATGTTGAAAAGCCGAGGAATAGACTTCTATCTTCGGCTTCATCCTTTAACGAAAGGAGGTGATATTGCGGTAGAAACCTTGGCTGGTTAGATAGTTTGTTCATCGTAATTTCAATGCGCCTTCTGTATTTGAGGAGAATATTGAAAGGAGCAACTATGTACGTTTCGCGAGGAATTCGAGGTTTTGGGTTAATTGTTATTTTGCTGTTGGTATTCACAACAGCGATTCCAGCGTTGGCGTTCAATCCGGATACATTGGTCAGCGTTGGAAGTCCCACCACACCCTTTTCACAGAACAAACAGAATGAACCTGCTATGGCAGTGGATGCAAATCATCCGAATATATTGGCAGCTGGTTCAAACGATGAAATCGACATGGAGGGTTGCAATGCTGGAACAGACAACACCTGTCCATTCACCGACGGAGTCGGTGTATCGGGCATCTACTTTTCTTTGGATAGTGGAACTACCTGGATCCAGCCGACCTATACCGGTTTGACAGCCCGTTTCTGCCTGGGAGTTGTCGGTGATAGCGATCCGGCCTGCCAGCCCGTTGTAGGTCCGATTGGAACACTTCCCAAATATTATGAGAACGGTCTCGTGTCAGATGGCGACCCGGCTCTTGCCTTTGGACCTATACCCGATAGTAGCGGCAACTTTAGTTGGGCAAACGGCTCACGTCTCTATTATGTCAACTTAACGTCGAATATTGGGTCTGGCCATTTCGAGCAAACCTTCAAAGGTTTCGAGGCGATCGCTGTCTCGCGCACTGATAACGTGCAAGCCGCTGCGGCAAATGATGCGAATGCCTGGATGGATCCGGTAATTGCCTCTAAACAATCCTCGACCACATTCAGTGATAAGGAGCAAATCTGGGCAGATAATGTATCCAGCAGCCCATTCTTTGGAAATGCGTATATCTGCTGGGCGTCGTATCGCAGCCAGGAATTGGGAGTTGTTACCCCTGCTCCATTAGTTGTTGCAACTTCTACAGATGGAGGCGATACGTGGACCACTAAGCAAGTCACGAATGCGAGCAATACCCCCTTCAACACAAAGCAAGGATTTGGGCGTTCTGGCTGTACTATCCGCACGGATAGTCATGGTGTGGTATATGTCTTTGCTGAACAATTTGCTGTCGGTATGCCTGGGCAGGGCTCTCAGGTCATGGTCAAATCTTATGATGGAGGTCACACCTGGACTCGGCCTGTGAATATCGACTTGGCCGTTGACACGTGCTTCCTCCTCCAATTCGATGGAAGTGGCTTCCGCTGCGTAATGGATGGCGTGGGCGGTGCTCGTGATGACCTCTCGGCAGCCCCGAGCGTTGACATCGCCAATGGCGCGCCCACCGGTGCTGGAGCGACGGATGAAATCTTGCGTACATGGGTCGATGGGCGTGATGGAGTCAACCACGAACATGTATTTGTGAGTTACTCCATGGATGGTGGCGATAGTTGGTCAACACCCACAGCCACGGAGTCATCAGGGGACCGCGGATATTACTCCGGCATTGCAATCTCGCCGAAAGGCACGGATGCCTACCTTGTCTACAATGCTTTCACCACACCACTTGACTCCACCGGAACAAGTCCACACATGCTGGTGGGAGTTGTCAAACACGCGGACATCGATGGAAGCGGCGTGCCAGGTTCATGGACCGAGTTGAATCGTGGTGCTCCAGGTGATGCGCGCGGCTCCAGTCAAAACAATCTGTGGTTAGAGTTCCTTGGTGACTATGTCTATGCAGTCGCTACGGATACCTATGGCGCTGCGGTGTGGAACGACACGCGCAACGCGGCAGACTGTCCCGCGATTGATGGGTGGCGCATTGCAGCACAAGATGCCATAACGAATAATACGACTGTGCCGACGAAACCCGCGCCGCAACAGGTTTGCCCCGCCAATTTTGGCAACTCGGATATCTTTGGCGGCTCCTACGCGGATCCGACACCCTAATTCTCGATAGACGAAGTTTGATTTCGGGCTGGCAATTTTGCCAGCCCTATTTTTTGCAGATTAACAACTAAACCGAGCAATCCAAGCAAACCATTTGAACCACGGAGACACTGAGTCACGGAGTTTTTTAGTAGGTTTTCCACCTGCACCGACCGCAGGTGCGGTGTCAGTGCCTTCGTGTCTCCGTGGTTAGGCTTTTGATCTTCCAGATCCAATTTATTGCCCGATTAATTTGGAAAAGTACAATAAATAGGGATGATCCTAAACGGTGTGCCCTGGGGAGAATGAAAATTCGAAGGATATAGAAACCAAGACCCGCAGTACATTTAGGTTCGATCACTCCGATGCAAACTTCGTTACATTCCCCGGCAGGTCTCGGGCTTAAGCGATGATCTTCTTTCCCTGTGCCTGCGAAGCGAACTCCCACCAATCGCCCTCACCGCGGATGGCGTCGCCCCGTTTCAAAATCTTGCCGTCTTCATCCAAGACCGTGACCCGCACTTTCGCCACCAGCACATTGTCGGTTGCCTCGAGGCGGATGCAGCCCTCGCCTCACTCGACGTGGTGGATGAAGGCGCCTCGAACCAGTCGGATAGGGCAAATATGTTTTAGCAATTGTGATTTCCGATCTGTCCTGTTGTTCCCCTGACAGGCTGACCTTGCAGACCCCGTGGGTTCAAGCGGCAGTATAGCCGGGAATGCGAGGAATGGTCTTTACAGGTGAAAAAGCTAGATAAAAAGGCTGGGAAACCAGCCTTTTTATTTAGAGATGCAATTTTAGCAGTGAATGAGGCGTAACTACTATTTGAACTTGAAGCTTGCTCTGTGGTATGTACCATCAACGAACTTCACAACTAATTGGCGGCAAGTGTTGGCCCATCCCGGCTCTGTTTTCCATACATAGGTATAAGTATCCGCACTGGCATCGTAGGAAAGACTACTTGAACCGGCAGCAATGGTTTCCTCAATACCGTCCACGGTGGCTGTGGCGTCACAGGCAATCATTTGTGATTTAGGATAACCTGTCGCCAGGATGTTTAATCCTTGATCGCCATTTAGACTGAATTTCACAGGGATCGCACTACCAGCCCTTGCAAGGTTAACGATAGGCGAATTATCAACGGGCTGAAAGAAACCGTTGAAATCATAGGGAGATAAAAGATCATGGACGAAAACATCCGATTTATTATTGGTGTCTCCATAGACCAGGTTGCTGGCCTGTGAGTCAAATGCGACCGAACTTCCGTCACTGGAGATGACCGGAGTATAAGAATCCGCATTGGTCTGTGTTCCATCACTCGCCACGGATACGCGCTGCGTCTGCCCGGTTTGCCTGTCGTGCACGAATATGTCGGCAATCCCGTTCGTATCCTCAGGTACTAAGTTACCCCAGGATACAAAGGTTACAAATCGTCCATCGCCAGAAATGGAGGATGAGGCGTCACTACTACGATTATCCTGTGAACCGTCGCTGGCTACGGAAACCCGTGTAGTCTCTCCCGTTAAGCGATCATGGACAAATATGTCATACCCTATATTCGTATCCCCGTTCACTAGATTATCGGATGTGGAGTAAAAGGAGACAAAACGCCCGTCGGCTGAGATGGAGGGTAGCCCTGTTTCTTCGCCGTTTGCCTGGGTCCCATCGCTTGCTACCGAGATCAATTGGGTTTCCCCGCTTTGCAGATCGCGGGCATACACATCCATTTGCCCATTGGTATCGGGGCTCCCTAAATTGGTTGAAAACGATTCGAAAGCAACAACACGACCGTTGGCAGAAATAGAAGCCAAACCACCACCAGCATTTCCCTGGATACCATCTGTGGACACGGAAACCAATTGCGTTTGCCCGGTTTGCCGATCGCGTAAGAATACATCGTAGGACCGGTTCGTATCCCCGGGTACTAAATTGCTTGCCAATGAATGAAATACAACGTAGCGTCCGTCTGCTGAGATTGCTGAACCTCCCGGGAAAGAGTTGCCATTCGCCTGAGTGCCATCACTTGCCACGGATACGCGCTCTGTCTGTCCGGTGAAGCGGTCACGGACAAATACATCGGATGAGTTATTCGTGTCCCCAGCCACCAGATTGCTGGCAAAGGACTGAAACGCGACAAATCGTCCATCCGCTGAGAAAGAAGGAGTACCGGAGGAGGACAGTGCTTGTGGCGAACCGCTCTCAGGGACTGAAATCCAGTCGGTTTGTCCGGTGTTGCGGTCATAGACGAAAACATCGAAATTGGAACTCGTATCGCCAGGCACTAAGTTGGAGGAGGCGGATGAAAACCCGATATATCGCCCATCGGCGGAAATGGCCGGACCACCCGAAGTATTGTTCCCTTGGGAACCATCCGAGGCGACACTTACCCTGGCGGTCACTCCTCCAGAAGATGCCAGACCGGTGGTTGTCAGGGAGCCCAGCAGGATGAGGGTAATGAGCAGGGTTGATAACTTTAGACTTAGTTTCTTATACATTGGAACCTCCGTTCGGTATGAAGAATATGGATCGATGGATTGAAATGTGCCAGAGTATGTTCTCACCTCAATAAGATGCTCCTTTCCATACAAAAACTGGCTACTATTCCTCTATGCATTCATTTAATCAGAGTTGGAATGTTTGAATAAGGCGTTTTTCGATAGAACTGGCGATAGGAAAATCGATATTCTCCGAGGCGAACGAATATGACAAAGTTTTCTCTAAAGTGTGTATGCAAAATGGCATGTTATTCCCCCGAAGGGCATCGGGGCGATGTGAGGAGCGGAGCGACGACACCTGACCCGGACGCAGGTGCCAGGGAGAATCTCTACTTTTGCCAAAAACTGGTCTGTTTATGGCAAAACCTTTCCCCTTGTGCTGTCCGCTTGTTTATGGGGAGAGGTAAGAGGTTGATGAAGCTATAAATTACTCATCATGTTTTGCAGACTGGCTGCCTGACAAAGCGCGGTTGACCCCTCATCTACTCCATGCAACAGACAGCGCTGACTGAGTCTCGCTAGCCCATTATGATTTAGGTACCACAGGTTCTGCGGCTCGGACTATTCTCGATGCGGTCCGAGCTGTATTGTTTAATTTGCAAACTTGAATAGAAAATGATCACTCCCGTAGTTTGGGATTTGGATGCAAAATCCCTGAGAGGAGCTTGATCTCTCAGGGATAATTGTTTTTGAGCTACGCCAATTATTTGTGGCTCGAGGGCTGTTAGTTACCGAAAAATTTCCTTACTTCAGCCTCTGTAGGCTTCTTAACTTTAGTTTCGTCATTTTCTATCCAAACCCCCCTTCGCTGTGCTTCATTCCTTTTCCCTATATGAGGACTATGAGTGGTAAAGAAAATCTGCCTCACTGGACTAGATTGTGAATTGATGAGCCCTAAGAGACTAGTTACCAATTTTCTTTGTGTTTCAGGAGATAAATTTATTTCCAATTCTTCAATGCCAACGAGCGGTGAGTTAGCCTGTGCAACATAAGCCAAGATTGTTAGGATTTGCTGAACACCGCTGCCCCTTCTACCTATTGGTAATTTCATGCCATTCTTTCCTTCAATAAGTGCCTCAATCTCGTCTTCACCAACACGAACTATTGAGACATTGCCATGGCTAAATGGCTTACTATTAAATTGTTGAATTACCTGTCTTACAATCTTCTCTCCATTTTGATCGTGAGATAATTGAAAAAGCCAGTTTTTCAAAGATTTTGCAGACAATTCAATATGTGTACCTCTTGGAGCCTCTTGTTCTTTAGATATGAATCTATCAGGTGGAATGCGAAGAAAG
>Ga0137367_10003742_pt1 | contig 12294 bp, 9 predicted proteins | sample SagtaG_14_FD_104939 | JGI IMG/M metagenome (GOLD analysis project Ga0137367, IMG submission 104939) | Vadose zone soil microbial communities from Sagehorn Ranch, Mendocino, California, USA - Sage1_L_80_16 metaG | ecosystem: Environmental > Terrestrial > Soil > Vadose zone | place: USA... | reverse complement strand
TGCGAGCTTATCTTCTCCGTGATCTCCTCTTTTTCCAAAGCCATCAGAGCGCTTTCTCTTTCCGTGTTTAATCCGTGTTCCATCCGTGGCTCAGGAACTTTGGTTGCGGCTCTGCCGCTCTGGGCCATCCGTGGTCGCCTCAGATTGTTGGTTTCCCGGAATGAGTAGGTTCAACATCGCCATCCTCGCGCCAAGCATTTGGTGAGGAAGATCGTCGAGTTTGGCCAGCAGAGGTTGACCACGGATGACCCGGATTTCACGGATAACGACCGAGCGAGCGGGATGAGTTGCCGCTGACGATGCAATTGACACCGGCCTCAACGACCCATCCCCGTTAGGCGCTCCACCGACTGGCCGTCCACCGTTCATCAGTCAACAATCTCGCGCTCCGGTTCTGGGCGATCGCGCGCGGCCGACCGATCCAATCAACCGCCTCCTGGCCAGGTCCTCTCTGCGTCTTTGCGCCTCTGCGTCTCTGCGTTGGAACCGACGCCGTTAAAACGCAAAGACGCAAAGACGCGAAGGCGCAAGGCATCACACTGGCTCGCGCTGGCCGCCGAGTCAGATGTTCTCGGAATTGAGTGACTCTCCCTATGGCAGTGCGAAGGAGAGAAAGTTGATTCGTGGTCATCGATTTTCTCAGGGATTGGTCTAAACTCACGGTGTCCAGCAAATAAGATGTGAGACACGCTGAGCCCCCGGGGAGAGGGAGATCGTGGCGACGCGTCTTGATAACTCTGGTGCTGCTCTTGCCGTTGCCGCGCTCAAGACGCGCCAACCGCCGATTCGCTCGATGCTGTCTCACCGCGGAAAATAGTTCTCCCTCTCCCCGGGGGAGAGGGCCGGGGTGAGGGCGAAAGCAACCGCAGACCTGAATAGTTACCATTTTTCATTGTCCGCTCCTGGGGGGGTTGGGAGGGATCAAAATGAGCAATGAGCAATGAGCAATGAGCAATGAGCAATGAGCAATGAGGTCAGTCTCCTTGCAACCGGACCCGCCCGCTCTGGTTGGTTCCGAGGAAAAACCCGCGCCCGGAATCCTGCCCTTGCAAAACAGCGCCCTGGAAAGGAATGGAGCGGGCGGTTGCCGGATCGGTCACCGTTCCCTTCCATAGTCCGGTCCGGGCAGTAAATTTCAGCGCCAGCGGGTTGCTGCTGGTATTGGAGACGTGGTTGGCGACGTCGATGCGGAATGTGTTCGTGAACGGCCTCGTCAGGTTCCCGCCCTCGAAGGCCACGAAGGCGTTCGTCACGGACAAGACATTGGCCGTCGTGTTGGATGGCGCGCGATAGCTGGCTCCGGCGGCCCAACTCGTGTTGGTGAAGCCGTTGGGATAATACTTTGCCGAAGACAGACTCGGCTTAAGCCAATCCACCGATCCCTGCAGGTCGTTCGTCGCCTGATGGGCGAACCCGATCCAGCCCAGCAACATTCCTTTGCCTCCGTAGAGCGAAAGATACAGAGGCCACTGCCCGGCTTTGGACAAGGCGGCGCTCTGCGTCACTTTCGTGCCATCGGCCAGCGTCCCGGCCAGTCGCACCAGGCCGCTGGGATCGACCGTCACCGCGCCGAACCCGTCGCCGCCGGGGCTGGCCAAATCCTCGGACTGGCCAGGGTAAATGATGGTGTACTGGCCGGCCTGAGGAGCCGGGTTGGTCCTCGCGTTAAAGACGTCGCGGTCACCGAAGAGATCGGCGATCCGATCCTCCTGGACCACCCGGCCCATCCGGTCGATCCCCAATCGCTTCACCCCGCCGCTGACCTGGTCGGTGTGGTTGGACAAATCCAGCTGCAAGTCGACTTCGAACAACGCCTTGACCACCGTCGCGGCCAGCAGTTCTCCGGGGGGCGCTGGCGCCGTTGGTTTGGCCTGGCCGAACGCATCAAAGTAAACCGACCACGGGTAGCTTTTCCCTCCCAGGCGCATGCTCCCAGTCAAATGTCCGCTCGGATTGAGCGACCCGCTCCAAAACCCGGAACTCTCCACGGTGATGCCATTCGTATTGTAGATCAAACCTTGATAGGTCCCCGCCACGGCCGGAAATGGGTTGGGCACGAAACTGATCTCCAACACCAGGTTGCTCTGCATCGTGAAACTGAGTTGTCCCCGCGCCGCCGCCGCGGTGTCCGGCCGTGCCAGGACGTTCCCCGGGTCCGGCACCGCCCGGTACTGGTAAGTCCGACCCACTTCCAACTGTTGCCCGTTCAGGTCCGGCACCACCGTGCCGCGGCCGGTGAGATGAATCGTCAACGGGCTGAGCACGACATAAATCAAAGTCCGTGTTGCGACGGAGACTTCGACCGAAGTGGAAGTCTTATGCCGGCCCAGCTCATCCGTGGCCGTGGCCACCAGGCAATGGGGACCGACCGAGGCGTTGGTCCAGGCCAGGACGAATGGACGGTTGGTCGATTGGCCCAGCTTGATTCCGCGCGCGAAGAATTCAACTTTGGTGATCACGCTGTTACTGGCGGCAGCCTCGGCCTGCAACTCGAGAGTCCCTCGCGGCAAGCCGGTGGCTCCGTTGGTCGGGGCAGTGATTGCGACCGTCACCGCCGAAGGGGCGGAATCCGCCGTCCAGGCGCTGGTGATCGGGGCCGCATTGGTCGTTTTGTCGATCGCCGCCAGCCCGTACATGTCGAGTAACGTCCGCAGCAGGCCATAATGATCCGTGCGCTCACAATAAATCCCCGGCTGCACCATGGATCCGACGAAGAGCGTGACGATCCGGTTGTCCGTGCCGTTGCGACCTTCGTCCCAGGTCAGGATGAACAAGCTGTTGTTCGTCATGGCCCACTGGATGTAGGGATCCAGGTGATCGCGCAACCAGCCGTCGCCCCGGCCAACCGACCCGTCGTGCATGTCGTTATCGAGATTGGGCACGACGATGGCGACGGTGGGCAGTTGACTGAAGTCGGTGGGCAAACTGGTGAATGGCAGGTTCGCCGAGGCGGGGACGTTGGTGAAGTTGACCCACGGGTTATGCTTGCGCGCGTAGCCGCCTGAGGTGCATCCCTTGTAGCCGGCTTGTGGCATGGATTCCGAAAAACCGGTGAAGCTCAGGCCCGCGTCGAACAACTCGCTGGCCAGGTTCGCTGACGCGAAGGTGTGCGGACAGGAATCGTCGCTCACCCCGTGGGTCGATCCGGAGAACAAGGCCAGATAATTCGGTTCGCTGGGGTGGCGAATGGCGTACGAGGAAGTGAAGAGCGCTCCCTGCGCGGCCAGCGCATTGATGTAGGGCGCGCTGGACGACCCGATGATCTGGCCGAAGGAATGGTTTTCCTCGATGACGATGAGCACATGGTCCGGCTGCGGCACGCCGTTTTGGGCGCGCGCCAGGTCAACGGAGTTCACAGAAAGAAATGCAAGACAAACCGCCCATCCTGTGGTGAAGCCAATTCGCAACATAACGAGGCCGCGTCAACGGGGAAGCTGGGCGACCGCAGACGCCGCTTCTCAGCCTCATTCCTCTCTGAGAAAAGTCAACTGGAGCGAGCATTTTCAAATATGCTCCGATCATGACAGCTTGGTCATGCTTGCACCCTGTCCGGCTGCCGGAAATGGGTCAGCGGGATTTCCGGATGAGGAAGTCGCCCAGGGCCAGGATCTGCAGGTCGCTTCCGTAAAACATCTGGAGGGCGTCGTCGGGCGAACAGACCATCGGTTCGCCGCGGCGGTTGAACGAGGTATTGAGCAACACGCCCAGGCCGGTGCGCGTTTCAAATTTTTTCAACAGCTCGTAATAGCGCGGATTGCTTAGCGCCGTGACGATTTGCGGGCGGGTGGTGCCGTCCTCATGCACAACTTCCGGGATCCGATGGCGCCAAGGCTCGGCCACGTCGAAGGTGAAGGTCATGTAGGGCGCCGGGTGCGTGCTCTGCAAAATTTCCGGCGCCACACGGTCGAGGATCGACGGGCAGAAGGGGCGCCAACGTTCCCGGTATTTGATTTGGGCGTTAATCCGATCGGCGATGCCCCGCCAGGCTGGATTGGCCAGGATGCTGCGATTGCCCAGCGCACGCGGGCCGAACTCCATCCGCCCCTGGAACCAGGAGACCACTTCGCCCTTGGCCAGTAGTTCCGCGGCGACCTCGGTAATGGAATCGCACTTTTCGAATGGAACGCCCCGTTTCCTGAGCGCGGCTTGGATTTCGTCATTGCTGTATTCCGGGCCCAGGTAGGCATGTTCCATCGGGCGAATGCTCTGGCCGAGTTGATGGGCTGCGTAGGTGGCGGCGCCGAGGGCGCTGCCGGAATCGCTGGCCGCCGGTTGCACGAACAGTTCGTGTCCCGGGCCGAGGGATTGGAGGATGCGCTGGTTGCATTTCACGTTGAGCGCCACCCCGCCGGCGTAGCAGAGGCGCCGGGTCCTGGCGATCCGCTCGCCCAGGTAGTGCTTCAGCAACGCCAGGACGATCGATTCCAACTCCTGTTGCACCGCCGCGGCGATGTGGATGTAAGGCTCGTCGATCTCGTCGCCGACCCGGGCCGGTCCCCACAGGTCCACTAATCGCTGGGCGAAGAAGGCGCCCTTTCTCTCCCGCTTGTAGCGGCGCCAGCCCACGCAGTTGACCAAACGTGTGTTGATCCTGAAGCCGCGTTCGTCCCAGTGAATCAACGGACCCAATTTGAATTTATTCGGGTCGCCGTATGGCGCCATGCCCATTACCTTGAACTCGCCGTCCAGCATCTCGAACCCGAGAAACTCCGTGACCGCCCCGTAGAATCCGCCGAGCGAATCGGGCGCGTAAAACTCCTTCAGCCGGCGAATCTCCCCGCGCTCACCGTAGCCGAACCACGTGGTGCAATATTCGCCCACGCCGTCGATGCTCAGGATCGCCGCGTCCTGGTATCCGGAGAGATGATAGGCGCTGGAAGCGTGCGCCAGGTGATGCTCGACCGGCACAAATTTGATCCGCGCCGGGTCCACGCCGATGCTTCGGAGCATGGCAAAGGCGTGACGGACGTTGCGGCGATAGCGCCGGTTGCCATTGGCCAGGGCGACGAAGGCCCGGTCCGGCGCATACCAATGGCGCAACGCGTAATGCCAGCGCGCCAGTCCGAACAGGCTGACCGGCGCGTAGGGATAAGCCACCACCTGGACCTGCGCCGGTTTAACGCCCGCCTGCTTCAAGCAATACTGCGCGGCCATCCGGGCTTGAAGCCCCTTGGCGTGCTTCTTTCGATTGAATCGCTCCTCCTCCGCCGCCGCCACCACCTGGCCGTCCACCACAATGGCTGCGGCCGGGTCGTGCCCGACGGCCCCACCCAAGCCCAAAACGATCGTCTCCTTCATCGGGTGTGGCCCAATCTAGAAACGGCGCCAAGGCAACGCAACGGAGTTTTTCAGCCGCGAGGTCGTCCGGCCCAATTGAATTCTTGGCCGGCCCGCCTGACCAGGAATTTAGGAGTGACCTGCCATTCGTAAATCGCTGCTGAGGAAAGCCCGGCTTACACTGCTTGCGCCAGATGCCGCGGCGGGCTCAATGGCGGTCCATCGACTGCGTAATCAAACTCCCATTGGCTGTCGGACGAGCCCGGCGCAAGGCCACGAGCAGGAGGAACCCCGCCGCCGCCAGAAGGACAATTCCGAAGCCGAGCAGGATCCCCGCACTGAGGCCTGGCTGCGCCACAACGCTCGCCACTTGCAGCGGGGGAGGGGCCTCGGGCTGTGCCGGCTCGACTTCGGCGCCGCGCTCCCGCGCGGCGACCGGAATCGGCGCCGGCAGAAGGGCCGCTAAAGCGCTCTTCTCCGTGGCCGATTCCGCCGCGGGCGCCGGCACGGATTCCGAAAATTTCGCGGCCGCCGGCCGATCCGCCAACGGCGGCGGAGGCACGGAGGGTTCAGCCAGAGCGATGTTGGTTCCCATCACGTTGCTTTGAGCAGCAGTCGCGGAGGACACCAGGTCGGTCTTGCACTGCTCCGGCGCGCTCGGTGGAGTTGGCGCAACGGACGAATTGGTGACGATGCTCAAGGACAAGATCCGCCCACGGGACGGCTGGGGAAGGGGAGTTGCCGCCGGATCCCTCGCGGGGATGGCGGGATTCGATGGCGGGCCGAGACTGGTGGTGGCAACGGGCGGAATTGTTTGACTACCGAGATCCACCGGGGGAGTCGCCCTGGACGGGGGCGCATTCGAGGCTGGAACGGTGGCGCGGACGGCGCTGATCCGCGCGGGTTCCTGGTTGGTCAGAGCGGGTTTCTTGGACTCGGCCAGGACGGAGGGCGCTCGATCGGGCAACGGGAACGGATGTCCGGCGACGGTGACGGAAGCACTGACGAACCAGCCTCCTCGCACGACCAACGTGGTGACGAAAGGTCGCTTGGCCTGATTGCGTTCCCGGCTTTTCTTCTTGTAATCGTCATTGATGGTCTTGTCGAACGGCGTGCCGTGCATGGGCGAATCCCCATCCGAGATGATGAACACGTTCAGATTGCTGACGGCGCGGACGACGTTGCAGAGGGTCCCCATCGCCTGTTTGAGGTTGCTGGGTTTCTCGTAAGGCTGGTTGTTGAGGAAGGCGGCGGCGATGGTGCCCAGTTGGGTTGCTCTGCGCGAATCCCAAACCTGCATGGGAAATTTGCCGACGTAGGTTTGCTTGTTAAACATCCAAAGCCCGTAGGTGTCGCCGACGCGCATGTGGCCGCCCAACCCGCTGCTCAGCAAGTCGTAGATCGTCGCCTCGACGGCCGATTGCAGACGTTCCATCGAGGAAGACATGTCCACAATGAAGAGAAATCGCTCTCCGTCGGGCGCCGGCGGCACTGCGCCCGGCCCAGGTCGGCCTGGCGGCGCGGCGGCGTGAGTCCCCAGACAGAGACTCCACAGGATGACCGAAAGCAGGCGGCGTGTCATAAAAATCAAGATGTCCGAAACTTGGTGCGTTCTTTCTGATTGTAAGCGCGCAATTCCCGCTCCAGTTCGGCCAGCTCGCTTTCGACTGTCCGGATGAAGTTCTGACAGCTCGACGCCATCGCGCCAAAGCTGGTCACGGTGTCCCGTTCGCCCAGATCGTCCGTCACCACCAGCACATCACCGAACGATTTGAGGCGGTAGGCCGCCCGCTCGATGAGTTGGTCGGCCGTCTGGCCGACCCGACTGTAAAGGATCTCCACTTCGGGCGTGGACACGGTTTCGTCGCTTTCCCGTTTGGAACCGGCCCCGTCGAACACAATCGTGATCGGTGTGCCGCAGGCGTCATGATACTGCGTCAGCCGGTTGATCAGTTCCTCGCGGACGGCCGCGACGTGGCGAGGTTTGCCGGGCGCCAACTCCGGCCAACTGTGCATCAGGCTGAATCCGTCCACCAATATCCGCACCAGAGCCATACCAACTCCCAGCTTAGCGAGTTTCGGGCCAAAACCCAGCCGGAAAACATCCGTAGAAACCGAAAAAGATCCTGCCAATCCTCAAAATCCTGTCAGAATTCAATTCATGACAACGAATGAAGTAATTCCTGTCACCGTTTTGACCGGTTTCCTGGGAGCGGGTAAAACCACCCTCCTCAACCATTTGCTCTCCCAGGAACACAATTACAAGTGCGCCATCATCATCAATGAATTCAGCGCCATCAACATCGACAACCAACTCATCGTCGGCGTCGATGAAGAAATCCTCGAACTCAACAACGGCTGTCTTTGCTGCCGGGTGCGCGGGGACTTGATCAAGAGCCTCACCGATTTATTGCGCAAGCAGAAGCGGTTCGGTTACGTGCTGATCGAGACCACCGGCCTGGCCGACCCGGCCCCGGTCGTGCACACGTTCAAAACTTCCGAGCTGGTCGGCCGCTTGCGCCTCGACGGCGTCGTGACCGTCGTGGATGCCCGACACTTCGAGAAGGAATTGAGCGAAGCGCCCGAACCCGCCGCCCAAATCGCCTTCGCCGACGTCATTCTCCTGAACAAGACTGACCTCGTCTCGGCCGGCGATCTGGAGCGTGTGCAGGAGCGAATCCGCAGGATGAACGCGCTGGCCGAGGTCCATCGCACCGTCCATTGCCAAATCGATCCGGCCCGGATCCTGAACATCAAAGCGCGGGAGTTGATCGGGCCATTCGCGCTGCCGACAAACCTGGCGGAAAACGCCCCGCCTGGCCCCCCATCCCCGCCCGCCCGGCAAGCCCAGACCGGTCACGACGATGAGGACGAAGCGGAGGAACCGCACGACCATCCCCACGACGAAAGCGTCAGTTCCTGCTACTTGAGCGATGCCCGTCCCCTCGACCTGAAAAAAGTCGAAAGCTGGCTCACGGATGTGATCCGCCAATTGGGGGCGAATCTTTATCGGAGCAAAGGCATCCTGCAGATCAAAGGCCAGGCCAAACGCGTTATCTTCCAGGGTGTCCAAACCATGTTCGATGCGAGACCCGACCGGTTGTGGAACGTGGGCGAAAAACGATTGAGCCAGCTGGTCTTCATCGGCAAGGATCTGGACGAAGACAAGCTGCGAGCCGGCTTTGAGACCTGCGTCGCCAATTAAATATGCGGACCGACCCGCCAACCGTCTTTAAACCGCTCGGTCTCCGCCAAACCTAAAGCCGTCCCCACCGCGTTTGTGCTGGTGCCAATGAAGCTTCGTTTTTGAGCAGAATCTGTCACCCGCTTATGCCTCTCTACGAATACGAACTGTGCGAAGGCAGTTGTGCCGTCTGCGGGGGCAAGTTCACCCTGCGCCGCCCGTTAAGCGCCCCCGAACTGGCCCGGTGCCCGGCTTGCAAGAAGCCGGTGCGCAAAGTGATCTCGACCTTCAACACGCCCAACCTCACCAAACCGCTCTCCATTTCCACCGCCAAAAAGGCCGGGTTCACCGTGCTCAAGCGCGTCAAGAAAGGCGAATACGAGCGCCAGTAGGGCCCCGCTTTTACCGCTCGCCAAACCACCACGCCGATGCCAGCTTAAGGCCGAAGGTCAAAGGTCATGAGCGAACTCCAGATCCTCAAATCAACTCTCTCCCGAGCCGCCCGACGTCGCCTTTGGCAAAGCGCTTTGGATGGATTGGGTCGAGGCCTGTTGGTCGGAGCAGGGGTGTTCCTGGCGGCCTTGCTCGCTTACAAACTCCTCCCGATTCCGCGCTGGATTGTCCCAGGCAGCGCCTTCGTCGCCCTGAGCCTGGTCCTGACCGGCCTGGTCCACGGTGCCTGGCCCAGGCGCTCCCTGCTCCAAACCGCCCGCTGGGTCGATGAACGCAAGGGACTCAAGGAACGGCTCAGCACCGCCCTGGAATTGAGCGGGACGCGCCCTCCCGACGACTGGACAAAACTTCTCCTGGCCGACGCCGCGCAATGTGCGCAGTCGCTCAACCCCAAGGAAATTTTGCCGATCGGCGTGCCGGCCGTCGCCCGCCTTGCCTTGCTCGTGCTCGCCCTTTGCGCCGGCCTCGGATTCGTCCCCGAATATCGCACCAAGGCTTACCTGCAAAAATCCCGTGATGCCGCCAACCTCAAGGACGTGGGCAAACATCTGGCCGAACTCATGCGGCTGGACCTGGCCCAGAAACCACCCGTCCTGCCACCCACGCAAAAATCCATGGAACAAGTCGCTCAACTGGGCGAGCGGCTCGGCCAGCAAAAGCTCACGCGCGGCGAAGCGCTGCGCGACTTGACCAGCGTTACCGAACAACTCGCCCGGCAGGAGCAAGAGCTGGCCCGCAACCCGGCGCTCAAACCGCTCGAGCGCGCCGCCCGGGAACCGGGCCACGGCGCCAGTTCCTCGCCCGAGTCTTTGCAAAAGCAAATCGACTCGCTGCAAAAGGCCCTGGGCAACGCCGCGGCCAATGCCGACAAACTGGACAAGCTCTCTCGTGACCTGGAGAAGCTCCAGCAGCAGGCCGCCAGGCTGGCCAACAAAGATGCTCAAGCTGGCGCTCCTTCGCGCGAACAACTCGCCCAAAGCCTGGCCGACATGGCCCGGCAGGCCCGCGAAGCCGGCGCCTCCCTCCAGAGCCTGGAAGAAGCCATCAAGGCGCTCGAATCCAACGACACCGATCTTTTCCTCAAAGACCTGGAATCGGCCACACACGATCTCGAAAAGATGCGCGACATGGCCAAGGCCATGCAGCAGCTCGAGCAACAAGCAGCCAGGCTCGGCAAAAACCTCGCCGAACAACTCGAGAAAGGCCAGGCCCAGGCCGCCGTCCTCACGCTCCAAAAAATGATCGAACAGTTGAAGTCAGCTTCCCTCTCCAAACAGGACCTGCAGAAAATCATCGAGGAAACCCAAAAAGCCGCCAAGCCCGGCAGTCAATATGGCCAGGTGGGCGAACTCCTGAAAGACGCCGCCCAACAGGGGAATGCCGGGAATCCATCGGCCGCGGCTCAGCACCTGGCCGAGGCCCAGGCCGAATTGCAAAAGCTCATGGACCAAATGGCCGACGCCCAGGAGTTGCAGGCGACCCTCGATGCCCTGGCCCGCGCCCAATTGGCCATTTCCCAGTGCAAAAGCTGGGGCCAATGCCAGGGTGGCCCCGGCTTCAAGCCCGGCGGGAAACCCGGCCGCGGCGTCGGCACCTGGGCCGACGAAACCGGCTGGACCTACTTCCCCCAAAACCAGGAGGCCGGCTGGGACAATTCGGGCATCGAACGTCCTGACTTCGATCCCAAAGGCCAGACCGACCGACCCGACCAACTCAATCCGAATCTGGTTCCCGACAAAGTCAAAGGCCAACTCTCCCCCGGCGGCTCGATGCCCAGCATCACGTTGAAAGGCGTCAGCGTCAAAGGCACGAGCAGCGTCAAGTTCGAAGAGGCCGTTACTTCCGCCCAACAGGAAGCCCGGAGCGCCTTGAATCAGGACCAGGTCCCCCGCGCCTACCAGAACACCGTGCGCGACTACTTCGATGACCTGAAGAAATGAGCATTGAAGCCCAAATCCAATCCTTTTGCCAAACCTGGCAAGACCTTCGCGCCGAAATCAGCCAGGTCATGGTCGGCGCCGATCCCATCGTCGAGGGCACGCTCACCGCCATCTTCGCCGGCGGCCACGTCCTGCTCGAGGGCGTTCCCGGGCTGGGCAAGACCCTCCTCGTCCGCACCCTCAGCGAAGTGCTCGACCTGGGCTTCAACCGCATCCAATTCACGCCCGACCTGATGCCCGCCGACATCCTCGGCACCAACATGGTCATGGAAACACCCGATGGCCGGCGCGAGTTCCAATTCCAGCGCGGCCCAATTTTCGCCCACCTCATCCTGGCCGACGAAATCAACCGTGCCACGCCCAAGACGCAGTCCGCCATGCTCGAAGCCATGCAGGAAAAGAGCGTCACCGCCGGCGGCGAAATCCGCAAACTGGCCGAACCATTCTTTGTCCTGGCGACGCAGAACCCGATCGACCAGGAAGGCACCTACCCGCTGCCGGAAGCCCAGCTCGACCGCTTTTTCTTCAAGCTGCTGGTGGGTTACCCAACCGCCGCGGAGTTGACCGAAGTCATCGTCCGCACCACCGAAGGGATCAAACCGACGGTGAAAAAAGTCCTCGATGGCGCCGTCCTCATGGAATTCCAACAGCTCGTGCGCCAGGTTCCGGTCGCCTCGCATGTCAAGGACTACGCCGTGCGCCTCGTGCTGGCCACCCACCCGAAAACCGGGACCGCCTTGCCCGTGACCAACCAGTATCTGCGGTTCGGCAGCAGCCCGCGCGGCGCCCAGTGCCTCATCCTCGGCGGCAAAGTCCGCGCCATCACCCAAGGCCGATTCAATGTCAGTTTCGAGGACATCCAGGCGGTGGCCGCCGCGTCCTTGCGCCACCGGCTTATCCTGAATTTTGAGGCCGAAGCCGAGGGCGTCACCACCGACCACATCATCACGCAAATCCTGCAGGATGTGCCGAAAAATGCGGAGGTGACCGCGTAATCGACTCTCCCGTGGCCGCCCTCCTGACCCCCGAACTGCTTCGCCGGCTCGAGCAATTCCAATTACTCGCCGCGCGGCGCGCCAGGAGTTCGGCCCGGGGCGAGCGCCGCAGCCGCGCGCGCGGACAATCGGTCGAGTTCGCCGATTACCGGAGTTATGCGCACGGCGACGATTTTCGGTATCTCGACTGGAACCTCTACGGCCGGCTGGAGCGGCTCTTCCTCAAGCTCTACGAAGAGGAGCGCGAATTGCCCGTCCGCATTTTCCTCGATGCGAGCGAGTCGATGACCTTTGGGGCGCCGCCCAAGTTCGATTTCGCGCGCCAGGTGGCGGCCGCCATCGGCTATGTCGCCCTCTGCGGCTTCGACCGTGTCAGCGTCATTCCGATTGCGGATTGCAGATTGCGGATTGCGGATTCGGGGAGGGGCGCTGCAGACGCGCCGCT
>Ga0137367_10003732_pt1 | contig 12306 bp, 8 predicted proteins | sample SagtaG_14_FD_104939 | JGI IMG/M metagenome (GOLD analysis project Ga0137367, IMG submission 104939) | Vadose zone soil microbial communities from Sagehorn Ranch, Mendocino, California, USA - Sage1_L_80_16 metaG | ecosystem: Environmental > Terrestrial > Soil > Vadose zone | place: USA... | reverse complement strand
TGTCTCGCTGGCAAGCTTCCACGGGCGCATCCGGGAAATCGGAGAAAGGAGCGTGCCTAGACGAATACGCTCTGTGAGCATCGCTGCCGCGGTAAGCGCAACCCAGGCATCAATACCCCAGACAGCGTCCCAAACAAAGAAACCGTCCCAGCCGGCTTGCTCCGCTTCATAGGCACTTGTGGCAGCTGCCCGCGCATCTCCATATGGTAGGACAAAGCCATATTGCATCGTTAATACCTCCGACAGGCATAGCTAGCATCATCATATCATGTCATGTCGTGTTGCCGCCTAACGGCTTGCGTTATGCCCCTTCAGGGATACTGGTGGGCGGGGGTGAGACAACGCTATTTTATCGGAACCGACTCCAAGTCACGCAAAGTGCCTGAAAATGCGGCGACTCCCATCAGCTTTGTACAAGACCATATCTTGCAAACTGTGACTGTCAAAATGGTTTCCCTCTTACCTTGAATGCATGCAATATGTTCCATCATGATTGGAACGCTTTCACAAAAGTGCACATCCAAAGTCATGAAGGTGTTTAGGTTTTGCAGGCTATTTTGTCTACAAATTGTGTGGGCGCAGAGAGACTCGAATTCCCGACCTCTACTTTGAAACCATTGCGTTCTGTCTCTCCTGATTGCAACACTTTTTGCAACACCGGACAGATTTAAACAAAGAAATCGCCTACCCGATTTCGAGGGAGGCGATTGATGATTTCGGCGAGACGCCGTGATGTTGGGCATTTTTGCTTATTTTCAAGCAAAAATGCCTGTTTTTTGTGGTCTTGGCGGGACTCGAACCTGCGACCTCACCGATGTGAACGGTGCGTTCTAACCAACTGAACTACAAGACCGAAATACTGCAAAACAGTAGCGTCTACTGTGTGATAGTAGTGCTCTAACCAACTGAGCTACGCGCCCGGAGTGACGAGATTATAGTATAGCCACTCTGCTTTTGCAAGTAGGGAACACAGAATGTAGAGACAGGCAGATGCCCATCCCTTCAAATTCCTTAAGGCGCTGCTGGCAAGACGTCATGTGGATTCACGAACGAGGACAACGATCGGATCTCAAAGTGCAAATGTGGACCACTCGAGTGACCGGTCGAGCCGATGGCGCCGATCACATCGCCCTGCCCCACACTTTGACCACAAGTGACATTGATGGCGCTCAAATGTCCGTAGAGCGATTGGAAATTATTCCCATGGTCAACCATGATCATGTTGCCATAACCGTAGTTATTCCAACCGGCGTATACAATCACACCAGCGTCTGTGGCATACACTGCTTCGCCCAGGTTGCCTGCAACATCAATGCCAAAGTGGTTCGTGCTGGGTGTGTAATCAAACCCTGAAAGATAATGCTTATTTGCCGGCCAAATGAACGTGCCGTATCCAATCGCGCCGCCACTGATGGGATCACAAGCACCGGGTCCGAGCACACGTGCAGAAGCGGGGTTTTCACGGGTCACACCTAATGGAGCACTCCACGAAATAAACTCACGCCTTCCGCCAGGAATGACCAACCATGTTCCCGGAGCGATATTTGGACGTGCAAGATCGCCAATCGTGGATGGATCGAGTTTATTGGCGGGGAAGTTAATAACATCTTCGGGCTTCACGCCATAATAGGTAGAAATACCATTCAAGCCTTCGCCTGCCTGCCATTGATGATAGGTTCCATTCACGGGCAAAATGTTCAAAACCTGTCCGGGTTTCAAGGCATGTGGATCATCGAGCAAGACATAATAATTTCCCCATAAAATCGTTTCGGGTTTCAGTCCGAACTTCTCTGCAATCCCAAAAATTGTATCGCCCTCTACCACCGTATATTTTTCAACATCCTCTCTCGGACGGGAGGGAATCGTGGTATGTACCTGCGCTAAACGCGGGATTCCGGAAAACGATTCCATGCTCACCGGTTGAATATTTGCGTCTCCCGCGACAACGAGAGTGGGTGCCGTTTGTAAAGCATTTGCTGAAGCCGAAGCAGAATTTGGTCCCTGCGCATAAAAGAGCCTTAAGAGCCAAACCACAACTGCTAATAGAGCAATGGAGAGTACAGTGGTCCCGGTGCGCAGCAGGGATTCACCGAGACCGATCCCGACGAGGGTATCGACGAACCGCCTGAAAATACCAGGCGTTTCATCGTTCTTTTTGGATGGAAGTTTGTTGTTTTCCATGTAAGTGCATTCTCCAAGCCGGAAATCATAACACAGGCGACAAATCCAGTCCCTGCACGCTTATCTGACGTTAAGCCGATGATGTATCCGCTCGCGAAGGAACAACCGTATTAACACAATGCCCACCAGGCAAATGATCCCAGTAATAATTGCTGCGACCGGCACCTTCCATGTCTGTGCTATCCAGCCAATGACTATGCTCCCGAACGGAGCGACGCCTTGCAGCGCCCAAAAATAGATGCTGAAGACGCGTCCACGCAGGTTATCCGGCACCTCTGTTTGAACGAGTGTGTTCATCATGACCAGCTGCGTCACGGTTCCCCAGCCGATGAATGCCAACAAAACAAAAGCAATACTAATTTCTCTGGTGAGCCCCAAAGCAATTATGGAAACAGTAAACAAAATCTGCCCAAGCAAAAGCATCTTGTGTTTGTTCCACGAGATCATGGTCGCGGCAATGAATGCGGCGACCAATGCACCCACGCCTTGAGCAGCATAGAGGTTGCTCGTGCGTGTTGCGATGATGGTTTCTGTATCTGACAAAGTTTTCAGTACATCGCGTGCCAAAGCTGGAACCTGTTGCACGAGTGGGATGCCAAAGAAACCAACCAGGGCAGCCATCAAAATAATGGACATCACGACGGCGTTGCTCCGAATGTAGGTCAGACCTTCTTTGAATTCGTTTTGCAGGTTCCGTTCGGTATTTGCGTCATATCCGACTTTGAATCTTGTTTGAGCGAGAAATAGACCAGCGATCACGAACAGGAAGCTGACAGCGTTCGCCATAAAAACAGCGGACTCGCCTCCGGTGGCAGTTATAATCCACGCCGCAACCAGGGGACCAAGCACGCGCCCCACGTTGAAGGCGGTCGTTTGCAAAGCGATGGCACTGGGCAACGCATCCCTGCCGGTGAGTTCGATCAACATTGCCTGACGGGCGGTCACTTCCACCGCGACAGCAGAACCATAGAAGAAAGCTAAAAATATAATGTGCCAAATTTGCAGCTTTCCGCTATAGGCAAGGTATGCCAACCCGAATGCCTGGATTGCCATCAGGGACTGAAAAATGATCACGACTTTGCGCTTATCCCAGCGCTCGACGAGGACACCCGCGGGGAGTGCAAACAACAGAGTCGGCAACGTATTCGAAAATCCGATAATACCCAAATCCAGCGGCCGACCTGTCATGCGATAAGCGAGATATGGCAGCGCCGTGGCCTGCATCCACGTGCCGATGACGGAAATCAATTGCCCAATGATAAATAAGACGTAGTCGCGAGAAGCAAGCGCGGGGTAACGGCGCGCGATGAAATTTGGGCGGATCGTTTCCATTCCACTATTTGACGGGGACAACCAACTCTGGGATGTCGTTCTCTGGTTTATTGACCATGGTACTGACCGGATATGCGTTCATCTGTTCAGCCGGATAGGGCTTGATCAATGGTTTCAGGTTTTCGGGCGTCTGAGGCGATGGATCCAGCCATCTGGCGTAATCGCGCGGATGTAGAATGGCCGGCATCCGGTCATGGATCAGAGACATCAAATCATTCGGTTGAGTCGTGATGATCGTGCAGCTCTTGATTTGCGATCCGTCGGGGCTGTTCCACGAGTCCCAAAGCCCCGCAAATACAAACGGCTTGCGGTCATTCATATGAATAAAGTAAGGCGTTTTAGTTTTCCCATTGGGTCCGGTTTTCCATTCATAGAAGCCATCCGCCAGGATAAGACAGCGCTTGTATTTCAAACTGCCGCGAAACGACGGTTTTTCTTCGAGCGTTTCGGCGCGGGCATTGATCAGACGGCTGCCAATGCTCGGATCTTTTGCCCACATGGGAATAAGTCCCCAGATGAAAAAGTCAGCTGTATTCCGATCATCATTTGCGATCGCAAGGACGGGTTGCGTAGGCGCAATATTAAAACGTGGTGCGAATTTTGGAGGGAATGTAAAGTCTGTAAATGTATCCTGCAACTCCGCAGGATCAACGGTTAAGGTAAATCGTCCGCACATGTGTACTCCTTTTTTCTAAAGATCCAAAGTTTATATTGATCAGGCTCGTAAATTTACTCACTTACTTTGGAACAACAAGTCTCTATATTGTATCGAACTATTTAATTTTTTTCAGGTGGTATTGTGAAATAAAACGAGGAACCCTTTCCAGGTTCTGACTCAACCCAAATGCGCCCACCGTGAATTTCAACAATTCGTTTGACAAGCGTAAGACCGATGCCAGTCCCGTCGATCTGGGGATTGAGTTTGTTGAACAAACCGAAAATGCGCTCATGGAATTGCAGGTCGATTCCAATCCCATTATCACACACAAAAAGAATGGGCATATTATTTTCATCCGTTCCCGCTGTGCCAATCTCTACTCGAGGGTTGGTCCGTTCGTTTGAAAATTTTGCCGCATTATCTAATAGATTCTGAACGACCTCCACTAGTCGCGCTTTGTCTCCATGAATCACAGGAAGGTTCTCCTGCACCATCACCTCCATATGACTGGCTTCGATGCGACCGCGCACGCGCTCCAGGGCGTCTTGCACAATGATTTCAAAAGGAACATTTTCCGGCTGATTCATCAATCGTCCGACACGGGAAAGTTCGAGCAAGTCGCTGAGCAAATTCTCCATTTTCTTGGCAGCGCTGGAGATCCGTTTAGCGCTCGCTTTTACTTCATCCAAATCCCCAGAAAGTGCATCTCTTACCAGATAGCCAAGGAAGCCAGTGATGGTCACCAGCGGCGATTTGAGATCGTGCGATACTGTGTAGGTGAAACGCTCCAATTCGGCATTCTTTGCTTCGAGTTCATCGATGAACCTTTTCTTACTTTGTAACTCGTTTTGCAGCGATGTATTCAAGCGAGCATTTTCAATAGCAAGACCTGCATAGCCACCGAATAGCCGAAATGCTTCTAATTGTTCACTGTCCATCGGACGCTGCGTGATCAGGTTATCCGCGCACACGACAGCGATCGGTTTATTCCCAGCCCAGGCAGCCACAGCGGCATATTCCTTCACACCATACATTTCATTATCTTCTGCGAACTCGTTCTCGACATCATAGTTTTGCGTGAAATATAACCCCTCGGGTTGTTCGAGCACGCGACTGAATATAGCGATTTCAGAGATGGCAAACCATTCCTCCCACTCTTCGATCATTTGTCCTTGGATATTTGTGCCTAATGTGCCATCGAAGGAATTGCGTTCCTGGTTATAGAGGAAAATCGCCACTCTGTCAAAATTGAGATCATTATGCACGCCCTGCCAAATCCGCTCGAGGGTTGTGCGCAGATCGTTAACTTCTGTAACGTACTTGCCCAGTTGAACAACTTTTTCGAGCATCACCCGCTGATAAACCTTACGCTCCTCATTCAGTTTCTGTTCCGTGATATCCTGAAACATACCGATCGAACCATGTGAGATGCCGTGCTCATCTCTCAATTCCACTGCTGCTTCAAACACCCAATGAATTTTCCCATCTCGTGCTCGAATGCATTGTTCGCATTTCCATATCGGACGCTCGCCGGAGCGTACCCGTTGAACCGCATCGTCCCAAGCGTATTCCGCTAATTCATCTAGGAGAAGTCTTTCAACAACAAGGGAATCCCACAAAAGATTATTGAATTCTGCAGGTGTATAACCTGTGATTTCCTGAATCCCATCGCCGATAAAATCATAAATAATAGCTCCGCCCTCACTATATGTTTGATGATAAGGAACAGCCCCTGCGACCTCGATTGCTTGCCTATAGATTGCTTCCGATCTGCGTAATGCCTCCTCTGCCTGCTTTTGCTCTGTAATATCCTGTACTGCACCAACGATCCCAACCAATCTATTTTGCTTCTCATCCCAGACGGGATGTGCGTATACGCGCGCCCAACGCAGTTCACCAGCCTTGTTATACGTCCTTATCTGTGAAATCACTTTGTTGTTGGAGAGCAGAGTATCCATCGCCCGATTGTCTTCTTCCAGGTCAATGGGATAAACATGGGCACGCCAGCCTCCCTTAGCAACGTATTCCTCGTAGGTATAGCCGGTAATGTCTTCAAACGCGCCCGCTACCCAGTTGAGGCGCATATTACCTTGTGAATCCAATTCTGTGGAAAACGTATAGTCGGAGGTGATTCGTGAGATCAGCCGATATCGTTCTTCACTGGCGCGGGCACGTGTCAGCGCACCGCGTAGGGCAAGCGACGCAAGGTGTTGCAATACAGCACCCACCGGAAATAACACAAGGGTCACTACCCATGTGGCAAGTGGAGAGTTGATAACGATGTTGCCAGGTCTTAGTGCTTCTACATAAACCATCCATGCGCCCACTGAAAGAGAAAGAATCGTAAATACGGCTGCGCCAACTCCGCCAAGCAAAATCCCGGCAATGGCGATCACCAAACCGTATCCAAGTAAATAGGATTCGCCTCGTACACCACCACCAGTCATGGCAGTCAGAGTAAAAAAGAGCCAAAAGGCACTTACCTGCAGGAAGGATGCCGCCCGTACAAGTCCACGCCCCAACATGATGAAGAGAATAATATTGGCTACCTCGCTGATCCCCGCTTCTATCAAAATACGCTCCGTCTTAGGTGATAGGAACAATAAATTGTAAATAATGAGGGGCAGGGGAACAAGCATCAATGTCAATAAGATCACATGCAACATGAACGCTTGTTGTGTTTTGACTTCATCTTCAAAGCGGGGTGGTGTAAGGATGCTCTTCAGCCAGGTCATTTCTTTTTCAGCTTTCGATAATCCCCGTCCCGGATCGTTGTGCCGATGGCATCCAAATGTTCGAGTAAAGCCTGCGCGTACTTACGGCTTGTATTCAATAAATCGCGAACTTCCGCCAGGGTGATTTTTTCGTCTTGAGCCAACCTCTCGATGCCCTTTGCTACCGCTGCATCATAATCCTCTTTGCGGAAAATAATGTCTACAGCAACCGGAGTGAATTGCCCCGATTCAATGAGTGCATTTAAGACTTCCTCACCAACTTCCGCTTGACTCTCTTTGAAGCTGGGCGGGCTAAATGGATTTTGCTCAAACTTGCGGTTCAAGGCCTGGATCCTCAGCTCTTCCTGTCCATTGAAGATGACTTCATGCCCAGATATCGCCAGCAAATTTCCGACCTCCGTAAGCGATTGACGATTGACTAATGATGTGATCAGCGCATTAAAGACACGCCCAGATAATTTCAATTTACTCTTCAGCTCCTCACGTGGGGTCCCGCGTCGAAGCGGGTAATTGATATGATAAGCCTCAACAGTTTGTAAGCTCCTGCTGCGCAAATCGTTCCAGTGGGGAAGAGCCACTACCAATAAATCGCTGCTGATCGCCGGCGTACCCTCCTCAAGGAGAATGAGGGAATCGGCAATTAATAATTCTTTTAACGCTAGTTCAGCCTCGGATGATTCAAGCCTCGAACGAGCAATAATATCTTTGATCGAAGCAACATGTAGCGCTAAAGCCGCTTCGAGCAGGACCTCTGCCGGTGTTCCCTGTGACAACGATTCCAGCGATTTTAGCACTTCTTCATCGAAGCGCTTGTGGCGTCCCTTCGGTTGGGGATCGACGATCGCGCCGCCGCCTAATGTTTCGCCAGGCGAGGGACGACGCAAAATATACCGGTCACCACGGACTGCAACGACAGGATCGCGCAACTCCAGCTGAATCCAACCTTCGTCGCCGGCGCGCAATTCTTCTGCTCCGAGCAGCCTTAGAGTTGCCACGGTTTCACTTGCCCCAACGAAGAATTTGACTTCGCTATTGTGTTTGATGGATGTGGAAACATCTTTCAACACACGGAGACGCGCGTCCACGCGGCGGGTGGGTTGATACTGATCGGGATGCACCACCATTTCCCCGCGTCGGATCAATTCTGTTTCCACCCCTGAAATATTCACAGCAGTTCGGGAACCGGGAGTGGCGATCTCTTCCTTTTTCTTGTGCGTTTGCAAGCCGCGAATTCTGCCTCGCTGACCTGATGGCAGGATTTCCACACTATCGCCCACCGAAAGATGCCCATCGCTGAGAGTACCGGTCACCACCGTACCGAATCCGCTCATGGAGAAGGCGCGGTCGATGGGGAGGCGGGGACGGTTCATATCGAGGCGTGAAGGTTTGTTTTCGAGCATGGATTGGAGAGTAGAGATCAGAGAATTGAGTCCGCTTTTTGTCTTGGCGGAGACGCGCAGGATGGGTGCGTCCTTCATAACGGTATCAGCGACAGCCCGACGAATGTCTGTTTCCACGAGGTCCAACCAGGCTTCGTCTGGAGCGAGATCGATCTTTGTCAGAACAATGAGTCCGGCGGGGATTTCCAGCAAATCCAAAATAGCCAGATGCTCTTTTGTCTGCGGCATCACGCCCTCGTCAGCAGCAATGACGAGCAGTGCTGCATCGATTCCCCCGATGCCCGATAACATATTCTCGATGAAATCTCGATGACCCGGCACATCCACAATGCCAACTTCTTCGCCGTTGGGAAGCGTGAGCCAGGCGAAGCCAAGCTCAATGGTCATCTCGCGCAGTTGTTCTTCTTTGAGACGGTCCGGATGGATACCCGTCAGTGCCGCGATGAGCGTAGATTTGCCATGATCTACATGTCCTGCTGTTCCAATAACGCGCATAAACCTAAAATGCTCCGGCCGCCGTCATCGGCGGCAATTTGTGAAACCAGCGCCGTCATCGGCGCTGGGAGCTTGGACTTATTTCTTCGTTGCGTTCTTCTTCGCCGTCTTGCCGTGTCCCATGATGCGCTCATAAGCGGAAAGCCATTCATGAGCGACATTCATCAGTTCCTGGAGTTGCTGTTCTGTCGCGGATGCGGTTTGATGCATTTGATCTTGAACGATTTCGATCTTTTCATCATAAGGAGTGATCCGTTCCTCAAGTTTTTGGATCAGCCTGCGCACATCTTTCACGCCTTCGTCCTGGGACAACGTATATCCTGTCCAGCGCTTTTGGTCGTCGGCTTTGAAGGTGACCCATTCCTGGCGTAGGCGATCTTCAGCCAGCCGCTGCATTTCTGTTACCTCATTGATGCGCCGTTCCAATTTGGTGTTGAGTTCTGTGTAGGTGTCCTGGGCGCGCTTGGCAGAACGCAAGGCATCCTCAAGTTTCAAGACCTGGGAGTCAAACACTTCGGTTTGCAACTTAATAGCATCGAATTTTTCTTTCCAATCTTTATACGAACGATCCCGGTCAATTTGAGCGATAGATTGTTGTTCAATAAATGCGATCTGCGCCAGCTTGCGTTCTGACTCGGAATTCTGCAGTTCACGGATGCGATTATCCATGTTTTTAAAACTGTCCAGATTCAAATCCGCTTTGCCGCGCGCTTCATCGATGCGTTTGCGTAGAGCTACAAGTTCGCCCTGCAGATCGGCGACGCGCTTGGCTTCCTGCCGTCTTGCTTCTTCGAATACATGTTGAGTGCGCACCGATTCTTGTGCGATTCGAACTGCATCGTCGATCGGTGGTTTGAGTACTTTGATGGCTTCATTCAAACGAGCTTCTTCCAGCAGCCGGGCTTTGATATCGCGTTTGATCGGTGGAAATTCAGCTTCGATTATTCTTCGCAATTCGTTGATAGCGCCAGGAAATGGTGCGATGTCTTCATGATGGCGCTTCGTAATTTCCAACTCGCGTTTCTCATGTCGCTTTTCGATCTCATTAATTGCCTTGTTCATATCTTCGCGCTGTTTGGCAAAGATGTCGTCGAATTGATCCAGACGCGCAGTCGAATTGGCAATATCAGCAATTTGTTTGGCGAGGGGCTTGATTTGTTTTGCGACCGTATCAATATTTGCCGCCAGCGCCGCCATTCGTTCTTCCAGCGTAGTAATTACAGCTCGGGTCTTGCGATGTTCTTCGTCCAGCCATTCGATGCGTTTGACGAGTTGTTCAAATTCCATGGCTTCCTCCAGCAGGGTTCATGCACTGCTTGATGTCAGAATCACTAAGTTTTACATGCATTTCAAATGGATTATACCGCTTGCCGATTCTGTCTTTTAACGCCCCAAATGCTCAAACATAAGCGGAAGATTTGTCAAAAAGTGTTGGATTGCCTGCGGAAATATACCCAGGACAAAGAGCCCAATCACGCCCACCCCAAGCATGAGCCGTTGTGTCCAGCTTTCACGTGGTTCCCAGCTGGCGTATTCTTCAGCCATGCTGATCACTGCCAACGAGCGGATTGCGCTGACAAGCAAGCCGACAATTCCAACGGCCATCCAAAGAGCAGCGCTGATCGATTCACGTCCTAAACTTTCCCATAACGCCAGCCGCGCCGGAAAGCCAGCCAGTAATGGAAAGGCTCCTGTGGAGAGCGCGGCAACGATCATTCCTGTGCCTGCAAACGGCAGAATGCGCAGCACGCCTTGTGTTGCTCCAAAGCGCATCGTCTCTACTTGTTCTTTGATCACGGTCACGGAAAGCGACCAGACAGCTAACCCCAGGGCGCGTGACGGAATTAATAAGAACAAAATTGGGATGCCCAGCCTTAAATCCACGCTGAGGGCGAGGATGGAAAATCCTGTTTCAACGATCGCGCCATAAGCCAGGATGCGCGCCAGGTTTCGCTGGAAGGCGGCGAACAACCCGCCGGTGACAAGCATAGCCAGACCAGCCAGACGAAGCGCAATTGTAAGTTGAGGCGAGGCGCGCAGCCAGGAATAACGATCAAGGAAGCCTGCGCCAAAAATAATTGTGATGGTCGGAAGAATCCAAAGCAGAAAGCCTAAGATATAAGGCGACACTTCCTCGGAAAGCATTGGTACCCAGGTGTAGAGCGGAAAGATTGCCAGCAAAAAAGCGAATCCAAGTCCAAGCATCGATGCAGATTGCCCGGCGAGCGCCAGATCTCCAGGACTGGTTTCAACACCACCCAGTAACCAGCCTGCTAACAAAATGAAAGGCATCGCCAGCGTTTGATAAATAAGGAAGCGCGTGATTCCTTTGCTGGGAATACGGTTCATACTCGTCAGCATCGGGATCGCCAGCAAGATCGCCATTTCGATAAATAGCGCTGCATATAAAAAAGGTTGCACTGCGATGGATGCGACCATCAAGGCGGTGATCATGAACCCAAGCGGGACGAGTCGATTTGCCGATTTCGATGCCTCCGCGCCAAAAAACCACAATGCGACAGCACCATAGATAAGTGCCAGCAACGGACCTTCTGCCGGCTGGATGAGAAGTGTTCGTCCTAAAACTGTGAGTGATGAATCGATCTTGAGCGAAATCCCTCCAACGCTCATGGCGAGCTCTATTGGGACAAATTGTGCAGTGACTGCCAGCACGAATGCGATCACTCCGCCAAGCACACTCAACACGCGTTGGTTACTAATTAATAACAATAATATTCCAACGCCGATGGGAAAAGCAATCCAGATCGTCGGCGCGTTCATTCGGATTCCACCCCATCCGGTGTGTTCGATGCGATCAGTAAATATCCGCCGACTAGCGCAAGGCCCAGATTGATCACTGCCAACAATGCTGCCACCAAGATCGAGCCCTCGACGGTGGAGTAAAGGATTTCAAACCCTGAAAGAACTGTCATTAAGCCGATCACCACACGCAAGATATTTGATGTTATTCCAAGATGGAGTAATCCCAACCCAATGAGAAGCAAGCTGCCACCTGTGACCGCATAGCCTGCATCTGCCATCATTGTATCCACCTTGGGCGTTACAACGGAAACGATCAATAGAACCATGCCCGCCGCAAACAAACGGAAGAGTCGACCGCGGGGCCAGATGCCAGTTTCCTCAAAATCCTGGGCGGCGAAGTTTGAACGCGTCATCCCCAGAATCGCGGCGGACATCCAACCCGCCACCAACTTGACCGATGCCATTCCAAGGGGCCAATGTTGCAGCGTGAGAATGAACATACATAAATATTGCACCGCAAGCAGGATGATGCTCCAGCGCCAATCCCGAACGATCAGTAGCCCTGTGGCAGTGATCAGGATAATAACAACTGCGATCCATGAAATGGTCAATGCCATGGTTTATGGAGTCCTGCGCATGAAGACTGTAATGAATAACACAAGAAAAAGAATTGTCCACATGATGCCGCTCTCGCCCTCGAGCAGCGTAGTGAATGCGTTGCTGGCGCGTCCCAATTGACGAT
>Ga0137367_10003728_pt1 | contig 12312 bp, 8 predicted proteins | sample SagtaG_14_FD_104939 | JGI IMG/M metagenome (GOLD analysis project Ga0137367, IMG submission 104939) | Vadose zone soil microbial communities from Sagehorn Ranch, Mendocino, California, USA - Sage1_L_80_16 metaG | ecosystem: Environmental > Terrestrial > Soil > Vadose zone | place: USA... | reverse complement strand
CCACTCCGCGGTTCGCGATCACGGCGAACGGAAACGGCAACGAGCAGCGCCTGAACGCGCCCTCGCCATTGTCGACCAATCAGTGGACGCACCTCGCGGTCACCCTGTCGGGAACCACGGGGACGCTGTACGTGAACGGCACGCCGGTCGCGACGAACACCAACATGACGCTGAACCCGTCGAGCCTGGGGTCAACCACCCAGAACTGGATCGGCAAATCGCAGTACTCCGCTGATCCCTTCCTGAACGCGTCGGTCGATGAATTCCAGATTTACAACCGGGGGTTGAGCGCGGCGGAGGTCCAATCGCTGACCAGCTCCGCCGGCGGATCGCCAGGTGGCGGGAATGTGGCCTGGTACCGGTTCGACGAGGCGAGCGGGGCGACCGCGGTCGACTCATCGGGCAGCGGGCACGATGGGACGATCGTCCTCGCCGACACCTACTGGGCACCGGTGGCCGACGGTGGCGGGTCGGTGACCGCGACCCTGGACTCCGCCAACCCGCTGAACAGCCAGCTCACCCGATCCCTGAAGCTCCAGGTGAACTCGGCGGGCGCGGGGCAGCGGGTCGGCATGTCCAACGAGGGGTATTTTGGCGTTCCAGTCACGCCGGGGGAGTCCTACACGGCGTCGTTCTTCGCCAAGGCCAGCAACGGCTTCACCGGGCCGCTCACGCTCAGCCTGGAGAACACCGGCGGTACGCAAGCCTTCGCCACCACCACAGTGAGTGGGCTGACCTCGGACTGGCAGCAGTTCACCGCCATGTTGACGGTAGCGGCAGGAACCCCGCCGACGACCGGCCGGTTCGTCATCGGTATCGACAATCGCAGTGCCAGCCCCGCTTTGGTGCCGGACGGGACGTCGCTGTGGCTCCAGATGGTGTCGCTGTTCCCGCCCACCTACCAGAGCGAGCCGAACGGGCTGCGGCCGGACCTGGTGGACAAGCTGAAGGCGATGCACCCGACGTTCCTCCGCTTCCCGGGCGGCAACTACGTGGAGGGGAACTACCGGCCGCAGGATCCCGACCCACGCGCGAGCCGGTTCGACTGGAAGAAGACGATCGGGCCGGTCTGGGAGCGGCCGGGCCACTTCAACGCCGCCTGGAACTACTGGTCGGACGACGGGCTGGGTCTCCTGGAATACCTGCGGCTCTGCGAGGACTTTGACGTAACCCCGGTGATCGGCATCTACGCCGGGCTCAGCATCGGCGGTGGCGCGGGTAACCCGCAGATCGTGCGCCAGGACCAGCTCGGGCCTTACATCCAGGACGCGCTGGACGAGATCGAGTACGCGATCGGCCCGGTCACCTCCACCTGGGGCGCCAAGCGGGCGGCCGACGGGCACCCCGCGCCGTTCACCACGCCCTACATCGAGATCGGCAATGAGGACAACCTGAACAACGGCTCGGCCAGCTACTTCGCGTACCGGTACCCGATGTTCTACGACGCGATCAAGGCTCACTACCCACAGGTGACCACGATCGCCACGACCTGCCCGACCGGCGGTTGCGCTCAGATGAGCCGGCCGGTCGAGGTCATCGACGAGCACTACTACAGCTCATCGGCGTTCTTCCAAAGCCAGGCCACCCGCTACGACACATACAGCCGTAACGGGCCGAAGGTGTTCGTCGGCGAGTACGCGGGCCGGACTGGTGCGACCAATCTGCCGACCGGTTTCCTCGGGAACTCGATCGGCGAGGCGGCGTTCATGACCGGGATGGAACGTAACTCCGACATCGTCACCATGAACTCCTACGCCCCCCTGCTCGCCTACGTCGGCCACCAGCAGTGGAGCCCTGACCTGATCGGCTTCGACCAGCAGGGGAGCTTCGGTTCGACCTCTTACTACGTACAGCGCATGTTCGCCGCGAACGTGGGCGACAAGGTACTGCCTGCCAGCTCGGATGGCACTGGATTGTTCTACTCCGCCACCATCGACAGCGCGACTGGCAATGTCTACACCAAGATCGTCAACGCCTCGAACGGCGCCCTGCCCACCAGCCTGAGCTTCACCGGCAGCAACGCCACGCAAGCGAGCATTGAGGTGCTGGGCGATCCGGACCCGAATGCGGGCAACACCCTCGCCGACCCGACCAGGGTTACCCCGCAGAACTCAGTACTGAACGGGTCGGCGGGGAACTTCGCCTATGACGTATCGGCGAACTCCCTCACCGTGGTGACGATCGCCCCGGCTGTTCTCGAGCAGCTGGCCAATCTGAAGGCCTACGTGGCCGGCCTTTCTATCGATGCAGGCATAAAGAACTCCCTCACCACGAAAATCACCCAGGCAATGACCCTCTACAGTGCTGGAAAGAAGGCCCAAGCAGTCAGTGTTCTGAAGTCCTTCATCAACCAGGTCAACGATCTGAGAAGCGAAGGAGTACTTACCGCGGACCAGGCAAGGCGACTCGTCGCGGCCGCAAATACAATTAGCACACACATCGCGTCGTGATGGCATGTAAGTAGTGCCATAAGCGGGTGTCCTCGCGGTCCCTGATCACGGGACGCCCGCACGAACGATCAGTCTCAGCTCATGTCTCCGGCGAAATTATCTGCATTCCCCAGCGCGTTTCAGCAGATAGTCACGAATGTTGTGCAATGTTATGTCGGAGATACGGCGGATCGCCTCGCGGCTGTTATAGGCGATGTGCCGTGTGACGATGGTGTTGGGCAGCGCGGCCCCCCTTCTGCGTCGTCGAGTGGTTCTACCACGTCCAGCCCGGCTGCCGCCAGGTGACGAGTATGGAGCGCCTCGGATAGCGCCTGCGTGTCCACTAGCGAGCCGCGCGCCGTATTGATAAGGATCGCGCCTGTCTTCATCCGTGCGATCCGTTCGTGGTTGATGAAGTGATACGTCCCGGAGACCGCGGGAATGTGAAGCGCCCACGACGTCTGGTCGGCGGCTGATGTCACATCGAGGTCCTCATCCCGAGTTGATCCCGCTCATGGAGCAGGACACGCCGCCGGAGGGATCATGGGGCGGGCTTTCCTGAGGGTGCCAGGGCTTCAAGGATCTCCCAGCCGCGTTCGGCGGCGGCCGCTGGATCGGTGTCGGGTGATCCAATCAGCGGATCCCAGTTGAGATCGTAGAACACCTCGGTCACATCCTGCGTTTCGAGCCAGGAGGTGTCCGCGCGGATCTGCTCGTACGAGCCGGCCAGCCGGACACGGTCACCGCCGGTCATTAGGGCCCCAGCCTGGACGACACCGCGGCAGACGATGCGTACCGACGCTGGGTCCCGCCCGGCTTGCTCGGCGGCCGCACGGACCATGGCCGCCTGCTCGCCGATCTTGTTCAGGTCGGCACGACTGCTGCTCACCCATCCGGCCGCGAGCCGGCCAGCCCGGCGCAGCGCGGCCGGAACCATGCCGCCAAGCAACACCGGCGGGCCGGGCCGCTGCACGGGCTTGGGCGCCATGCGGCTCGCCAGGATCTCGTAGAACTCACCGTGAAACTCGCTGATCTCATCCGCCCACAGCGTGTTCAGTGCCGCGAGGTACTCTTCCGTTCGCGCGCCGCGCCGCGCGGAGTCGCCGCCCGTGGCGACGAACTCGACGGGCGACCAGCCCGTTCCGAGGCCAAGTTCCAGCCTTCCAGCCGAAAGGACGTCGAGCGTAGCGGCCTGCTTGGCCAGGTAGGCAGGCGAGATGAACGGCAGGTTTACCACGGCCGCGCCGAGCCGGATGCGGGACGTCGTCGCCGCGGCGAAGGTCAGCGAGATCATCGGGTCCAGCACGCTGCGGTAGACGGGCGCCACCTCGTCGCCTTCCGCGACAAGCAGGCGCTGGAAGGTCCACAGTGAGTCGTATCCGAGATCCTCCGCGCGGCGGGCGAACTCAGAAAGCGCAGTGGGACGAGCCCACGCACCCGCGACCGGGAGGCCAAATCCGATCCGCATGCGGACACCCTACTGCCCAGCCCGACCCGTGGTTCTGGCGCGGTCCCAGCAGGTGGTCCCGGTCCATGGTCCCGGCGGTCTGGGTCCCGGGTCGTAGGCCGGGCGCGGTCTGGTCCCGGTCCGTGGTCCCGGCGCGTGGTCGCAGCGATGCTCCGGCGGGTACGTGGGAAACCGCGCAGGTAACCTCGGGATGGTTTACAACCCCCGGGCTGGCCCCGGTGGCGCATCGTGGCCCGTGGCCGTGGCTTTGGGGTGGCCTGGGTGGCCCATTGCGGCCCCCTGGGATGGCCTGGGTGGCCCATCGTGGTCCCTATGCGGGCTGTTGCAGAATAACCGCCTACCGGCGGGTAGTGGGGGACTGGCCGCTGGGAGGTGCCATGTGACTAAGCAAGATGGAGCGATCTCCACTCTGAGTCGTCGCCAACCAGCACCAAGTGGAGATCATTTTTGGGCGAATTCGATTTTGCGACAGCCTCTGGAGGGCCACGGTGGGCCATCCAGGCCATTGGGGCAGGGGCTTCGGTGGGCACCCAGCGTGTTAGTTGATCTCTAAACCCGCCAACGAAGGCGCCGGAGTGAGCTGCGGGCCAGCTTGATCCCTTACGTCGGAGACTTTTCAGTGCGGACAGCTGAAAAGGCTCCGACGTAGCGGATCATGGACGGCCCGGCTGGCATCAGGGTGAGTACACATTGACGCCGTGGCTTTGGGGTGGCCTGGGTGCCGGGGGCGAAGCTCGGACTCAGCCTTGTCAGGCCAGCCTGGTTAGGGCAATCTTGTTTAGGACGACCTAAGTTAGGTTAGCCTAAATTTACTCGCCGCCACCCGTCACGTCACGTTACGCCACTGGAGCGAGAATGTCTGCAGGCAGCATTGCGCTGCTCGGTGCCATCGCCGGCCTGACCATCTTCCTTGGCCTGCCAATCGGCCGCTTGCGCAGTCCCATTCCCAAGGTTAAGGCGCTGCTCAACGCGACCGCGATCGGCATTCTCATCTTCCTGCTCTGGGACGTGCTCGACCACGCGTGGGAACGAGCCGATGCCGCTCTCGGCAGCCACAACTACGCGGTCGCGTTCCGCGATGGCGGCGTGATGCTTGGCTGCTTTGGCATCGGCCTGCTTGGCCTGGTCTACTTCGACCGGTGGGTAGCGCGAAGGGGGCGGCGGGCCCGCTTGGCCCGCCCTGAGGGACCTGGAGCCGCGGTAATGGTCCGGGCACCCGAGACAAGACTGCTCGGGTCGCATGCTGCTGAGCTGTCACTTCTTATCGCGGTCGGCATCGGCCTGCACAACTTCGGCGAAGGACTGGCCATCGGCAACTCGGCCGCAGCGGGTGAGCTAAGCCTCGCCGTGCTGCTTGTGATCGGTTTTGGCGCGCACAACGCGACCGAGGGGTTCGGGATTGTCGCGCCGCTCGCGGCCGAAGGTGACCGTCCATCCTGGGGCAGGCTGACGGTGCTTGGTCTGATCGGTGGGGCACCCACCTTCCTCGGTACGCTAGTCGGCCAGCAGTTGACCAACGACGTGTTGTCCATCTCGTTCCTCGCGCTGGCAGCGGGCTCGATCCTTTACGTTGTCATCGAGCTGCTGGCCGTAGCGCGCGCCATGGCCCTCAAGCAGATCACCACCTGGGGAATCCTGCTCGGCCTTGCCCTCGGCTTCGTCACGGACGCGATCGTCACCGCCGCCGGCGTTTAGCCCCCATCGACATCAGGCTCCAAGCCTGTTCGGAACCTGATCCGGCTGCGTGCGCCACGTTAAGGACATCTACGGTCTAGCTGGCTGCGTTGCTCGCCCTTGATGTGCCTTCCAGGCACGCCATTGGGCCGCGGCCTTGCCATCCGGGTGCGGTGGCACGCCTCTACGTCGTGCCGGAGGCACGCAGACCAGCGCATCGAAGCCGGGCTTCCGAACAGGCTCGAAGCCCACCAGGCTTGACAGGCTCATCTCACGTGTTAATCTCATGGTGAGATATTCTCATAGTGATAAAAACTTGCGATAAGGACTTCGCCTTGGCGGACTACGGCAGCGACGACTCAGGCAGCGAGGACTCAGGCAGCGAGGAGGAGTTCCTCGCCAGCTACGACCCGAAAGCGTACGACCCGATCGCAGCCACGGTGGACGTGGTCGCGCTCACCATCCGAGACGCGGCGTTGCACGTGCTGCTCGTGCGGCGCGGCTCTCCGCCATACGCGGGTCAGTGGGCCCTTCCGGGGGGCTTCATCAAGGTGCACACCGACGCCAGCGGCCGGAGGGTCGAGGAAGACCTGCACGAGGCCGCGATCAGGGAACTCGCCGAAGAGACCGGGTCGTACCTCGGCCGGATCCATCTCGAGCAGCTCAGGACGTACGGCACACCCGGCCGCGATCCTCGCATGAGGGTCATCACCGTGGCATACCTCGCGTTCGCCCCAGAGTTGGCCGACCCGCAGGCAGGCAGCGACGCCGCGGCCGCTGACTGGATACCGGTGAGCTCGCTAGGCCTAGCCGAGGGCGGCGGCCAGCGTCCAGGCACCACACGGAAGCTGGCCTTCGATCATGCGCGGATCCTCGCCGACGGACTTGAGCGCGCCCGCTCAAAGCTCGAGTACACCCCGCTCGCCACCGCATTCGTTGGCGAGGAATTCACGATCTCCGAGCTACGGGCGGTCTATGAGACCGTCTGGGGCGAGCAATTGCACGCCGGGAACTTCCACCGCAAGGTCATGTCGGTTCCCGGGTTCGTGGAAAGCACGGGCGCAACCACAGAAACCGGCGGCCCGCGGGGCGGCCCAAAGGCACGCCTGTACCGGCGCGGTGACGCGCGTTTGCTGCACCCACCGCTGCTGCGACCTGGCCAGGAAGAGGCGATCCGCTGAGATGACGACCGACGAAGCGATTGCGCTTATTGAGGCTGCCGGGGATCCGCGTGCCCTGTTCGGCAGCGATTCCTCCCGGGCCTATCGCCGTCTGGCGCGCCTGACCCACCCCGACAACAACCCCGGCGACCACCGGGCTTCGAGCGCGTTCGCCAAGCTGGCAGCGCTGTGGCAACGACACACCTGCGAGCCGGGCCAATGTGCCGCGAGGGGGGACATGGCCAACTTCTACCTGACCCGGCGCGGGCTGCGGAAGCTTGCCCGTGACCCAGCTGACAACGACTTGATGAACCGTGAGGCGGAGGCGCTGACCCGGTTACGGCGGGGCGGCGATAAGCGCTATCTCGCGTACGTTCCGCACCTTGTCGAGACGGAGCGGCACCAGGATCCACGTTCTGGTGTCAAGCGCCGCGCGAATGTGATCGGCAGGCTTGACGGTTTCTACAACCTCGCCGAAGTCCACGCGGCCTTCCCTGATGGTGTCGATCCAAAAGACGCGGCCTGGATGTGGCGCCGGTTGCTTGTGGCGGTCGGCTTTGCTCACCGGGCTGGGCTGATCCACGCCGCGGTCCTCCCCGAGCACGTGATGATCCATCCAGCCGATCACGGCCTCGTTCTCGTGGACTGGTGCTATACGGTCAGCGAGCATGCCTGCCCGATTCCGGCGGTTCCCGGCCGTTACCGCGCCTGGTATCCCCCCGAGGTGCTCACCAGGCAGGTCGCAGGCCCAGATCTCGATATCTATCTAGCCACGCGATGCATGACCTACCTCATTGGCAACAAGACGCCAGCGCCGCTGGCCTCGTTCGCCGCCGGATGCGTTCTGCGCAATCCCCGGTGGCGCCCGAAGGACGCCTGGCAGCTGCTGAGCGAGCTTGATGAGCTGCTCGAGCGCCTGTACGGGCCCCGCAAGTTCCGCGCCTTCGCCATGCCGGCCTAGAGCGCCAAAGAAAGGAGCACCACCATGGGAAGCGGAAGATGGTCCACCGACGTCTACACCGCCGCGGCGCGTTTCCGCGCCGCCACTGGCGCCAGCGCGTTCGCCTACAGCGACGGCGGGGCCAGGCGTGTCCACCCCGCACTGGACCCCCACGGCGTCGACATACGGGAAAGCCGTGACTCGGCAGAACACCCGCAGTCGCTGGCGATTGCCGTGCTCTTCGACGTCACAGGCTCGATGGGAAGCGTACCGCGTACGCTGCAGGCCAAGCTTCCGCAGCTGCTGGGGTTGCTGTTGCGCAAGGGATACGCCAAGGACCCCCAAATCCTGTTCGGTGGCATCGGCGACGCCACCTGTGACCGGGCGCCGCTGCAGATCGGCCAGTTTGAATCCGATAACCGGATGGACGACGACCTCAGCAGGATCCTGCTCGAAGGAGGCGGGGGCGGCCAGAAGACCGAGTCCTACGAGCTAGCCATGTACTTCATGACCAGGCATACCTCGATCGACTGTCACGAGAAGCGCGGCAGGCGCGGCTACCTGTTCCTGATCGGCGACGAGATGGCCTACCCGCGCATCAAGAGAGCCGAAGCGCGCCGCCTCATCGGCGACAAACTCGAAGCCGACATTCGGCTGGAACACATCACCGCGGCGCTCAAGCAGAAATGGGATGCCTACTACATCCTGCCCGAGGGTGCCTACTACCAGGGTGACACCGAGGTGCTTGATTTCTGGCACGCCAGATTCGGCCAGAACGTGATCGAGCTTGCCGACCTGGACGCGGTCTGTGAGACGATCGCGCTGATCATCGGCCTTGGCGAGGACGCGATCAGCCTCGATGACGGTTTGGCCGATCTGGCCGACGTCGGCTCCGTGGCAGGGCCTGTCGTGTCGAAGGCACTCGCCACGATCGGGGCCGGGCGCGGCGAACTCATAATCTCTCCCGCTCCCGCGGACCTGGACGGCCCCAGCGGGAACATACGGCTGTGAACCATATCATCGTCGTCGATCTTGGGTATGGCGACGCCGGCAAGGGCGCCGTTGTGGACTGGCTCTGCTCCCCCTTCGGGAATGCGCCGGTCCATACGGTGGTCCGGTTCAACGGTGGCGCGCAGGCCGCCCACAACGTGCTCACCCCCGATGGCCGGCATCACGCGTTCGCCCAATTCGGCTCGGGTTCGTTCACGCCGGGAGTGCGGACCCACCTGTCGCGGTTCGTCGTTGTCGATCCGCTGGCGCTGGCGGCCGAGGCATGGCACCTGGCGTCCGTCGGCATCCACGACGCCCTGGACCGGCTGACCGTCGACCGCGACGCGTTGCTCGCCACCCCCTATCACCAGGCTGCCAACCGCGCTCGTGAGCTGGCCCGTGGCCAGAACCGGCACGGCTCGTGCGGCATGGGCATCGGCGAGACGGCCAGCTATGCACTGTGCCATCCCGCGGACGCCCCCCGCGCCGGAGACTGTGCCACCCCGCGTACCCTGACGCGAAAGCTCGCGACACTCGCCGAGCGGCTCGCCGATGAACTGGGGCCGCTCGACACGCCACCACTCGCTGACCTGTGCGACGCCTACCGGGTATTCGCCGCGAAGGTACCGCTGGTGGACCCCGACTACCTCAGCCGTGTTCTGCATGCGGGCCCCGCGGTGTTCGAAGGCGCCCAGGGCGTGCTGCTCGACGAATGGCGAGGTTTCCACCCCTACACCACCTGGTCCACAACCACCTTTGCCAACGCGGAGACGCTGCTGGCCGAAGCGGGCGCGACCGCAACCCGCCTCGGGGTTATCCGCTGCTACATGACGCGGCACGGGCCAGGGCCGTTTGTCACCGAAGATCCAACACTGGAGCTGCCAGAACAGCACAACGGGCGCAACCGGTGGCAAGGGCCGTTCCGGGTCGGTCACTTCGATGCGCTCGCGATCCGATATGCGGCCGAGGTCACCGGTGGTGTAGACGAGGTTGCGCTCACTCATCAAGACGTCGCCGCCCGGCACGAGCTGCGTCTGTGCCAGGCATATCAGCTCGACGGCCAGCGGGTGGAGCGCCTGGAGCCCGGCCCTGCGCGTGACCTTCAGCACCAGGAGCAGCTCACGCGCAGGCTGCTGCGGGCCCGGCCGGTATATGACGCTCCGGGCGTGGACTGGCAGGCGGTAGTCGAACAGACCACGGGTGCGCCCATCACACTGGCCTCCCACGGTCCGACCGCCCTGGATAAGTTCCTGTCCCAGCACCACCCGGCCCGCGACCATGTCACCCATATGCGGGGTACGCCGCGCTGACATGCGCCACGAAGCGGCAGCCGTTAGGGATCATTCTGGTTATCCCGGGCCAGGGACGGTGAGGTCCGCGTTCCCGCCGCGCTCAACCCGTCCCGATGGCGAGCACGTGGAACGTGGGGTCGGCGCGTCTGCTGGCTCGGCGGAGGTGAGCGCGGGCTGCTCGCCCGTCGGATCGGAGGGCGGCGCCGCGTCCGGACTCGCAGCCCAGGAGGTGTCGGGCGTGGTGCAGAGGTCGTATTCCAGCGTGGCGCCTTTGCTCAGGTCGCCGAAACTGACGTACGCCTTTTTCCAGGTCGCGCAGTTGACCGTGAGGCCGTGTACGTAGGGAGCCGCCGTCTGGGCGTTCGGTGCGCTGATCGTGATGGCCCTGCCATTGGCGAGGTGTACGGTCGCCTTCCGGAAGACCGGGCTGGCGAGCGCCAGGGTCTGTGTGCCCGGGGTCTCCGGGTAGAAGCCCAGCTCGGAGCAGACATACCAGGAGCTCATCGCGCCAAGATCGTCGTTGCCGAACTGTCCAACCGGCGCGTCGAAGTACAGCTCCTGTTGCACCTCGCGGACCATCCGCTGGGTCAGATAGGGTACGCCCGCGTAGTCGTACTCCCACGGGATCTCCACGCTCGGCCGGCTTGCGTTGGGCCGGCTTGCGTTGGGCCGGCTTGCGTTGGCGCTGCCGCGGCTGCCGTTCGTGGTGTTGGCGCTACTGGCGTTGGCCTTGCTGGCGCGGGATTTAGCGCTCCAGGCGCTGCCGGCGCTGGCGTTGAGGCGGTGCCAGCGGTCGCGATTACGGCGCTTAGCGCTCCGCCAATGGCAGCAAGCACATATGGGCCGATTCGTCGGCTACGACGCAACCTGTGCCATCCCAGCGCCCAATCCGCGGCCATGATCCATTACTTCGGAGACTTCTCAGCCGAGTGTACTGAAAAGTCTCCGAGATAATGGATCATGGCTTATCACATGTCCGAATTGCTGTTATTCTGATGGCTGGTAAGCCGTCAAATAGGACCTGCCAATATACGCGGCGCAGGCATGCCCCACATGCCGTTCCGGCACTGAGCACGCATCCATATTCTGAGACAGATCATGGAGATTTCGCGCGGCGTCGAGGCTTGCGGCCGTAATCGCCGCGGAGGTTCCGGATTCGGCGCTCGGTGGGACATCGATGCGCCTTGCCTGAGCATCCTGCAGGGGTCGCTCATGTCACGGCACCTGTGGAGCCGGTTAGAGTCCTGCCGTGGGTGAGGCGGACAGCAGCGGCGGCCAAGCGAGCGCCTGGCGCGGCGGCAGGCGGCCGCGGACAAGAAGCGGCAACCCACGCGCAATGGGTAGCGGCGGCGCAACCGACCCGCACGCGACCTCTGCAACCGACCCGCACGCAACCGCCGCGGGCGGCGGGGACGCAGTCGGCGCAGCCGGCGCAACCGGCGCAACCGGCGCAACCGACCCGCACGCAACCGCCGCGGGCGGCGGGGACGCAGCCGGCGCAACCGGCGCAACCGGCGCAACCGGCGCAACTGACCCGCACGCAACCGCCGCGTCCGACACAGGCGGCGTGACCGGCACGGGAACGGGCGGCCCGCAATCAGCCGGGACCGAAGGATCAGAAGCACACCAAGACCTGGCCACAACAGGCTTCAGCCGTCGCCTGGCGGGCTGGGAGATCCTCGTTGTTTTCGCGGTCTCCCTTGGCGCCAGTGGCCTAGTGGCCCTCATCAACCTGATCGGGTCGCTGACGCAGCGGGCATCGCTGTCGCAGCAGCATGCCGTGATGAACGGCTCCCTCGCACCCGGCCGTCCCTGGCTCGACCTCACCCTCCAGGTCACGAACATCGCCCTGTCGCTCGCCCCGGTGGCGCTTGTCCTCTACCTGCTGGCCAGGTCCGGCGAGTCTGCCGCGACGATCGGGCTCGACGTGCGGACTCCCGGTGGGGACGCGGCGCGCGGAACTGCGCTGGCTGCGGTCATCGGCGGAAGCGGGCTGTTGCTCTACCTTGCCGCATACCACCTGGGCGCGAATCTCAACGTCGTGCCGGAACAGCTGCCCGCTGTCTGGTGGCGGATCCCTGTGCTGATCGCCGCAGCGGCGCAGAACGGCATTCTCGAGGAAACCGTGGTCCTTGGCTACTTCCTGCACCGCCTGGACCAGCTCGGCTGGCCTGCTGGGCGCGCGATCCTCGCGAGTGCCCTTGTGCGCGGCTCCTACCACCTCTACCAGGGGTTCGGCGGATTCGCTGGCAACGCGGCGATGGGCCTGATCTTCGGCCTCCTGTACCGCCGGTGGGGGAGGGTGACGCCATTCATCGTCGCGCATACCCTCATTGACGCCGTAGCCTTCGTCGGCTAT
>Ga0137367_10003727_pt1 | contig 12314 bp, 9 predicted proteins | sample SagtaG_14_FD_104939 | JGI IMG/M metagenome (GOLD analysis project Ga0137367, IMG submission 104939) | Vadose zone soil microbial communities from Sagehorn Ranch, Mendocino, California, USA - Sage1_L_80_16 metaG | ecosystem: Environmental > Terrestrial > Soil > Vadose zone | place: USA... | reverse complement strand
TGAAATGATTGGGATCATCGCCTTGCGAGACCACCGTTTTGTTTGCCTCGCCCTTAGACGCGAAATTGTGATCCACACCAATCAGGATGGCTTTTTCGATCCCCAAGTGATACGCAATTTGAAGTGCCAGATTAGTAACCGTTGCGCCCTCCCAGACACGCCCACGAATGTCAGTTGCAAAACGCGGACCAGTGTAGGAAGTGTAAACAAAGTTTGGAATTTTTGAAATTGGTGTGTTCGGAGAAAAATGACGATGAGAACGCCAGGCAATGAACTTTGGAAGAGTGAGAGCATTGATATCATCTACAAACTGCTCGACAACCAAGTCATTGGTGACACACAGATATGTGGTGGAGAATCCCCATTGAGGAAATGCCACATAACTGCGGTTCAAGCCGAAGGTAATTTCATTCTTTAACTTATTGAGATCGGTTTTTTTCAAGCTGGGACCCGTGCCGATGATGAAAGCGCGTTTCCCTTTGTGAACATCCTTCAGTTCACCAAGACGCCTGATACTTTCACGCCGCCAGGGATGAAAATATGCATTGGGAAGTTCAGGAATACGTCGAAATGCATCATAGGTGTCGCGAGCAAGATACCAAAGTGGTTGCGGAAGGATTTGTTTTAGGGTTTGTTTCATTGTTTGAAGCAAGAAGAAAGAAGAAAGAGTCTTTCCTCTTTCTTCTTTCATTATGAGTCTATTCCGTACTCAATCTTGCAGTCGCGCCACCATCTACGACGAGTGCCTGTCCCGTCATAAACGACGATTGTTCGTTATCAGCAAGAAAATAAATCGCCTGAGCAATCTCTTCCGGCCTCCCAACTTTTCCACTGACCGTCTTGCGCGCAAGGTTATCGAGTCGTTCCTGAATATCGCTGCCACCCACATGCCCGCGACCCAATCCGGCACGGAGCATGGGTGTATCCACGGCGCCAGGCAGAATCGCGTTGACGCGGATGTTATCGGGCGCGAATTCAATTGCCATGGCGCGCGTCAGAGCGAGCAACCCACCTTTGGAGGCGGCATACGCGGCGATATTTGCGGAGGTCTGTATCGCGTGAACAGAAGAGACGTTAACAATCGCTCCGCCTCCTGCGGCTTTCATGAGCGGATGCGCAAGTTTTACAAACAAAAACGCCGAACGCAAATTGGACGCCATCACCGCGTCCCATTCCTCAACCGTCGTTTCTACCAGCGGCTTCGCCACCTGCACCGCAGCATTGTTAACCAGCACATCCAAGGTAGAATGAAAATTCTTTGCCTGTTGAAGAATCACTTCGGCAGAATCGGGATGTGAAATATCTGCCTTGATGAAGTGCCCATTCGCTGGAAACCCATCGCCAAAATCCGCGCGATCGACACCGATCACGCGCCAACCTTTTTCGAAAAAGTGACGGGCACTTGCGCGTCCAATCCCGCCACCTACCCCAGTGATCAAAACCGTTTTTGCTTCAGCCATGATTTATCCCTCGTATATCAAACCTAAACCTTCGACCAAATTTTTGATCGTATTCCAGTGGACTCTTTCCCATGCGGCAGGGCTGGAATTGGAGTTGTGCGGAGCGAGCATGACGTTGTCCATCTGCATGAGCGGATTCTCCAATGGAAGCGGCTCATGCTCAAAGACATCCAATGCGGCTCCCGCGAGACGTTTCGCCTGCAGCGCTTCGATCAATGCTTTTTCATCAACAATGGGTCCACGAGCAGTGTTGATCAGCACAGCATTCGGTTTCATCAATGCAACAGTATCAGAATTGATGAGATGATAGCTTGTCCGATTCAAATCACAGTTCACAGAAATAAAATCAGAATTGGAGAGTAGAGATTGGAGATTCGTCATTTCGATGCCGGTTTCGGTGATGAAGACAGGGTCAATATCTACAATATCCGTGCCATAAACTTTCATGCCAAAGGCTCGGGCGCGACGAGTCACTGCCTTGCCAATGTTGCCAATACCTATTACGCCGAGTGTACATTCACTGAGTGATTTACCCGGAATCTTTTCCCACTTGCCGCCCTTCATCTCCCGGTCCATCCACGGCTGACGGCGGGCGAACGCCAAAATATAGCCGAGAACCGTGTCCGCGACAGGGATGGTGAACGCGTTTGTGGTGCGGCAAACTTTTATCTCATAACGGGAGCAGGCTTCGGCGTCGATGGAATCGATTCCTGTCCCCCACTTGGAGATCACTTTGAGGCGCGAGGCGCATGCCTGAATCACGCGTTCCGTATAGCGGTCATCCCCACAGATTGCGCCATCGAATTGACCCGCGTATTTCAGGAGATCAGCTTCCTCCATTCGCTCCTGGACATTAGGAATGATCAACTCAATATTGTATTTATCGAAGACCGGTTTGAAGCGATCCACAAATGGGATCATATACGGAGCAGTGAGGAGAACAATATGCATCAGTGTTTTTTATCCATCCACATTTTCGAAATGCTAATTAGGATCACTTTCGCATGGATTTGAAACTACAGAGTATTTATATAACTTTGGCACAGGTGAATAATAGGTGATATCGGGGAGCATATCATATTTGCCGCCAAAGTAGGCGTTGAAAATATAACGGAATGAATTGACCGGTGAGATCTTTGGATATAGTTCATCCGTATGACCCGGCAAATCATAGGCGTTCAAAATGAAGAAGTGCTGTGGATTCGGCTGAAGCCACGGACCGTGATCGCCCTGCAACACAATAATAGGCGGTGTTTTTGACTCGGACTGGATTGTGTCAATCATATCCAGTAATTTGTGATTGAGAAATGTCAATTGATTGGTATAACCTAACCCAAATGTTTTGGCAGGATACTGCTTCTTATCGTTCCAAAAATCAGCAGGGTCCGTATGTTCTCCATCGGGTCCAAACACAAACGGCGGATGTGGCATGATCATATGGACATACACGAGTTTGGGTCCCGACATCTTCGCGACAGTCTTCATGCTGTTGAAAACCAGCATGTCCCGGTCGCGGAAATTTTGACCGTCGATCTGATCGAGATCAACCCAGCCAAAATCCTGTGACGTTCGCGCCAATGTGGTTTGCATAAATAATGTTTCAAACTCGGTCATGCCGGAAGAAAAGGGTGGTGGTGTGAGAAAAACATTTACATCATCCCATTCACTCCAGGCAAAGCCATTTGCAAAAGAAATTGTTTGATATCCCAGGTTCTCAAGCTCATAGCGAACCGTATTGTGTTTGAGCGCATCCCACAAAGTGCCGCGTGAAATACTGCTCGGGTCATTGAATTTTGGGTCAAGATCCTGCAAATAAGCGAGGTTCAAGGAGGATGTCAACGAGATTTCGGTGCGCGTGTAATTGCTCTGACTGCATTGTGCCACATAAAATCCACGTGATTCCAAGTCATGGATAAAGCCGCTGTTATCGTAGCCATATGCCGTCCTCAATAAATCTTCGCGTGTATACATATCCAGGATGAAATAATAAACATCCGGCGGATTCTGCGGAAGCACCAGATCCTGCACTGGAGAATTCTTCGCCGCAAGACGATGAACGCCTCCCTTCTGGACCCCGGAACTGATCTGCACTAACGAGGTGATTACCAGCCCAAGCGATACTACGTTCAACGCCAGGACGGAATCCCTAAACGTAAAGCGAGGACGCGTCGCCCAAACATAAAAAAGGACAGCCAAGATTAACCAGGTAATCAGCAAATAAGGAGTAATGTTGACCTTTTCCCATTTTCCGATCAACATTATATAAATGTGCCCGTATGAGAAGAATAATGCCATCCACAACGTGGACAGGAACGCGGCGCGGTGTGTATCTTTTAGGATCCGTCGCAACAAAAGAAGAAGTAATCCCCCAATAAGAACTGACACCAGCAATGGGCGCCAGCCCGAGCTGGTTTTGACTTGTCCGACGTTGAATGCCAACAGAGCCAAAACAGGATAGGTACTGAAAACAATAAAATACCAGGGAATCGAAAACCACCTGGCTAATTTCTTTATTACTGGTTTAAAGTTATTCATTCGTGAGTTGTCTCTTCAAAAGGAAATCGCAAATTGTAAAATCGAGCTCTTCGTCAATATCCCAGGCTTCCTGCGCAGGGATCTCAAACATCAATGGATTTTCCCCGATGCGGTGATGCCACTTGAGCAGGTTCTCACGTGTGAACAGATAAAGACATGAGTTCTCCTCGTACACGGGAGGTAAGTCCTGGGTTTGGATCAGTTCGCGAGGGTTATGATTAATAGCTTTCCCATCCTGGGAATACAATCTCGTTTGCAAGCGAGTAACCGAGAAGAGCGAGTCATACTTTGGATATTCGGACGCAAAGAGAGTAACCGCTCTTGAAATAGTTTCTGCTTTTAACAGGGGATTCGTAGAGTGAGTCTGCAAGTAAAAGTCAGATTCTATCTGTGCAGTATCATGCAGGAGAATATCGTTCATGGGAACGTTGTCGGCGCGAAGATGTTCGGGGCGTTGAATCAACTTCACGCTTGGAAAGAAGCGCCGAACGCCGCCCATCACCGGCTCAGAGTCGGTATCTACAACTACATCATTGATCTCAGGAACGCTTAGCAACGTTTCGATGATATGGTGGAATAGAGGCTTCCCGGCAAGTGGCCGATAATTTTTGCCAGGTACACGCTGGCTGTGGTGGCGCATGGGAATAAGAGCGACAATTTTATAATTTTTCATAATGTCACAGCAATCGATCAATTGCCATTCGGAAACACAGATTTTACTTGAAAAATGCTTTGATCCATTGTTTTGATTTCAACTGCACAACCTGCGAGCAACCCAGACCAATCATGGTTTGATAGTTGATCCAGTGAAATATAATAATAATGAAACATGTTCTTAGTTAAATTGATTGCAGGGACGATCCTTATATTGGCATTGTCATTTTTGGCAAGAGAAATCAAAGCTCGATAATAATCATCATTCACCAACTCAAGATTGTTCCTTTCAAAATCATTCAGACACACCTGAGGAATGTTTCCACATTGGGCTGAACGATCTTTAACAAGATCAACGTAAGACGCCGGATGGGACTGCATTAGGAATGATCGCTGCTTCGCGGGACAAGCCATCGTTGTATGCACAGGTTCCCGACTAAAGGTATGGATCAAAATCGGAGCAATGATCACCGTTGCAAGTAAGATTGCTGACGCATATCGAGAGAGGATCAAGTCACCTACTGATCCATCATCTGCCGAGATTGTTTGTTCTTGTCCGCTTTTTGAAAATCTACTGACGCCTACAACCAGCGGCGCAAAAAAGAATGGCATGGTACTGGCGTAGAAACGCGATCCTCCATCCACTGGAGGAAGGAAAGGTATGGAAAGAAAGATTCCAACAAAACCTGCCAGCAACAAGGATGCAAGATTTGAACGAATATTTTTGCATAATTGAATGACACCCCATACAAGGAACACGAGTAATCCCAGCCATAGAATCACGTTGGGAATATATTGTCCTTCCGATCCTGAAAAGGGAAAAATACCGGGATCGCCGAACTTGAAAAAATCACGATAGGATTTGGCAAATCCAATGAATAAGCTGATCGGATGCTTTAGGAAAAAGTCCCAGGCGGCGCGATAAACAAATGCAGGATTCCTCGTCCCCAGGTCCGCGATCGCGCTGTGCCAACCTGTTCCCCCCCTCACCTGTCCATAAAGTGTATAGGAAAAATTTCCAAAGGATGTGCCCACTGGGATACCTAGCAATCGTGAACACACCGAGTTGATCAAAAAATAGAGAATCCCCATTGTGAGGAATGCATAAACAGCCGCTTTCGGGGAATAGCGCTTCGCTCCGCGGAAGACCCAGCCGATCCATAGTGCCAGCATTGGAAAGATAAAAAAGGCGCCCGCCCGAGCACTTACGGCGACCAGAAGGATCAGCACGCCAACCAATAGATCGATCCTTTTCAGGTGATTGGATGCAAGGCAAATCATTGTAAATCCCCAACAACCCGCGATGAAACCCAGCAATTCACTTAACAAATAACCGACCCAATGCTGTATATAGAAATACAAAAGAGCAGCAAATAAACTTGCTGCAAGCCCTCCCAATACATTGCGTATCTGTCGCGCTGAAAAATAAAGTCCAACTCCCGCTAATTGAGTAATGATGGCTAACGTAATTTTGAGGTTCTGGTGCGTTAACAACAGCAGTGTTGCCAGGAAACCAGGGAACAAGGGTCTTTCTGTAGCTTGACCAGCATTCAACATTGGAAGCCCATTCAAAAGCAAATTGGCACCAAAATAATAATTCTTGGCATCTTTATAGGGGAGTAAACCACCGATAATAAAATTGTCTGAAAATCCGGAGGTCCACATATAGGATAAGGACAACGAGAAAAGTACCATTGTCAGACTCAGAGAAAGTAAAACTCCTGCCCGGCCTCGCAATGAAAAAGACAAGGAATACAAAACAATAACCGCTAGAAATAATCCCAGTGAATATCTATGAAAATATTGACTCAAGGAATAAGGGATTTTGATAAACAGGATGAGCCAGAATAAAAGCAAGGGAAATAGGAATGGCATGAGCCTGCCCAAGCTTATCCCCATAAAATTAGACTTTGCCTTCATGTAGTACAGACTCCTATTTCATCCCATGAATATTGTTGAGTTGTAAATAGTAGATCGCAGCCATGATTTTTGTTAGCTCGTCAAAGTAGAATTTTAACAGGATTAGTTTTAAGCTGCATAAAACATTCCTCCTGTATTGTCTGTGTTTTATCACAAAACGATACAGGAGGTCTTTTTTGCTTCGTTGGATCTTCCAGTTACGAGCAAAGGTTCTGGATTGGAGCCTGACCATATTCTTTATGTTCAGGCGAAGTCACCACGAACTCGATCCAGCGTGGATTTGGACTATCTCCCTTTCCAATCGTCCACTCTCTGGAAATTGTTTTGGAACCTGCTTCCGTAAGCTCGATATTCTTTACATTGCTTTCATTGCCATCGCTTTGATTCCAGAAGTAACTGAACTTATAAGGTCCATTTGTGGTGATGGTGACATATAACGTATATCGAACATTCGTGGGACAGCCTCCAAGAGGATCACGGACAAGGTTGTAACTGACGTTGCTGATCCCAAACGCGGGCTCTGCATCGCTGGATACCTCCACTTGTACATAAAAAGGCTCATTGGAGGGTCCGACTCCGAAATTGGAGTTCCAGGGGGTCTGAATGCGCCAGTAGCCGGTAAATTTCCCTTCCGTATCGGGTGCCTTCAAGTAAATGGAAATCTCCTTTTGTTCATTAGGAGATATTTCGTCATCGAGAGGATAGGAGGTCAAGCCTCCCATCAGATCGCCGCTCCAGAAGATCAAACTATAAGACTGGTTCCAAGTACATGTTCCCGTATTCATCAATGTCCAGGTTTTCCAGTAGTTTTGACCGGGCTTCAAAATCACTCCATCGGGAGGGTTTTCACTCACCAAAGAAGCGCTAACGCAATTCGGATCGGGCGGCGCTGAGACAAGAGTCGCTGCATTCGTAGGCGTGACTGCCGAGGCAGAAGTGGCGGCTGAGAGCGTACTCTGTGGAGTAATGGTAGGCTGGCTGGCAATCTTGGTCAGCGAATCGCCTGCTTGGACCGTCTGCGCTACAGCAGTGGAAATTTCAGAATCCTTCTGCGCTGACGACCCACACGCGGAAATGAGCAACATAATACTGACGAGCGCAGTTAGAACCCTGAATCTTCGAAATTCAGACATTCAAAATTCCTTTCTCATGGTTGGTGTAGCAATTTGGGCAAAAGTTATTATACCTTTTACCGCCTGCTTCATTACTTGGCAATTTTTTTAGGGCGCACTAAAGGTTTGTAAGGGTCTTTTGCCGGAGGGAGAAAATCAACCACTGAGACACGGAAACACGGAGAAAGGCATCTAAAAAACTCCGTGCCTTACAGAGTACCGCATAATTTGCTAAACTTGAAATTTAAATTTCAACCTGCAAAACGATTCAAAAAGTTTAGTTACGCATGAAGAACATGCGTGAGACAAGCGGTAGTGTCTCCGTGGTTTGCTCTCTTGGGCTATCTACAACCTTTGAGTGTTCCCATTTTTTTACATGGGTTTACAGCTCAGATTCACGTATCAGGTTGAGTAAATTATGCGGCACTTTGTTATAAAAAACGCCCGATGCATAATCGGGCGTTCGTACAACCAGCGTCAGGGGATTTGCACTCTTGGGCTTACCCATACCGCCGCATCTTCAGTCGATGGTCCGTTTGCTAGAACAGCCAGCGCAAACTGGACATTCTTCCCAGCAATGCTGCTCAAGTCAACATCCACATCCTTCAGCGTGCCGTCACAAGTATCTGTCCATTCACCAAGAGGCTTGAGAACGCCAGATTCCTTGTAGTTCAATTGGAACTTAGCATTGCCCGCGCCGCAGGTTCCATCTGCCTTGGCAAGGAAACCAATCTTCGCTTTGAAATGTTCTCCAGAAACAACTGTGTAAGCCGGAAAAAGTCCCGTCATGATACCGTTATCTACCATTTGGGGATAAATCTCCAATATTTTTGCGGGCGAAGATCCATCCTCCAGCTTTTGGTTATTCCGATATTTGGCAAAACCATTTGTATCTGTATCAGCTCCGCCGAAGGTGATATTACCACCGCTGCCTACCCAACTCGCATCTGTTGCACGAGTATGCAGGTCCAAGCCGGAACTAGCCACAGCCACTTTGATATCCACAAAGAAAGACTGACCTTGTGTACCACCCAATACGGGAATCAATACACCAGATGCATTCCGGATGCGCCAATATCCACGATAGGAACCGTTTGTAGAAGGCGCAGTCAAATTGACCGAGAGATCTATTTCCTGGTTTTGACTCACCGTCCCAATCGGTGTGGGCGAAGTTCCACTCATGGAATCGCCACTATCAAACACCAGTGAATAGCCCGACCAAGTACACGTTCCCACATTTTTCAGACGCCATGTTTTGGTAAAGGTAGCGCCTGGAGCATAGACGGAGCCATCCGGAATCGAAATATCTTTAACGAACTGAGCCAGATCGCAGGAAGCCGTAGGTGGAACTGAAACCGTTGACGTGGGAAGAGCCAGTGTTGGAAAGCTCACGGCTGTGTTCGTAGCAAGCGGTGGAGCCAGGGTCGGTGTATTGAATGGCGTTGCCTGCGTGGACATGGCTTGCACTGTCAATGCAGCAGCAGTAAACACAGCGTTCGGATCTTCTGTTGCAGGCGCGTTCGACGGCAGGTTACAAGCTGCAAGTATAAAAATGATGATGAATAATGGTGATGCAAAACGGATGGTTCTCAACATTCTCTTCTCCTAATTTGATGGAACAATTTTACACCCCGCTCGCTGCATTTGTTGTTCTAGTGATGCGAGCGGGGTACACCCCGCAGGCTACATAAAACAGTTGAAGAAGCCTGCGGGGTACACGAATACAGACGGTCTTATATTTCCCTTTGTTCCGAACAAAAAACCTTGCGAGGGTTTGTAGCCTTCGCAAGGTGAGATTTCTTCCGCATCTTTCCAAGTCTCAAACTGTTTCCTGGACCCCCGCCATCCACAGCCCAGTTGTTCGCGCGAGGCTTCCTGACAGGTTACCGTTGATTCAAGTGCATGTAAGCCAAGCTAGCGATCGCGCCGACCTCAAGCGGAACTTTCTTTTTCATACGGTCTACCGTCCGCGGCGGGTGGAATGCTCCGGCCGACGACTCCTGCGAGCACGATGATCGTAAGCAGGTACGGTAAGCCGGTGAAGAAGTTGTTGTAGATGCTTGGGTAGGCTTGTTGGATACCCCCCAAGAATACACCCAAGTTTCCTGCAGGTGGAGCGAGCCGGATCGCTACACCGATTGCCTGGGATCCCATGAAGAGAAGTGCACCGCCGAACGCGCCCACGGGAGTCCAGCGTCCGAAGATCATGGCAGCCAGGGCAATGAACCCTCGGCCAGCAGTCATGTTGTTCTGGAAGGATCCGGTTGCCTCGAGTGTAAGATAGGCACCGGCCAGGCCAGCAAATACGCCTCCCAGTAGAACGTTGCGATAGCGAAGTCGAATTACATTGATGCCGACAGTATCAGCTGCCTTTGGATGCTCCCCAACGGCACGGGTCCGCAGGCCCCAACGGGAGCGGAAGAGCAGGATCTGGATGATAATCACAAACACGATAGCCAACATGGCAATAGGGCCTACTGCCGTGAACATTTCGAACAGCCAACCTACGCCTGGCAGGTTCACGAGCCCGGCCGGTGGTTGGAAGGACCGAAACGTACCAGCACTATCAAAGGGTTTGATCAGACGATTTAGATAACTTGTCAATCCAAGCGCGGTGATATTAATGATCGTGCCACTGATGATCTGGTCCGCCCGAATGCTGATCGACAGCCAGGCATGCAGGAGGGAGATCAATACTCCTGCCGCCATTGCTGCGATCACTCCACTAATTAAGGCCGGCGTGGCACCGAAAAACGGGCCGGGTTGCGAGGGGAAAGCCTCGTGGACAAGGAGGGCGGTCATAAATGCCACGTACGCTGAAAATAGCATCATACCTTCGATACCGATATTCACCACGCCACTGCGTTCGTTCATTATGCCGCACAAGGCACCCAGTGTGATGGGTGTGGCAAGTCCCAAGATAATGGGGGCGATATGCCCGCTCCCAATGACATGGATCAGGTAAACCAGGAATTGCAAAATGAATCCGATGATCGGAATATTATAGAGAACGTCCATCAGCCAACCACCTTTTCCCCATAGGTGCGGGTAATTGTTTGAAGCTCGCCAGCGCCCGCTGCACTCCGGAGGCGGAAGATTCGTCGTACGACAACCTCAGCCGCCAGGAAGATTAGGATAACACCCTGAATTACGTCGATGATTTCAACAGGCACACGGGCCTGGATTTGCATAAGCGGAGCACCGGCGCGCATGGCCCCGAGGAGAAAGGCGGAGAGCATAATACCGATTGGATTCGCCTGACCGAGAAGGGCAACTGTAATGCCGTCAAAACCAATACTTGTTCCGAACACTGCCGGGTAATAGCCCAAACGGAGAATCTCGATTGCGCCCGCCAGACCAGCGAACGCGCCACACAGGGCCATTGTGAGCATCATCATCCGGCGCGGTTTCATCCCTGCATAAAGCGCTGCGGTTGGGTTAGCTCCCACTGCCCGGATTTCAAATCCCAAAGTTGTCCGCCAGAGAAGCCAGTAACTAAACGGGATGCAAATAATGGCGAAGATTACTCCAATATGAAGCGTCGTGTTGCCAGCACCCTTCAGTATGGCGTGCCCCACCGGCGCGGTTCGGGCAAAACTAAATCCGGGGGCCCGGAAGACATCATTCACCAATCCGGACACCAGCAATTGGATAATCGCGTTAAGCATAATCGTCGTGACCACCTCATGTGCTCCGGTGAACGCTTTAAGAAACCCGGGAATGAAGCCAGCAAGTGCACCAGCTAGCACGCCCGCTAATAGAGCGAGAGGGATCGCAATGTAAGGCGGAGTGTCCGCCAAAAGTCTACCCACTAGCGCGGCGGTGAAACCGCCCAAGAGAACCTGGCCCGTTGCGCCGATGTTGAATAAGCCGGCTTTCAAGCCAACTCCCACAGCCAAACCTGTCAGCATCAGGGGTGCTGCCGCCACAATCATGTTCGAAATACCCTTGAAGTTCCCAAACGACCCTACGAGCAAGCTGCGGTATGCCACTAGGGGAAGAAGCAGATCAATTTTCTTCTCTGGACCAATCAGGCCAGAGATAATGATGAGAACGGATGCAACCAGCAGGGCAAGCAAGATTGACAACGCGGGAACGACCACCCAACCCACGTACGTTCTGGGGCGTAATGTTCTCATGATATGCCTCCTCTGGCAGATGTGTCTTCAATTGTCCCGGCCTGGCCGGATGGACCATCATTCGGTGATGCTGTGGCCGCCGCTCGGCCCCCGGTTGCCATTAATAGACCGATCTCCTCCTTGTTGGCGGTTGGGCGTCCATTCATAATCGCTACGATTTCACCACGGTACATGACAGCGATCCGATCGGCGAGCTCGAGGATTTCGTCTAGTTCAGCAGATACAAGCAGGATACCGGTACCCGCGTCACGCTTGCGGACGGCCTGATTGTGGATGAACTCAATGCTGCCAACGTCAAGGCCCCGTGTTGGTTGGTCAAGGACAAGTACTTGTAGGTCACGGCTGAGCTCGCGAGCCACAATCACCTTCTGCTGATTTCCGCCAGACAGTGTGCCAGCTGCCACTCCCGAGGAGGGTGTTCGAATATCGAACTCTTTGATTTTTTCCTGGGCCCACTTCTTGATCGCCGCGTCTTCTCTCTGCACCCCGCGGGC
>Ga0137367_10003725_pt1 | contig 12316 bp, 12 predicted proteins | sample SagtaG_14_FD_104939 | JGI IMG/M metagenome (GOLD analysis project Ga0137367, IMG submission 104939) | Vadose zone soil microbial communities from Sagehorn Ranch, Mendocino, California, USA - Sage1_L_80_16 metaG | ecosystem: Environmental > Terrestrial > Soil > Vadose zone | place: USA... | reverse complement strand
TGATTTAAAATAAACAGTATCGCGAACTATAATTCAGCGTTAATGAAAGAAGCGGTAAAGAAATGAACAAGGGACGTATATTGATCGTGGAAGATGACATGGACAATTACGAACTGGTGCGGTTTATTTTGGAACGCGCGGGTTACGATGTCTTCCTGGCGGTCAATGGACGTGATGGGGTGGATGCGGCTCACTTTCAGAAACCTGACCTGATCCTTATGGATTTAGGATTGCCCGAACTGGATGGCTGGCTTGCCTCACAAAAATTGAAATCCGATGAAGCAACGAAATCCATTCCGCTGTATGCACTGACTGCACATACGCTGCCAAACGAACGCAAACGTGCTATCGAAGCGGGCTGCGATGGCTATGTCTCAAAGCCGATTCATGTGGAAGGTTTTCTCAATTTGGTCGAAAGCGCCCTCTTGCAAAAGAAGGGCCGGCGGACAACTGGTTCCCTAAACCGATAGGGAAAACCGTTTTTTCCGTTAAAATAGCTGTACCTTGTTGCCAAAATCCTCGTCCTGACAGGGATGAATATAATCTATAGTGAGGTAAAACATTATGAAACAAATCTGTGTGATTGGCGTGGGATATGTAGGCTTGGTGACGGCCGCCTGCTTCGCAGACTTGGGAAACCGGGTCTGCGCTCTCGATGTGGATGAAAAACGCGTCGAGAACCTCAAGAAAGGCATCATGCCAATTTATGAACCCGGCTTGGAGGAATTGGTCAAGCGCAATACGAAGGCGGGTCGTCTGACATTTACCAATTCGTATGCAGATGCGTTGCAAGGTGCAGAGTTCGCTTTTATTGCCGTGGGTACTCCTTCGGGTGTCGATGGCAATGCGGATCTGAAGTACGTGGAATCCGCGGCAAAGTCAATCGCCCAGAATATGACCGCTCCGTTGGTTATTATTAATAAATCTACGGTTCCGATCGGGACCGGAGACTGGGTCGCCGATATTGTGAGAAAAGCCCAGCCCAAGCCAATTGAGTTCGCAGTGGTTTCCTGCCCTGAGTTCCTGCGCGAGGGTTCCGCCATTAGCGACTTCATGGGCCCCCATCGCAATGTGATCGGTTCACTGGAACGCGATGCCGCCAACAAAGTTGCACAATTGCATCTGCCCCTGCGCGCTCCGATCGTCATCACAGATCTGCGCACAGCGGAAATGATCAAATACGCCAGCAATGCCTTCCTGGCGGCAAAGATTTCCTTCATGAATGAACTCGCCGACATGTGTGAGGTGGTTGGCGCGGATGTGAAGGAAGTTGCCGCGGGCATGGGCTACGACGCACGCATCGGTCGTCAATTCCTCGACGCAGGTTTAGGCTGGGGTGGCTCCTGCTTCCCGAAGGATGTCCAGGCTCTAGCATATATGGCAAAGGAGCGAGGACTAGAGCCTCGTATTCTCAACGAAGTGATGAACATCAACTATGGCCGGCGCAAAGATGTCACAAAACATGTTGCTGAGATGTTGGGTGGAGATTTGAAAGGCAAAACCGTTGGCTTGTTTGGGTTGGCATTCAAACCCAATACAGATGATATGCGCGATGCTCCCGCCATCGATATCGCCGCGGATCTCATCGAGGCAGGTGCTAATGTATGTGCTTATGATCCTGTTTCTATGGAAGTTGCTCGTCCTTTATTGCCGAATGTTGAGTTATGCAAAGATCCCTATGAAGTAGCCAGGGAGAGCGACGCACTAATCATTGTTACAGAATGGAATGAGTTCAAGCAGCTCGATCTTGAAAAGGTCAAGGACTTGCTGAAGACGCCAGTCATTTATGACGGTCGTAACATTTATGATCCAGCAGTAATGCGAGAAATGGGCTTTAAGTATCGGGCCATTGGGCGCGGCCATTACCAGAAGTAAGTCTGTTGCCAGTGTTCAGTATTCAGTGTAGAGTAGTTAGCCAGGAATGCAATGGCAAAGTTAGAGTATGCGAACAGTTTTCGTGATTTGATTGTTTATCGGAAGGCCAGAGAACTTTCCCTTGCGATTTTCCAAATTACGGAACGCTTCCCGAAAAAAGAAGATTACTCTCTCACTGACCAAATCCGCCGCTCCTCGCGGTCTGTTGGAGCACAAATTTCGGAAGCCTGGGCGAAACGACAATACGAAAAGCATTTCCTCAGCAAGCTTACCGATGCCGATGGTGAACAACAGGAAACGCAACACTGGATTGAAACTGCCTTTGATTGCAAGTACATTTCTCAAGAAGAAGCAAATCAACTTCTTGAGAAATGTACTGAAATTGGCAGATTACTTGGCGGCATGATGGCGAAAGCAGAACAATTCTGCAAGCCATTCCCACACAAAGTATCAGAAGAACAATCTGCTTACTTCGTGGGTTCTCAATCTGACCACTGATTACTGCTGACTGAACACTGATGACTAATGACACTCCTCCCGTTTGCAATTACGAAGGCTCTGATTATCAGAATTCCTTTTGGGACAAAGGCGGACGTGAGTACGAAGATCGGACAGAGGCAATTGCTCTCCAACGACTCCTCCCCAAAAGTGGACGTCTCATGCTGGAACTCGGAGCGGGCGCCGGACGAAATACTCCGCGCTACCGTAACTTTGAGCGCGTGATCCTGCTTGATTATTCGCGCACGCAACTCGAACAAGCCCAGCGACGACTCGGCAAATTAAGCAAATATATATATGTTGCAGCAGATGTCTATCGTCTGCCCTTTGTCGATGGCTTGTTTGACGCGGCAACAATGATCCGGGTTCTCCATCACATGGCAGATGCACCGAAAGCACTGGGGCAGGTGAAGAATGTCCTTCGACCTGGTGGCATATTCATTCTTGAGTTTGCAAACAAGTTGAACCTCAAAGCAATCGTGCGTTATTTAATGGGGAAGCAGAAGTGGAATCCTTTTTCATGGGAACCTGTTGAGTTCGTTAAGTTGAATTTCGATTTTCATCCGAAAGCGATTCGAAACTGGTTGAGAAATTTGGGATTTTCCATTGAAAAAACGCTGACGCTTTCACACTTTCGCGTTGGATTTTTGAAGCGCGTGGTGCCGACGGGAATTCTTGTTTCGCTGGATTCTCTTTTCCAATGGACTGGCGCGTTATGGCAACTCACGCCGAGTGTGTTTGTCAAAGCACGCAACGGAGATGCTCAGGGCCCACATGGGGAACAGACCAGTCCGGCTCTCGGAAATCCTATGCTGTTTTTCAAATGTCCCGAGTGTGGATCTTATCCATTGGTGAATGAAAAGACTTATTTGGAATGTTTAAATTGTCGAAAACAGTGGGGAGTCCGGGACGGGATTTACGATTTTAGAGAGAGCCTTAACTAGAAAACCTTGAAGACCAAACTGGCTGCCGCCGCGCCACCAGTCGTTGTTGTATTTTCGTTCCTCCTCTCACGCTTGTTGTACATTCGTGCAGGTCTCCATTTTGATAACACACCTCCCAAATATTTTTATCAATTTATTGATCCTCTGCTTTTAAAAACACGCTTCCTGGAAAGTATTTGGAATTTACACAGCCAGCCACCGCTTTTGAATTTCGTCACGGGTTTGCTTTACCAGCAATTTTCTCCCCAATCAAAAATCTATCAACTTCTTTTCTTAGCGCTTGGTTTGATATTCGCTCTTGTTTTATACTGGCTTGGTCTTCGCCTGGGACTCAAGCTTTGGGTAAGTGCTGTACTGGCTATCTGGTTCACCATCAGCCCGGCGACTGTGTTATACGAGAATTTCTATTTTTATTCATATCCGACAGCATTTCTGCTTGTATTTGCAGCATTGACGTTGAGTAAGTTCCTTGAAACCGATAATTTCTGGTGGGGTTTTGGCTTCTTGAGTTCACTAGCCGCCTTGTGCCTTGCCTGGGCGATTTTCCATTTATTTTGGATGATCACTATCATTGTATTGGTCGGTGTGTTTTATCGCAACTGGCGGAAGCTTGCTATCGTTAGTTTAATTCCTGTTTTGCTGGTCGCTGGTTGGTACACTAAAAACTCGCTCCTGTTTGGAACATTTGGAGCTTCCTCGTGGATCGGCATGAATCTTTCGCATGTCACATTTTTATCTCCGCTGACGCCGCGATCTGTGGATGATCAACTTGTAAACCAGGGACAACTTACTACTTATCCGATAAAGGAATCATTCCGATCCATTGAGGAGTATCGAGGTTTGATTTCCAAGCCATCCCCGCGTGGAATTCCGGTACTTGATGAAAATATCAAATCCACGAAGGCCGTCAATTTCAATCATACATTTTATATTCCTCTTTCAAATATAATGTTGAAAGACGCGATCCGCTTTATACGCCTCCGCCCGGATTTGTATTTCGCTTCTGTGAAACTAGGGTTCTCAATTTATTTTCATTCCAGCAGTGATTATTTGCTGCTAAAAGATAAACCAACACCGAAACTCGAATCATTGTGGAATCACGTCTTTTATGGACAGTTAAGTGACTACCAGGGGAATCTTGATAACCGTTCGAAAAGCGATCCAAGATATATCGGTTGGTTGCTGGTCATTGCTTTTGTAGCCGCCATTATTTATAGCATGGAAGTGATGATTAATCGAAACGGCTTAGATCGAAATTTCGTTGCTGTTGTAATCTTCATAACATTCACAATCATCTACTTTACTCTGATGGCGAATTTCTTTGATCTTGGTGAGAATAACCGATTCCGCTTTACGATCGATCCCCTCGTGCTTCTTCTATTTGTAGTGATGCTTCAGAATTGGGCGCTTCGATTGAGAAAAAAAGCCCATTTAAGAAGTGTACAAATGAAAACGGAATGAGTGCTCATCCCGTTTCTTCTTAATCGCCAGATTGGCTTGCATGGCGCAGATTGTGATAGATCGTAAAGAACAGCATTTCTCGAAGTGTCAAATTACCCAGGATAGGATGGGGAAGAAGATATTGGTCTAATTCGCTTTCGTCGAATGTTTCAACAACCGAGACAAGTTCTGCACTTGCTTTGGACCATTGCTCCAGGAGTTCTTTCTTTTTCTCTTGCGCATCTTTGGGAGTTTCCTGATCGGGAAGAAAACGTCCCGACGCCTGTGCTCCGTTTGCCAGTGCGTCGCGATAAATTTGACAAAGCTCTTCGTAACTCATCGAAGATTTTTCCGGTTTGCCGAACATCACATGAAGTGTAAATCTTGGTAATTTCAATGCCTTCGTTATTGGCTTTACTGCTTTGATGAGATGATCTACATTGTCTGATGATGACCACACGTCGCCTTGTCTGAGGAAGAAATTGCTGGCTGGGATTTCACGAAACCAATCTTCCGCGCGTTGATTCGAATTTTTTAACGCGCTAATCAAATCAAGCTTTGTATTGATTGCCAGCATAATTACCTCTAAGATTACAACCTTGCGAAGGTTTCAAACCTTCGCAAGGCTCATAGTTTCTCTATCACCCAAAAATGCGATAAGCCAAATATTTTCAACGGTGTTTTTTCCAAAAATTGCAAAACACCGCGCAAGAGTTTGCCAAAAGGACCAAATCTCGCAATGATATTATCGTAGGCGCCGAAGATAATCGTGCGTTCAACGAATTTAACAGGCAAACCTTCGAAAAGTTTCTGCAGATCTTTTCTTGAATATACGCGTACATGATGAGCAAGTTTATCTCGCAACATGCGTGGCAAATAATTCACAAATAATTTGTTGCCAAAATGATATTCCCCTCGCCAGTAGATTCCGTGTGTCTCAAAAGGATAACCGCGGTTTGGGCAGAATAAGGTAATCCGTCCGCCAGACTTGAGTAGACGGACCATCTCACAAATTGCGAGGCGATCATCCTGTACGTGCTCGATTACTTCGTGGCTGAGGATTAAGTCAAAGGTCCCGGAAAGAAGCGGAACAAATTCGCCAGCAGCATTGAAAATATATGGCGAGTTGGCATGTGCTTCTTCGGCGCGCTCAAAGTCATATTCCAAGCCAATGACCTCGCCACCAAAGGAGGAGAGGTGCTCCACGTACATCCCCACACCGCATCCATCGTCAAAAATGCGCCCTTTGACGCGATCTCCCGCGGCGCGTAGGATCACATCCAGGCGACGTTGTTGTCCGGCACGCCAGACGTAAGAAGGTTCGCCTCGTAGGGCGGCTTTGTCGAGGTTTCTTTGTGACATGCCGGTTATTATACTTGCACGATTTAATCGGCTATGCTAAAATAATTCTGTACGAATTGATCACCGAACGCACCGAGAAGTGGGCAACCCCCACTTTTCTGCTTGTAAGACGCAGTGCCGCACGAAAAACGGAACTTGAAGGGTGATCTAAGCTTGTAAAATCATTCAAAGTTCAATTGTCAATCCGACACGCGGTACGAGTAAACGGAGCAGTTAGCATGCCAAAGAACGAGTTCGCCCTGGCTTTCAACGAAGTGCTGGAAGAAAAACAACTTTCCAAGGACATTATCCTTGGAGCAATCGAGTCTGCGATGGTTTCGGCTTATCGGCGGGCTGTCAACGCGTCCACGGCACAGCATGTTGAAGCCAAAATTGACCCTGAGACCGGCAAAGTAATGGTCTTTGCTGAAAAAGAAGTTGTAGAAGACGTTCAGGAACCTAAAACCGAAGTCCTGTTAGATGAAGCGCGCAAGGTAAACCAAGAAGCGCAGCTCGGCGATATGGTGGTTGTGGAAACAACACCTGCGGATTTCGGCCGCGTTGCCGCGCAGACGGCGCGCCAGGTGATTCAGCAGCGTATTCGTGAAGCAGAGCGTTCCAATCAGATGTCGTATTTTGAGCGCCAGGTTGGCGAGATCGTCAGCGGTATCGTTCAGGCGACAAATGCTCAATCCACAACGCTCGGTCTGGATATGAAGGCTGAAGGCGTTTTGCCCAGCAATCAGCGCATCCCCGGTGAGCGTTTCAAACTCCATGACCGTGTGCGGGCCGTTGTGTTGGAAGTAAAAGATGGTTCGCGCGGACCTCAGATCGTGCTCTCGCGTGCCCATCGGAACTTCCTGCGCCGCCTGCTGGAGAATGAGGTTCCTGAGATTTATCACGGCGTGGTGGAAATACGTGCGATCGCGCGTGAGCCCGGCGCGCGTGCCAAGGTCGCTGTGATGGCAACGCAGGCAGGCGTGGATCCGGTCGGCGCATGTGTTGGGATTAAAGGCGTGCGCATTCAGGCAATTGTCAAAGAATTGCACGATGAAAAGATCGATATTATTCAATGGGACCAAGATCCTGTTATTTATATTTCGAAAGCCATTAGCCCGGCGCGTGTCAGCGGCGTGTATCTTGCGGAAGTGGATGGAAGCCGCACGGCAACCGTCGTTGTCGGTGAAGATCAATTGAGCCTTGCCATCGGTCGCGATGGACAGAATGCTCGTCTTGCGGCGAAGCTAACTGGCTGGCGTATTGACATCAAGTCGCTTGCAGAAGCCGCTGCCGATGCCGCTCAGAAGTTGCGTAGCGATTCTGGCTTGAGCGCGTTGCTCCCACAGGTTATGGAATCGATGCCGACTGTGGAAGATATCCTTGCCAAGAAAGCAGAGAATCGACCGATCACACCGGAAGAATACACAGTGTTGGGTCAGTTTGTGGACCGCATCGAACGCCGCACCATCCAAATGAAGGAAGATGCAACCCGCGCTGTGGAAGAGAAAACCGCCAGTGCTCTTTCCGAAGTCCCCACAGCTGCATTTGGTATGCCCCTGGAAGATATTGGACTTAAAGAGCATGTATTCAATATTCTTGTGGAAGCAGGCATCGATAATGTCGGCGCGTTGATGATGTCCATGAAGATGGATCCCAACCGAGTGCTTGGGTTGCCCGGCATTGGACCCAAGGCAATTACGAATATCGAAGAAACACTTGCCGCGCTGAAATTCCCTGAGCCCGCCCCTGTAGAACCCACAGCGGAAGCGGCTCCGGCAGTGGAACCCGAGCCTCAGCCTGAACCAACTACTGCGCCAGTTGCGGAAGTAGTGGAAGCTGCACCTATAGCAGCCGCACCTGAGGCAGGCAAAGTGGAAGAAATTCCTGCAGGTGAGAAACCTGCCCCGGCGAAGAAAGAGCCGAAAGCCAAAGCCGGCGAGCCAGAAGAAGATGATGAGCACAAAGACGGTGTCTCGCTGGATGAACTTTTCGCCATGAAACCTGAAATCTTCCAAACGGGCGCCGTTGACGAAGATGAGTCTGGCGATAAGAAGAAAGGTAAGAAGGGCAAGAAGAAGAGCGTCGAGTTGGAATTTGACGAGGAACGCGGCGAGGTAGTCGGTCGCAAGAAGCACAAACGCGGCGACGATGAGCTCGGCGGTGATTGGTAGTATAGTTGTATTGTCATTGTTCTTGCAACCCCGCCGAACGCAGACGGGGCAATGACTTGAGATGAAGGTGCCTAAGAATCCTGTTCAACGTGTGAAACATGTGCCTCAGCGGACTTGTGTGGGCTGCCGTGAAATTCTGCCCAAACGCAAGATGATCCGCCTTGTGCGCACAGCCGAAGGAGTGCAGGTGGACCCGACCGGTAAATTAGCCGGACGGGGAGCCTACCTGCATGACCGACGGGAATGCTGGGAACGCGCTTTGAAAGGCGCACTGGCGCACGCGTTGAAAACAACTTTAACGGTAGATGATCGCACACGACTTGAAGAGTACATGGCTGCTCTGCCTGCTGATGCAGAAGCAGAGGTCGTGGGGACCGGCGAGTAACCAGCATGTGATTTGATTGAATCACTCACTGGGCTTGCCGGATGAATGATGTGCTTTTACACGCCTCGTTCATTGAAGATTGATAAATGGAGATAGCCCATGAGTGCAAACGGAAATAAACTTGAATTACCTACCAGCATCGTGATACGCGATCTGGCGCAGAAGATACAAAAAAGCCCCATTGATTTGATCAAAAAATTGATGTCAAATGGCGTGATGGCGACCATTAATCAGACTGTGGATTTTGACACGGCCGCGATTGTGGTCGGCGAATATGGATTTGAAGCAATTCCGGAAGTCATCGAAGATGCGGTAGTTGAAACAGGCGAAGTGCCTCTCTGGCGGCGCATGATCGCTGGGGAAGATACAGCCGCATTAAAAAATCGTGCTCCGGTTGTGACAATTCTCGGTCACGTGGACCATGGCAAGACCAGCCTGCTCGATGCCATCCGTCAGACGGATGTCGCCGCTGGGGAGGCAGGTGGTATTACACAGCATATTGGCGCTTACCAGGTGGAGAAAAAAGGCAGACAAATTACCTTTTTGGATACACCCGGTCACGCTGCATTCACGCAGATGCGCGCACGCGGGGCACAGGGTGCGGATATTGTTGTTCTTGTGGTCGCCGCAGACGATGGCGTCATGCCGCAGACACGTGAGGCGATTGCACATGCAAAAGCCGCGCGCGTTCCGATCATGGTCGCATTGAATAAGATCGATAAGTCCAACGCAAATCCTGAACATGTGAAACAACAATTAGCTGACCAGGAACTTATCCCTGACGATTGGGGTGGTAACACGATGGTCATTCCGGTTTCTGCCAAACAAAAGCAGGGAATTGATGATTTACTCGAAGGTATTTTGCTGGTCGCCGATAATATAGAGATAAAAGCCAACCCCAATGGCAAAGTGATTGGAACCGTGATTGAAGCAGAATTGGATAAATCCAAGGGTGTCGTCGCGACTCTGCTTGTTCAGAACGGAACTCTCGAATCGGGCGATGTCGTTGTGGCAGGAACTGCCTACGGCAAATTACGTGCACTTTCCGATTTCCACGGTAAACCTGTGAAGAAAGCTGGTCCATCCATGCCAGTATCTGTGCTCGGCTTGAATGACGTTCCTTCAGCGGGCGATCTGTTCGAGGTTGTTAGCGCCGAGCGTGAAGCGCGTAGCATTGTCAATGAACGCATCGAAGTTGCGAAAACCCGGGCACAATCCAGGAAGAAAGTTTCTTTGGAAGATTTGTTTGCCAATGTCCAGGCGGGTGAAGCCAAGGAATTGAACCTGATCGTCAAAGCCGATGTACAAGGCTCTCTCGATCCCATCGTTACCGAGTTGAATAAACTTGGCGAAGGTGAAATTGGCGTCAAAGTTCTTTACTCGGAAACTGGTAATATCGGTGAGAACGATGTTATGTTGGCAGCGGCGTCCAACGCGATCATTATCGGCTTCAATGTGCAAGCGGATGTCTCTGCTCGCCGCGTGGCGGAAAAAGAGGGCGTGGATATTCGGCTGTACGAGATTATCTACCGAATGACCGAAGATATCGAAAAAGCCCTCAACGGTATGCTCGAACCGAAGACCAAGGAAAAAATTATCGGGCGTGCTCAGGTGCTTGCTGTATTTTCGGCGTCAAAGTTTGGCAAGGTCGCCGGCTGCAAAGTCATCGATGGCGAATTGCGACGTAACTCCAAAGTACGCTTGTATCGCGGCACAGACCTCGTCTATGAGGGTGATATGGGCTCCCTGCGCCATGAAAAGGATGATGTGAAGGAAGTGAAGCAGGGCTATGAATGCGGTGTCGGTTTCAAGAACTTTAGTGATATTCAAACTGGCGATCAACTGATTTGTTATGTGGTCGAGAAATCCGAATAACAAGATCTGGAACATTGTCTATCGAAAGTCGTAATATAAGTATGCCGTCTGGAACTCGCTTACAACGCATTTCGGATCGAATCCGCCAGGAACTCTCGGAGATGTTGATTCGAGAGATCAACGATCCACGCCTAAAACAAATCTATGTCACAGATGTGAAAGTGGATCGGGAATTAGCATACGCGGATATCTTCGTTTCCGCCGTGGAGGGTGTTTCCCGCTCGGCCGATGTTCTCGCGGGGCTGGAGTCTGCTTCCGGTTTTATCAGGCGGAATCTAGCCTCACGAGTGGAACTGCGCGCCTTCCCACAACTGCGTTTTCATTGGGACATGACACCTGAAAATGCAGATCACATTGAAAAGGTCCTTGCGGAATTAAGGAAAAAGCAATAAACTACTGTATCTTTACAGAAACAAATAGGTAAACAAGAGGAAATTTATCGAAATGACAGAAGAGATAATCGGGGCGATCAAACAGCGTTTAAATAGATCCCAAAATATTATTATTGCCTCTCATGTCCGCCCGGATGGTGATGCCATAGGTTCGTTGCTGGGCTTAGGGTTAGCGTTGTTAAACGCGGGCAAGTCGATTCAAATGGTTCTTGTTGATGGTGTTCCAGCCTCTTATCGACACTTGCAGGGAAGCGAGCTCATCGTAAAAGAACCGGCCGCAGAACATGATACATTCATTACAGTCGATTGCGCAGATTTCAAACGAGTAGGAAAAGACTTTCAAAGTTTTGGTCAGCCCGATATTAATATCGACCATCACAAAACAAACGAGAACTTTGGGAAGCTTAACTTGATCGAAGCAGCGGAAGTTGCTACCTCTGCCATTCTGGCAAATTACCTGCCTGCCTGGGGATTCGAAATCACGAGACCGATCGCGGAAGCCCTCCTGACGGGAATTATCACGGATACGCTTGGTTTCCGCACATCAAATACAAACCCTTCTGCCTTACGATTATGTGCCATGCTGATGGAGACCGGCGCGAACATGCCAGATCTCTATATGCGCTCATTAGTGCATAAAAGCTTCCCTGCGGCGCGATATTGGGGCGCGGGACTTTCCAGCCTGGAGCAGGAAAATGGGATCGTTTGGGGAACACTCACGCTGGAAGACAGGAAACAATCGGGCTATAGTGGGAATGATGATGCTGATCTCATCAATTTGATATCATCCATTCACGGCAACAAGGTAGGGATGATTTTCGTTGAACAAAGTGACAGGCACGTGAAGATTTCATGGCGGGCATTGGAAGAGGGGATCGATGTTTCACCGATCGCAAAACAATTTGGAGGTGGAGGTCACGCCGCAGCAGCAGGTGCTGACATCCCTGGCACATTGAATGAAGTTCAACCGGTGGTATTAAAAACCACCAGGGAACAGCTGGGACTTTAACCCAAAATTCAGACAAATGTGTCATAATTAGAATGGAAAACCTAAGGAGGAATGAAAGTGAATAGTCAAGATATAAAAAACGCTATCTCGGGAGTCCTGGTTGTTGATAAGCCAGTCGGGATGACATCACATGATGTGGTGCAGGCGATTCGTAATGGTACAAACTTGCGCCGCGCGGGACATACCGGTACATTAGATCCACGTGCTTCAGGAGTACTTGTCATTTTGGTGGGACCTGCAGTTCGGTTAAGTGAGTATGTTTCTGCCTCAGATAAACGATATCAAGCGATCATCCGATTGGGTGGGAGAACCGACACCTTTGATGCAGAGGGAAAGGTCACTCCCACGAGTCAACCGGTCAATGTAACAGAACAGCAATTTGAAGA
>Ga0137367_10003719_pt1 | contig 12325 bp, 11 predicted proteins | sample SagtaG_14_FD_104939 | JGI IMG/M metagenome (GOLD analysis project Ga0137367, IMG submission 104939) | Vadose zone soil microbial communities from Sagehorn Ranch, Mendocino, California, USA - Sage1_L_80_16 metaG | ecosystem: Environmental > Terrestrial > Soil > Vadose zone | place: USA... | reverse complement strand
TGAGAGCGGTCACGATATTTGATGGGCGTGCGATCACGGTAATTGAGGGCCGCCGGCGGCGACGAGTTCGGGGGCGACGGTGGCGAGCTTGTATCGGATGTAGCTGACGTAGCCGGGCTCTGGCGGCTCTGCGATCAGTTCGTCGATCACCGGCCGGATGTAGTGGAGAGTTGCGATCGGCGCGAGCGGTGGAGCGCTTTGCGAGCGGAAGGTCCTGCGCGCGACGGCAAGGATCAGCGCTGCATGCACGACTTCGAGGGAGATCCCACGGTCGTAGAGTTCGCCGGCAAACCGGCGGTCACTGCGGCGCAGGTGCCCAGTGGTGCCGGGAGCGAGGCGATAGAGGTCGAGGGCCCGCTGGACGTAGAGCCGGCGCGAGATCGGTGGCGGCAAGGTCATACCCTGGCGACCGTCTCGACGGTTCTGGACTTGGGCCGCGGCTGCGCGTAGGCCTCGAGGTAGAGCTTCTGATCGAGCTGGCGCAGCTCGCGCCGGGCGGCGAGGGCGAGGAGATCGCTGGCCATGATCGAGAGCACGCGCAGGTTCCCCGCCGCATGCTCGGCGAGGGTAGTCATCAGCTCGGGCGTCATGAGGTGCGGGTTGCCGGCCTGGTCGAGGGCCTGACGGAGCCAGTCGAGCAGCTCCTTCGGGGTCAGGTAGTCGAGGTTGAGTCGCACGCGGATACGGCTGGCAATGGGGAGCAGGGCCTCGCGTCGAAACTCCTGGACGAGCCGGCCGTCACCGACGAGGACGACCGTGAGGATGGCGCGGGAGTCGAAGTCGGTGGAGGCCAGGATACGCAGCTCGGCGAGGACGGGGTGGGACATCTCCTGGGCTTCATCGATGAGGAGGACGGGGCGATAGCGAGTGGCCTCCACGTGGGCGAGCCACTTCTCGCGCAGGGCCTTGAATCCGGCCCAGCGATTGTGCGGAGCGAGGAGGACACCGAAGAGGGCGCCGATCTCGCGGTAGAAGTCGCCGAGGCCGCTCTGCGGGCGCACCACGACCCCGACCTGCACGTCGGGCAGGGTGGCGAGGTGATGTGCGAGGAGGCGCAGGGCGGCAGACTTGCCGGTGCCGGGATCACCCGTGATGAGGGCGAAGCCTCCCTCGCGCACCTGGTGTTCCATGCGCCAGCGGAAGTGGTCTAGCGTGGGCGGCGTCCACAGGGCCTCGACCGGGACGTCGGGGGTGAAGGGATTCCACTTGAGGCCGTAGAGGGCCAGCAGCTTGTGAGTCATTTCTCCTCCTTGGGGATGTAGGCGGGCGGCAGCCCGGTGGCGGCGTATTCGGTCATGAGCTTGCGCAGGAGCGGAGCGATGCCGGCGGGCTCTTGGAGCGCCTGCGGTGCGGTCGGCTTGGTGACTCCCCGGAAGCCGTCGGCATTGCGGGCCTTGTCGAGCGGGTAGAGCCGCGAGAGCACGGCGCCGGTGCGCTCGTCCACGAGCCAGACGTGGGTGAGATCCCAGCTCGCGTAGCGGAAGGGGAGCTTTCTCAGGTGGCGGAAGCGGGAGGGGATCTCGAAGCGGACCCCCTCGATGCTGGCGGTTCCGTCGCTCCGGCGCTGGCTGCGCGTCTCAGCGGCGGTGAAAGCCAGGCGCAGATCGTCCAGGGTGGGACTCTCGCGTCCGACCGTGGGGCCGTCGAGCCAGCGCGCCAGGGGAGCCTGGGAGATCTCCGAGTGGACCTCACGGTTGTATTCCATCTCCAGCCAGGCCTGGGTGGCTTCGTTGAGCAGGGCGAGGGTGAGATCTCTCTGGCCTTCCAGCATAGCGAGCAGCCGTCCTTCCACCGGGTTCCAGAACGCCTCTTGTTTTCCGTTCTGATAGGGGCTGTACGGGAGGGTCGTGTGCTGGGTGACGGACAGGCGGGTGAGCCCCTGTGTGGTCTCTCTTGCGATCATGGCGGACCCGTTGTCGGAGAGGAGGGCGCGGGGCAGCCCCCGCTTGAGAAAGGCCTGCACGAGACCGTGGACCAGGCTCTCGGCCGTCTCGTCGAGATACCACTGGGCGTGACAGACCAGGCGCGAGCGGTCGTCCAGGATGGCGAGCAGGATCGGGGTGACCCACTCTCCCTGTGGCCTGAGCACCTTGAGCGAGCCGTGATGGAAGTCGAGGTGCCACAGCCCGCTCACGTACTTGCTTTCGAAGCTGCGCACCTCGCGGCCGGCGAGGTGCTCCCGGGCGCGGATCTCCCCTTCACGCTCCTGGCGAGGCCGCCTTCGGCGCTGCCGGAGCAAGCCCTGGGCAGCCATGAAGCGGCGCACGGTCGGGTATGAAGGCGCCGCACCCAGGTCGGGATCGCCCTCGATCTGCACGGCCAGGTTGTCGAGGTGGAGCTTGTAGCTCCAGCTCGGGTGCTCCTCGTGCTGTCGCCGCAGCGCCTGTGCCAGCTTGTCCGTGATCGCCAGGAAGCGCCCGCTGTCCTCGCGGAGCTTCCGGCGGAGCACTCCTACCGGATCTGAGCCCGCCCGCGCCGCGTAGTACCACCGCTCGATGGTGGACAGCCCGAAGCGCACGAGCTCACCGGTCGTAGGATGGCGCCACGGCTTTTCGGCCAGCCGCGAAAGCTCCGCACGCAGTTCTCCAGGCGCCGGCGGCGACGCCAGCAGACCTCCGACGACGCCAAAGCGCAGATGAGCCCAGCGCTCGTGCGACCGCGGCCGTTCATCCCCCGACATGGCTTCCTCCTCCCGCGCCTGCCATCAGTAAGGCGCCGGAGGGAAGCTACGGCCGCCGCAGAACGACTTCGAGATGCATCTTCTGCGGGTCCGCGCCGACCCTCAGAAAGCTCGGGCCGCGCCGATCGGCGACACGAGACGCAGCACCGCGACGACTCGGCTCTCCGGATCGCTGATCTCGGAGAAGGCGCCGAGGAGTGCCCCGGGCATGCTCTTCCCTCGAGCGGGAGCGGCGAAGCGGCCTCGCGCTGACTGCCACACGCGGCTTGTCACGAACGTCTCACGCCAGAAGCGGCACCAGCGTCTCGCCGTCCGCACGCTCACCGCGAAGGTCTCGCACAGCCGATTCAGCCGCTCCGGGGTGGGGCCGTCCCGCAAGACGGGCAGCAGCAGGACCACCACCCCGAAGAACACCTTCCGCCCCAGAAACCGCAGCGACGGCGGCGTCATCCGGCGCCGGCACCCTTCCGTCGCGCAGCAGAAGCTGAACCGGATCGCGCTCCCGCGCGCCAGGCCGGGGGGGCCGCCTCGAGGCTTCCGTTCGTACGCAGCGCCGTGCAGCACGCCACCGCACGCACACCCGCCTCGCCGTGCTTCGCCCGCAAGCTCCTCGTCGAGCGTCAACAGCAGATCGAAAAATCTGGAGTCCCGGAACAAGACCTGGTACAAGTGGATCTCTCCTTCCGCTTCAAGCAACGAAAGGAGAAAGCCCCTCGCGGCCGGTGTCAAGCCGACCACGAGGGGCCCTTCGAAGCCGCGGGCGCGCGCCTGCGGCGCGGATGATGACGGGGTCACCTTATCCGATGGGCTCCCTCGAATACAGTGATCAGGAAACCGGGGCTACTCCCTCAACTAGCGGGATCAGGCTCAGGGGGCAGGCCGATCAACGGGCGAGCCGCGGAATCCATCGGGGAACGCGGCGGCAGTATTCGTCGAAAGCCGCGCCGAAGCGCCGGCGGTGAGCGGGCTCCTCGTAGAGCACCGTGAACAGGTGGAAGCCGAGGAACACGGCTCCCGCGTAGGCGAAGAGCCGGGAGGAGCCGAAGAGAGCCGCCTCGCCCACGAGCACGCTGACGACGCCCAGGTACATCGGATTCCGCGTGCGGGCATAGAGCCCGCGGTCGACGAGGTGGCGCGGGGGGTCGATGGGCGCCGGGGTCCCCTGCCCGAAGCGGCCGAACGCGTACGCGCACCAGGCGTAAAGGAGCGCCCCCGCCAGGATCAGCAGCCCCCCAAGGCGGCCGGGATCCCTTCGACCCGCCCCCCGGGGCCGCCTCGCAGCAGGAGCGAGGGCAGGAGCACCGTGATCGTGCCCGGTGCGACGAGCGTGAATAGCACGATCTTCAAGAACAGCCGCAGGTGATCAGCCTCCGCTTCCCCAGGTTCCCATCCTCATGGCTTTCTCCCTTGCGTGATCACCTTCGGCTCCTTCCAGCGGCCCTCCGCCTGAAGGGCCCGGCGCAGCACGAACTCGATCTGCGCGTTCAGGCTGCGCAGGTCGTCGTTCGCCCAGCGTTGGAGCGCCTCCAGCACGGCGGGATCGGCGCGGAGAAGGAACGCCTTGCGCTCGGCCACCGGATCAGTGGTAGAGCGTCCCCGTGTTCACCACCACCCGCCAGATCCACTCGCGAATCATCGTCGTCCCTCCCATGATGTCTATACGATATCACTTTGCAAGCTACGGGTCAAGGATGGCAAACGCCCCGGGGGTATGCTTGGAGGTGGCGGCATGCTGGCGGTCTTCCTCTTGGTCGTCGCGGGAGCCGTGGGTCCGGAAGAGACTCCGAGCGACACGCCTGCTGCGGCCGAGGCACGTGAGAGGAAGCCGGTCCCGCGCCTGCGCCTCGGGAGCTTCGCCTACCCGTCGCTCCCCGAGCCCGCTTCCCCCACGCACGGGGCGGGGCTTCCCCGTTTCGACACCCACATCGACGTGGACGCCCGGGCCCGTCCGGACCCCAACGCGGCCATGGCCGTCTTCTGGCGGAAATGGAACCTGGACGACACCTCCATCTACGGCCGCGGCATCGCGGTGCAGGACACGAAGGGAGGCGGCTTCAACGTCCTGCCGCTCGTGGACTGGGGCCTCAAGAAATTGCGCGGGCGCAAGGAGAAGAGCCCGCCCCTGGACCTCGACAGCGCGGAAGCATCTCCGTCGCCTTGACCCTCAGGGCGCTGCGCGCCCCCTCCGGCCCAGCACCACGGCGACTGCGACCAGCGTCCAGGTCAGGAGGGCAAGGAGCACCAAGGCCGCATTCAGGTAGTGCCAGGCCGTGGCGCCGCGGCCCGGGAGCAGGCGGGCCAACGCCTCCCCGGGCCCGACCTCGAGCACGCTCACCGCGAGGGCAAGCGCGAGCAGCGTCCCCCAGAGGGCGAACGCCCAGACCACGAACAAGGCCGGACGGCCGAAGAGGCCGAGCCAGAGCTCGCGACCCCGCCGGCGGCGGCGGTCCGGACCGGCACCAGGATGCGTCACGGGGCTTGCTGGCCTGGGCCTACTTGATCGGCTCTCCGGCCTCGATCCGGGCCAGGTATTGAAGCAGCGTGGGCTCCTTGTGCCCCAGCGCGCGGGCCTTGCCCGCGGCCTTCTTGAAGTTGTCCGCGTCCTTGAGGCCGAAGTAGGCCCAGCCCAGGAACGCGTAGGCCTGGTCGCTGTTGGGGGCGATGGCGGTGGCCTTCTCGAGGGCGGCGACCGCATCCTTGTAGCGCTTGGCCCCCACGTATGCCTGGCCGAGGTAGATCCAGGCGTCGGCGCGGTTGTAGCCGGGGGAGGCGGTGACCTTGCCCAGCTCCTCGATCGCCCGGTCCAGTTGCTTCTGGGCCACGAGGGCGGCACCGAGGTTCGTCCGGTAAGTGGGGTTGGCAGGGTCGAGGGCCACGGCCTTGTCGAGCGGTCCGAGGGCCGCAGCGGGGTTGCCCTTCAGCACGAGGTTGACGAAGCCGAGCTGGAACTGCGCCTCGGCGTTCTTCGGGTCGAGCTCCGTCGCCTTCGCCAGCTCCGCGATCGCCGGGTCCGCCTGCCGCTGGGCGGCGAGGGCTTTGCCGAGCATGACCCGCACCTCGGGCACCGTGGGGTTCTGGTCGCGCAAGGCGGTCAGGTCCTGCACCGCGAGGGCGGGCTGGCCCTGGGCCAGGTACTCGAGGGCCTTGGCCGCCTTCACCTCCACCGCGAGCCGCTGGGCGTCGGGATCGTTCTCGGCCATGGCGGCGGCGATGCTCGCGTCGCCCACGGCGTCGCCCGCGCGGTTCAACGCCATCTTGACCCGCGCGGACTCCTTGTAGGCGTCGATGGCGCCGGGCGCGGACTCAATGACCTGCTTGAGCATCGGCTCCGCTTCCGCGGCGCGCCCCGTGCGGCGCAGCACGCGGGCGAGGCCGATGGTGGCGGAGGCGAGCTTGGGATCCCCGGACAGGGCCTGCCGGTAAGCCGCCTCCGCCGCGACCATGTCCCCCTTGGCTTCCTGCGCATAGCCGAGCGCAGTGGCGGCGGCCGGGCCCCCGCCCGCGGTCCCCGCCTTCTGGGCAAGCTCCACTGCCTCGTCACCCTTACCCTCCTGGGCCCGGAGCCGCGACAGGGCGATGGTCGGCCAGACGCCGCTCGGATCGGCCGTGGCGGCGGCCTGGGCGCTGGCCGGGGCGTCGGCCATGCCGCGCGACGCCTGCAGGACCGCCAGGCGGCCGAGGGCCTCGCCCTTGGCGGCGCCGGCGACCTTGTCGGCCGCCGCGCGATAGGCGTCGATCGCGAGGTCGACGTCGTACTTCGACTCCAGGGCCCGGCCGAGCCGGAGCGAAGCCTCCCCCGCCGTCGCCTCCGCACCCTGGGCCTTGCGGAGCAGGTCGATCGCGCCGTCCAGGTCGCCGGCCGCGCTCTTCTCCTCGGCCTGCTTCAGCAGGTCCGCGGGGACGGCCGAGATCGGCTTCTTCTCGTCCTTCTTCTTGCCCTTCTCCTGGGCGCCGGCGGAGAAAGCCAGGAGCAGGGTGAGCACGAAGACCCATCGAGTCATGGGACGCCTCCCGGTCTGCATCGAGGGACCACCGTTTCCTTGGCGTGATTTCGAGCCGGACCGATCCTAGGCTCCGCGCGCCGCCATCGTCAAGGCGATGAATGCCTGGAGGGGGATAGGATGTTGGGAGTGAGGACGCGGAGCCAGACATGCAGCAGCGTTCCCTCCCCCCTACGTGGGGGAGGATAGGAGGGGGGGTCGATGAACGAAGGGGGTCGATGAATGACTGAGCAAACCCACTTCCGAACCTGCCACCTCTGCGAGGCCATGTGCGGGGTTGCGATCGAGGTGGAGGGGGAGCGGATACTCTCACGAGGACCCCGACCGCCTGCGCCGCCCGCTGCGCCGGACCGCGGGCGGCTGGGCCGAAGTGGGCTGGGACGAAGCGCTGGACGAGGCGGCCGAGCGCCTGGCCGAGATCCAGAGGGCCCACGGGCGGAACGCGGTGGCGATCTACCAGGGCAACCCCGTGGTCCACAACCACGGCTCGGTCCTCTTCTCCCAGTTCCTCTTGAGAAGCCTGGGCAGCCGCAGCCGCTACTCCGCCACGTCCGTCGACCAGCTCCCCCAGATGCTGGCCTCGTTGCTGATGTTCGGCCACCAGCTCCTGCTGCCGATCCCGGACCTCGACCGCACCGACTTCCTGCTCATCCTCGGCGCGAACCCCCTGGCCTCGAACGGCAGCCTCATGACCGCGCCCGGGGTGGAGAAGCGGCTCCACGCGATCCGCACCCGGGGGGGCCGGGTCGTCGTGGTGGACCCGCGGCGGACCGAGACCGCGGCCGCCGCCGACCAGCACCTGCCCATCCGCCCGGGAGCCGACGTTTTCCTGCTGGCGGCCCTGATCCACGCGCTGTTCGCGGAGGAGCGCGTGCACGTGGGCCGGCTGGCCGACGGCACCGACGGCCTGCATGTCCTCGCGGACGCCGTGAAGCCCTTCGCGCCCGAGGCGGTGGCCGCCCGCACCGGGCTCGAGGCGGGCGCGATACGCGCCCTGGCCCGCGACTTCGGCGCCGCTCCGTCCGCCGTGGCCTACGGCCGGGTCGGGGTCTGCGCCCAGGAGTTCGGGGGCCTGGCCTCGTTGCTGGTGAACGCGCTCAACGTCGTGACCGGGAACCTCGACCGGCCCGGAGGGGCGATGTTCCCGCGGCCGGCGGCGGACGTCGTCGCCTTCGCGGACCGCATCGGGCAGCGCGGCCACTTCGACAAGGGACGGAGCCGGGTCCGCGGCCTGCCCGAGTTCTCCGGCGAGTGGCCGGTGGCGACCCTGGCCGACGAGATCGAGACCCCGGGACCCGGCCAGGTGCGCGCGCTCCTCACGAACGCGGGGAACCCCGTGCTCTCCGCCCCCAACGGGGCGCGCCTCGACCGCGCCCTCGGGACCCTCGAGTTCATGGTCTCGATCGACGTCTACCGCAACGAGACCACGCGCCATGCCCACTTGATCCTGCCCCCGGCCTTCGGCCTCGAGCGCTCGCATTACGACCTCGTGTTCCACGCCCTGGCCGTGCGCAACACCGCGAAGTACTCGCCGGCGCTCTTCCCTCCGGCCCCCGGCGCGCGCCACGACTGGCAGATCCTGCTCGAGCTGGCGGCGCGCCTCGAAGCGGCGCGAGACGGTGCGAGCCTTCCCAAATGGTTGAAGCGCGCGTTCCTCCGCACCCTCGGTCCCGACGGGATCGTCCGCCTCATGGTGCGCTTCGGGCCCCATGGGCCGGGGCTGGTCCCGTTCCGCCGCGGCCTCACCCTCGGCCGGCTGAAGAAGCAGCCGCACGGAGTCGATCTCGGGCCGCTCGAGCCGTCCCTGCCCGGGCGCCTCTACACGCGCGCCCGGCGGATCGACCTTGCCCCGACCCGGCTGGTCGAGGACCTGCGGCGAGCCTTCGTGTCCCTGTCGACCGAAGCGAGGGGGGACGGCGGGCTGGAGCTGATCGGCCGGCGCGAGCTGCGGAGCAACAACTCGTGGATGCACAACTGCGAGCGGCTCGTGAAGGGCCGCGACCGGTGCACGCTGCTCATGAGCCCGGAAGACGCGAGCCGGCGGCGCCTGACGAGCGGCCAGCGGGTCCGGGTGACCTCCCGGGTCGGCTCGGTGGAGGTCGCGCTCGAGGTTTCCGACGCGATGCGGTCCGGGGTGGTGAGCCTGCCCCACGGTTGGGGGCACGGACGGGCGGGGACCGCCCTCCGGGTTGCGAGCGCCGTGCCCGGAGTGAGCCTGAACGACCTGACGGACGACCTGCGGGTCGACCCCCTCTCCGGCAATGCCGCCTTCAGCGGGGTCCCCGTGGAGGTGACGAGCCGGTAGCACGATCACTCTATGTCATGCTCACCAACGCGTAAGGCTTGTCGAGTTCTGACGAGGGGAAATTTCTTGAAGGTAGTGCCAGCTGCCCCAAGTTTCCCCTTGACAAGTTTCGGAAGGCCCTTCGATCGGCGCGATCGGCAAGCGTGGAGATGCGTGCTTGAGCGCCGCAGAGGCGCGGAGCGCGTCGCAATCAAGGTGTGACCCTTAGAAGCGGAATCGCCCTCGCGGCTTCGCGCCCGCGCGCTCCCAGGACGTCGAAAACCCGCGGCCTATATTCCGTTCATGGAAGAGAAGCGACCCCTCCAATCGATCCCTGACGACGAGCTGCTCGACCGCCTGGCCGAGCTCATGGGCCAGTCCCGGCGCGTCGAGGCCGACATCGTCGCCCACATCGCCGAGGTGGACGAGCGAAGGCTCTATGCCCGCGAGGCCCTTCCCTCGATGTTCGCCTACTGTACGGACGTCCTGCACCTCTCCGAGGCGGAAGCCTATCTCCGCATCTCGGCGGCCCGGGCGTCGCGGGAGCATCCAATGCTCCTGACCATGCTGGCGGACGGCCGTCTTCACCTGACCGCGATCGCCAAGCTCGCCCCGCACCTCACCCGCGAGAACAGGGACGGGCTCCTGGAACGAGCCACCCACCGGTCCAAGCGTCAGATCGAAGAGCAGATCGCCGAGATCGCGCCCCGGCCCGACGTTCCGGCGATGGTGCGCAAGCTTCCCGAGAGAGGGACCCTACCCACGGCCAGCCTTCTCGTCGTTTCGAACCGCGGAGAGAATCCGACCCTCGAACTCCGTCCGGACGGAGTTGCGGCAGCGCACACGGAGGCGCGGCAGGACGCTCCTTCGTCGGCCTCCGTCGTCCAGCCCCTGTCCCCTGGCCGCTACAAGGTGCAGTTCACGGCCAGCGCCGAGTTCCAACACAAGTTGGAACGGCTCAAAGCGCTGATGGGCTCAAAGGGGCGGGACGGCGACTTGGCGGCGGTCATCGAGCAGGCCGTCACCGAGAAGCTCGAACGGCTCGAAGCCAGGCGCTTCGCGCGGACGAAGGCACACCGCAAGGGTCCCGCAAAGGCGGAAGAGATAGCAGAAGAAGATGGATGCACTGTTCCCCACTCGCGCCACATTCCTGCGGCCGTCCAGCGCGCCGTGCGGGAGCGCGACGGAGACCAATGCCGCTACGTGGACGAGCAGGGTCGACGATGCAAGCAGCGCGACCACCTCGAATTCCACCATCGGCACCCGTTCGGCCTGGGGGGCGACCACGAGGTGTCGAACATCCGGCTGATGTGTCACGCCCACAACGCCTACCTGGCCGAGTGCGACTACGGCCGGGAAGCCATGGGCCGTCATCGGCGTCCGCGTAGTCGAGCCTCCCCCCCGGCGGCGCGCGGCTAGACGGGCATTCCGGCTTAAACCGGCATCAAGGACGCCTCCGCCCCTCCAGGGTAGCCTGCCAGAACTGCATCGGCCGAGACTGCCTCAGCCCGTGGATTTCCATTGACTTCCACCTTCGCCCGGCGGAACACTTTTCCTTGCTGCTGTTTGGCGGTGCGGAGGGCCCTTCCCCCACCCCTTTTTGTTGTGTTACAGTGCCAGTCAGCCGCAACATCTAGGGGTTTGAATGGGTTCCATGCGTCTGGAGTCGGTGGAGATCGTCGGGTTCAAGAGCTTCTGCGACAAGCAGGAGCTCTCGTTCAAGGGCGGGGTCACGGGCATCGTCGGCCCCAATGGCTGCGGGAAGAGCAACATCTCCGACGCGATCTCCTGGGTGCTGGGCGAGCAGAGCGTGAAGAGCCTGCGCGGGTCCTCGATGGAGGACGTGATCTTCGCGGGCAGCCAGTCGCGCCAACCCCTGGCCATGGCCGAGGTCAACCTCAAGGTCTCGGGCCTGAACGGCAACAGCCCCGACGGCAGCCCCGATTGCGTGGTGACCCGCCGGCTCTACCGGAACGGCGAGAGCGAGTACCTGATGAACGGCCAGGTGTGCCGCCTGCGGGACGTCCACGAGCTGTTCATGGACACCGGGCTCGGCTCGAAGGCCTACTCGATCATCGAGCAGGGCAAGATCGGCCTCATCCTCTCGAGCAAGCCCGCGGACCGCCGCGCCCTCCTCGAAGAAGCGGCCGGGATCACCAAGTACAAGGCGCGCCGCCGGCAGACTCAGCTCAAGCTGGAGGCCGCCCAGCAGAACCTGCTCCGCGTCAACGACATCGTCCACGAGGTCGAGAAGCAGCTCGAGAGCCTGAAGCGCCAGGCCAGCAAGGCCCGCCGCTACCGGGCGGTGCGCGAGGAGATGCAGGCGGTCGAGCGAGTGCTCTTCGGCCGGCGCTTCCTCGATCTCATGGAGCAGACGCGGACGCTCGGCGAGCGCTTCGACGCCGAGTCGGAGCGGGAGCGGGCGGCCACGGTTGCCCTCGAGACCGAGGAAGCCCGGATGGAGGTGCGCCGCCAGGCCCTCTACGAGGAGGAGGCGCGGCTCGAGGAGGTGCGGGGACGGCTGAACGACCTGACCCTCGCCGTGGACCGCTACCAGGGCAAGAGCGGCTACGCCAAGGACCAGATCGCGGAGACGGCGACCCGGGCCGAGCAGGCCGCGCGCGAGGCGGACGAGCTCCAGTCCCGGGTGGGGCCGCTCGAGGACATGCTGGCCACCCGCCGCCGCGACGAGGAGCAGTTGCGCGCGGAGCGGGGGGCGGCCGAGGCGGAGACGGGGGCGGCCGAGGCGGCGGTACACGAGGCGGCGGCGACCCAGGCCTCGACCGAGGCCTCGCAGGAGCGGGCGCGCGAGGCCCAGGTCACGCTCCTCGGCCGCATGGCCGCGCTGCAGAACACGCAGGCCGCCGTCTCCGGCAACGCGGAGCGCGCGGGGGCCGACCTGCTGAAGCTCGCGGCCGAGCGCGAGGAGCTGGAGCGCGAGTGGGTCCGGGTGGGAGCGGGCCGCGGGGGCGCGCAGGTCCGCGGCCAGGAGGCGGAGACCCTCCTGGCCCGGCTCGGGCAGGAGCGGGAGGAGGCCACCCTCCGCGCGGCTTCGGCCCGCGTCCGCGCCGAGTCCCTGGAGGGCGAGGCCGACGGCTTCCAGAGCGAGCGGGACAGCCTGGCCGGCCGGCTCGCCTCGCTCCACGAGATCGTCGAGACCCACGCGGCGTTCGACGAGGGCGTTCGCGCGCTGCTGGCCCGTCCGGAAGGGCTCGAGGTCATGGGCGTGGTGGCGGACGTGATCGAGACCGACTCCGCCTGCGAGCGCGCGGTCGAAGCCTTCCTGGGCGATCGGCTCCAGGCCGTGCTCGTGCCCGACGCGTCCCACGCCGTGCGCGGGGTAAGGTGGCTGCAGGAGTC
>Ga0137367_10003712_pt1 | contig 12338 bp, 9 predicted proteins | sample SagtaG_14_FD_104939 | JGI IMG/M metagenome (GOLD analysis project Ga0137367, IMG submission 104939) | Vadose zone soil microbial communities from Sagehorn Ranch, Mendocino, California, USA - Sage1_L_80_16 metaG | ecosystem: Environmental > Terrestrial > Soil > Vadose zone | place: USA... | reverse complement strand
CATTTGCTCTACCTGCGGCACTCCGCATGACGACACGCGGACTCAAGCCGAGTATTTGAGCGGTATTCGACCTCCTGCTTGCCCTCTTTGTAATTCTGGTTGGGATGTTTGGGAGCTTCGCTTTGCTCCCATCCCGCTTGAAAAGAACCGCGCACAAATTGCATCATGGCTTGGACAACTCCCGTTTCCATCAGCCATTGATCTTGTATGCACAGAGAAAGGTATTCGGGTGCGTATGTTTACGCCGCCCGGGTCCGCAGATGGAGCAATCCGTTCATGGGCATCCATGACTCACCAGCAAACGCGATGGGTGAAGCTGTCGTCGAGTGCCATCCCAGAATCAAAAATGAGATTTGCCCTCAAAAATGCAACACATGTTCCCTCGGTATCGCTCGCGGATAGGGGAGGGGATCCAATGCTGGCTATCAGCGGATACCTGATGAACCATCGCAGAGAAAAAGATAACGGTATTCGAATGTGGTTTACGGGCAAAGACCCTGAACTGCAAGCCAAATTGCAGGCGCTTGTTTCTTATTCATACGGCACAGAATCAGGTGTTGGCGACTCGTCTCCCAATCCCTGGGGCATGCGCTTGACTGTCCTCAGGGTGTTTGTAGCTCTAGGTATTCTCATTGCTGGCGTGTTTGCCGGAGCGACAACTGCAGGATGGCTCAACATCTGGGTTGGAATACTTGGTGCGCTAGCCGGTGGCATCCTGGCACTCGTTTCTACGTTTGGCGTTCTCGATTGGATGAATTGGCGTTCAATTCCTAAGACAATCATCGAAGCGAAGATTGAAGATATCCTGCTCAAGACCACGATTATTTATTACGGTGACTCTGACCCCGACGACTTAACTCTCCTGACTGGATTCAACCAGTGGATTCCAATGAGTCCAGAAGATAAGGAATGGCCATTCATTCGCTCTTGTCCGATCACTCTTTCGGCTACGGATATGGCCACCATGGTCGCTCCTCCAGAGATGGGCGAAACAAGTGGCGTCATGGCAAGAGATGTCATTCAAGAAATCCCTGCACCACCACCATCCGAGCCGCTTTTGGAAGCACCTTTCAAGGTCGGCACGAGCATAGCCGATGATAGGCTAGTTGGTATAGATCCCGATGCTCACGGCATTGCAACGGGGGGGAGTCGTTCGGGTAAAACATCAATTGCTTACTCGATGCTCGTTCAACTGATTCAAAAGGGCGATGACGCGCCTGGGATTTTTCTCGTCGATCCACATTTATCCCTGGCAGACGGGCTTCTCGAGGTAATTCACAACTTACCTGACGAACAGCGCGAGAAAGCAATTAAGCGTCTCCGCATTATCTCCCCGGATCAACCAGAGGTAGTGCCTTTGAATCTGCTCACCATTAAAGAGTTCTCGTGGGCAGGCAATGCGATTGTTCAAATTGGTCGCCGCATCTGGGATGATTACTGGGGACCTCGTATGCAAGCGGCACTCCTTGGACTTTTCCGCTTGGCTCATGCCTGGAATCAGGCACAGGCCGCACGCGCGGCCGAGCTCGCACAACGTCGAGCAAATCAACCCACAGGCGACAGCATGGCGGCACCGACAACCAATGCGAATCAATCAACTACACAGATCGCACAAACTGAGACAACACAACCAGTACAGGCAGAAACAGCAACGCAACTGTCATTGGACAGCCTTGTAAGTGATCCAACAGACGGTGCGTTAGGTGAATTGGCTCCAGATGGGGCAGACGCCGAATCAGATGATTTGGATATTCCCCAAGACCCGTCAGAACTGGAGGCGCAAGTACAAGAAGCAGGAAGATTGGGATTAGATGAAACCGCACAAGTGCCTGGAGTTTTGGGATTGCTTCATGTGGTCTTCTCTGCATACAACCAGAAGTGGCGACATATTGCGATGAATTACATCCAGGGTGCTGATCGCCTTGGCATTCTCGCGCTCGATGCCCTCCTCGGGCAATTCGGCGCCGAAGATAAAGGCAAGGGTCAAGGCTGGATTACCGAAGTCGTATCACCAATCTTGTCAAAGGTCATGGCGTTGGAACTCTCTCCCTGGCTATTTTCGGCACTACACCAAGACTCATTTGTAGATATGGAGCAATGGGTCAAGGATCGATCATGGGTCATCATGCGCCTGCCAACAGGCCAGGTGGGACGGGAAAGCGCCCGCTTGATCGCCAGCGTCGTGTACAACGTGTTTGATGCAGCCTTCAGAAAAGCAACTTTTGAAAAACCCGTTCCATTTTATTTTGTCATTGATGAAGCTCAGGAAATTGGAACTGGCATGAGACTGGAAAGCATGCTGGCTGAAGGCGCAAAGTTTGGGGCAAGAATGTTTGTCTTGACTCAATCCCTCGCCATGATGAGAGGCACAGAAAATATGGAAGCGCTGGTCCAGTCCCTACTCGCCAATACCTCTACACAAGCGTTCTTTTCACCGGATCCCGAAGATGCCGACACCATACGGGCAATATTAAGCAGCTCCCATCGTTATGGCGATATCACCCTGGACTTGCCCACACTTCAATGCTGGCTCCGCGCGCGCGTGGGTGGTCACTGGCAGCCGCCCACACTGGTACGCATCCCACACGTAGGAACGAATAATCCCCAACACGTTCAGCAAGTCATTCGGGATGTTATTGCAGCTCATCCGGAAGATTACAAACATGTCGGTGATTGGGAAAAATCTGCAATCAAGGCAATCAAGCAAATGATTCCAGAGTCCCAATGGAATCTCTTGAATCAAGTGTTCACGCCAACCGAAGTTGAGAACATGATGGCCCCATATCAGAAAAAGGCTCGTGACGAAGAACTGAAACAAATTGCTTTGCAAAAAGCGAAGGCTGCAGCTGAAGCCAGAGGCGAAGACCCAGGGAGCGTAACTCGCTCCGATCAATATGAGACACAGAAAAAAGAAGAGCGAAAAGAACCCATAGACGAAGATAATGCGCGGCTTGACACACTCTATAAAGAGTATCCACAGGAATCCCACCTAAGGCCATGAAAATCTTACAACACACCTATATCCTACTTTCTCTCGTTACCATAATGGTTATTATTCCACTAGCGAAAATAGCCAGGGCGGAAGATCCATCAACTCCGATCACAGCATCGGAAAAAACATTTGTTATTTCAGACACATCTGTCGACGAAACAACGCCCGCGGCACATTACAGCGAGAGTGACCAATCATGGTCATTCTCTGCACAGATCCTTGAAATCAAGGATGTTTCGATATACGGGCGCCCAGGTTCAATAGTCAGGATCGAATTTGTAGATAGGGGAGAGGTAAATCAGGCATGGGCCGTCCTGAAAATAGACGACTATTCTTTTAGTGATAGCACCAGTGATATCACCGTAGGCGACCAGATTACCTTGCAGGTGTCTGGAGATTATGTTTCGCGCAATGGAGTGGATTGGAGCGCGTGCCCTAGGACTGATTTATATTGTCAACACGCCGGCTTTATTGAGGGAGGATTTCCCGTCAGCGAAGATTTTGGCGGCTTGACGATTAACCCATCCAATACGCTTATTCGCTGGGGTAGCGTAGCTTCGGATTGGATCAACGGAATGCTGGCATGGAAAATTCGTTTATCCGAAAGTTGATCTCCAACAAAGAGGTACGCGAGGCTATTGAATTGATGCTTATAGCGATAGCCATGATCGTGTTGGCCTATCTTGTAACCGCTGTCGCGCTTAGATACATGCCTGCTCCCTTTGGATCATTTGAAGAACTAATGAAACCGTGATAGCAGGGTTATGCCGCGCAAATGCCATATACCCAACTTCTTCGCCAGACGCGGAATTTCGTGTGATCACCTGCCCGAACATGTTTATAGACGGGCCAAGGAAATCATAGAAATGCTGGAAGATGGTGCACACTTTCAATCCGTTGATGGGAAGAGAATGGATTTTGACAAGTCCAAGGTTTCCATTCCGATCGGACGGAGATATCGCATGTTTGCCTACCTGCAGGGAAACAAGATAACCATCACACATTTGACCCCTCATGAAAACTACAACAACTTGCTCAAGCGTCGTCCGAGGGGAGGACTAGCAAAATAGTAAAGCAAAGCGGTTTGCTGTTTGACAAATTTTGACCCACGCGTATAATATCTTTATACGCCTGTCTGGGTGCCCCCCTCACCCCGACGGGCGTTGTTTATTTAGCAGGGTGAAGTTGTGTAACTTAACCCATAAAGTGGCCGCTTATTTTGAAAATGGCACTACTCAAAAATGTTATCCGATAAGGAAGAAATCGTCACAAAGTCTGGATAACAGATATTGAACAAATGGCTCTGTCTTCATTACTGAATAAAATCGTCTCGGTTTCGCAAGTTTTGAGCGCAATTGGCAAGAGAAGTACAAAAGTTTTTTCGGCCACTTTATCCTTCCAAAATTTACTTGCGGCCATTTTATGGTTCCAGATCGTCTGTGCTCTCTTGGTTTTCCCGTTCAAAGTAGGCTAATTTGCGGCCACTATATGCTTCCAGCCCCGGCCATTTTATGCGTAAAGTTACAAGTTGTTGTAACTTAACCCATAGTAGATGGCGCATTGAAACTGGATGATCTACAAAAGGCCCTCGAGCGCAAGCCGCGCTTGCTGGCTGCGGGCCAAGCCTCCAATGGGCTTGGAACGATCAATCCTGTTGCCAAAATCGTGAAGATGGCGCATGAAACTGGCACAATAGTTTACATCGATACCGTGCAGTATGCCCCCTCATGGTCCGATTGATGTGCAAAAACTGAGCTGCGACTTCCTATCTATGGTCTTACTGCTCCTCATTGCCTAGAAGATCGCGTCGCAACCTTCTCCTTCCGCCTGAAAGACCTGCCTCCGCGCAAGGCGGCCGAGCAACTGGCAGAGCAGGGGATCTACGTTTGGGATCGAGACTACTATGCCCTCAATGTAACCGAGAGGTTGGGCATTGAAGACAGCGGTGGCATGGTACGAGTTGGGGCAGCTCATTACAATACCCTGGAAGAACTTGAGCGCCTAAAAGACGCGCTCCTAAAATTTAGCGTAGGATAGCGGGTTAGTCTTTCAATGTTTTCTATCGATAATATATCATGTTAGGGCAGTGTAATTTTTGAGAAGATCATGTAGGTAGCCTCTGCAGTAGGATGACTGGATTATCAAGTTGAACATGCAATAGCGCTCCCCGGAAAGTGGGAGCGCTATTGCATGCTTATACAAATAATGATTCACGTACTCCTGTAATTCAATCAGCGGTCCACCATTTTTGTGAGGAATGTGTTGAGATCCTCAACTCGAATCAGTTTTCCATTTTGCAGCAACCATAACCTTGATACGAGTGCGGCACCTGGACTCATGTACCATCAGCACGTTGTGCTCAAAAAACCGTCACATTTCACCTCAATTTTAGTGCTGAAACCCAATGACTCAACTAGCACCAATGGTTATATAGGCAGCATTAATCACGAAAGAGTGGCTGGAATGCCCCGAATTTTGCAATATTGTATCCAAATGAGGATATTTGTCATTTCGTAAAGGGCATTACTTACTATCGTATATCCTTAAACTAGTCATATAATTTCTATTAAACCGCTCTGTTTAGATCAGTTTTCAGTATCTAGCGCAACGGTTGTGCAATCAGAAGCGGTATCGTGAAAAACGACAAAAAATCGAAGCCGCCATATATAGAAATGATTCGCTGATTCACGTAGAAATACCTGTATATTGGACATCCGGTTTGGCTGGTTTTAGCCAAGTTTTGCGAATTGATATGAATAGGCTAAATCTAGTTCCAGTGCCAGTACTTTTTCGCCCTATTGAAGGCGAAAAGCGATAAAAAAACAGCGCTTTTTACGATTCTTGCACTGGTTGCGCAAAAGTTACGCTAGGAACAGCGCGCAATTGTTAATCTGTTACAGATTCAAAAGTGGTCCGTTTGCACAGGAATTCATCTATGCCCGATTATTTCTTGTCAAATTTTGAGGATTACCTACTCGGCAACACGCCGTTGTTTTGTGCAGATTCTTATTGTAGAACCAAAAACCTTTTCGTAAAACTTGAGCAGCATAATCCATTAGGTAGCATAAAAGACCGCACAGCTTACTATATACTTCGTGACTTGATTAATGCCGGCAGGTTGCAGCCGGGTGTGAAACTTGTTGAATCATCATCGGGAAATCTTGGTCTTGCATTAAGTTTTTTTGCTCATGAGATCGGCGTTGAATTCTTATGTTTGGTAGACCCTACTATTCCAAGTGAGAAGGTTCGACAACTCAAGTCTAAGCATGTCAAAATACATACGGTATCTCTAGGTAATCACAAAACTTATAGAGATGCACGTATTCAAATGGCGAGCGAGCTTGATCTCAGATCTGATTGGATTTGGACACGGCAATACGATAACACATCTAATGTTATAAGCCACTATGAAACTACTGGCCCAGAGATATGGCGCCAAACCAAGCAGAAGGTAGATTTCATAGTCTGTTCGACGGGAACGGGGGGAACTGTTTGTGGTTTAGGCCTATATTTTAAAGAAACGAATCCAGCTGTACAAATAGTCGCCGTCGAGCCATTGGGCTCAACCATTTTTGGCGGTATCCCTGGATGTTATCTCAGTGTCGGCTCTGGCATGAGCTGTGCATCAAGTATAGTCAGACGATATGGGCATGTTATTGATTATTGGGCGCACGTTGCTGATGAGGATGCTCTTGAGGCATGCGTGCGATTTATGAAATTTGAAAACATAAACTTGGGGGTAACAGCTGGGGCGGCATTAGTTGTTGCATTGGAAATCGCAGTGAATAATCCGGAAAAAACGATCGTTGCCGTTGCGCCAGATGGTGGAGAGAACTATGCCAACCTCTTAGAGTCGATGCACATCAAACACGAAAATAAGCACAAAGTTGTCTTACACCCGATGAAGGATCAATAAACATGGAAATCCAGATATTTGGTGCAAAAGAGAATAATCTAAAGAATATATCAGTTTCTATTCCTCGAAATAAATTAGTTGTCATAACTGGTGTCAGCGGTTCAGGGAAATCATCTTTGGCTTTTGACACGATCTTTGCCGCTGCCCAGAGAGAATTTTTGGAATCAATGAGTAGTTATGCACGACAGCGCCTGCCCAAAATTAACCCACCAAATGTTGATGTCATTGAAGGACTTTCTCCAGCAATTATGATAGATCAAAGGCCTTTAGCGAGAAATCCTAGATCTACCGTCGGTACCATAAGCGAAATATATACCTATTTGAGGTTACTCTTTTCGAGGCTTAGTAACTGCGGCCTGAACGCAAGCGATTTCTCCTTTAATAATCCATCTGGGGCATGTCCTACATGCACCGGACTGGGCATAGAACTTTCTCCAGATTTGGATAGATTAATAGACTGGGACAAGTCTATCAACGATGGCGCGATTCTTCACCGAACATGGAAAGTCGAGTCTCGTTATTGGAATATTATCAGAGCAATTGGTTTGTTTGATTTAGATAAGCCGCTAAGGGATTTTTCACGAACAGAGCTAGATACACTCTTATACTCGCCTCCCCTACAATATCAAAATCAGGACGCCGGCTACATTCAAAGTTTTTCTTTTGAAGGTGTTGTAAGTCGGCTGCTCAAGCGACAAAGCGATAGCCGAGGCCAAAATGGCAATGAATACGATCAGAGTTTCTTTTCGCCACAAATTTGTAGCGAGTGTGAAGGTTCGAGACTAAACGCGCGTGCACGGAGTGCCATCGTTGATGACAAAACTATCGTAGATTGGGTCACGATGGAGATTCAATATCTGCTACCCTATATAAACACTATTAGCAATCCTTTGGCTGAAGCGATTTTGCCTTATATAAAGAGCATGCTAAAGCACTTAATTGATGTAGGCTTAGGTTATTTGACGCTGAGTCGCTCAGTTGCTACATTGTCAGGCGGGGAGGCGCAGAGGGTTAAGTTAGCTCGCCAGCTTGGCAGCTCGTTAGTAGAATTAATATATGTACTTGATGAACCCACTGTTGGACTACATCCGAGAGAGGTTGATTATCTCTCCAAAATACTTCGCCAGTTGGTCACAAAAGGCAATACGGTGATCGTCGTCGAGCATGAACGAAATGTAATGATGGATGCAGATTATATAATTGATCTTGGCCCTGGTGCAGGTACTTTTGGCGGTCAGGTTGTAGCCCAGGGAACTCCAGAACAAATTATGAAAAGTGGGTCTTCTACCGGGAAGTATCTTTCAGGCGCGATTGCTGTTCAGCAAAAAGAAAAAACACGCAATTGTTCGAAACAAATAGAAGTACAAAATGCAAGGTTACACAATCTCAAGAACATTACTGTACATATTCCAACGAACGCATTGACTTGTATCACAGGCGTTTCTGGCTCGGGGAAAAGTTCGCTTATTGACGTTCTTGTCAACAGAAATCCCCAAATTGTGGTTGTAGATCAATCACCGCCTGGCTCTTCATCAAGGTCAAACCCAGCTACGTATACAAAGCTACTTGATCCGATTAGAAAGTTATTTTCGGATGCAACTGGACAAAGTTCATCCCTGTTTACGTTCAACAGCGATGGTGCTTGTCAAAAGTGCAATGGACTTGGATTCATAACTATTGACTTACATTTTTTAGGTTCCTTTGACCAACCCTGCGAGGACTGTGGCGGGACCGGATTCAACGAAAACGCTTTAAGATATAAATATCGAAACAAAACGATCGCCGATGTCTTGGATATGACAATCAAAGATGCATTGCTATTCTTCAACGAGCCAAACTTAAGGTCCACCTTAGCATTATTACAAGAGGTTGGACTAGAATACCTTCGGTTAGGTCAACCCTTAAACACTCTGTCCGGAGGCGAAGCGCAACGCATTAAGTTAGTGAGTCGTTTGGGACAAAGAGGGAACACATTCGTGCTCGATGAGCCCACCAAAGGATTGCATTTTGCGGACATTGATCGGTTATTGCTAGCACTCAATCGGTTAGTGGACGATGAAAATACCGTCATTGTGGTAGAACACAACTTGGATGTGATTAAGAATGCGGATTGGGTAATTGATCTTGGGCCTGAAGGCGGCGAGAAGGGTGGCCAACTCCTTTGTGAGGGCGCACCTGAGCTATTAATTACACAACCACTCTCATATACTGGTCAGTATCTTAGGGATCTAATAAATGCTGACCAGTAAACAAGGGGTTACAAAAGATATGTATCCCGATTTTCTCGTCTACCAGTAGACTAGAAGAAAACTATATTTTGTGCAGTGTGCCGGATTGTTCGCCAACATAGTTATTGTTAGTATTGTCGGTCATAACTATAAAAGAGAAAGCTATATGCCGAAAAAATTTGAGTTCTACATAAGAAACTTAAGTGTTGACGATATTGATCCTGTATTTGAATTAGGGCGTTCAATTTTTGATTGGCCGACAGAACGTGTTCTGTGGAATGAGCAAATCGTTCGATGGTACTACGAACAATCCAAAGCAGTTTGTTTTGTCGCCGAGAAGGAAAGCATAATAATTGGATTCATATTATGCTTCGCGACTCAATCAACAGGTCGGGTGGAGTGGGTAGCAGTTGATAGTATGTTCCAAAACCAAGGTGTGGCAACCGGACTCTTACGTCGCTCGTTATTAGTTTTTAGATTAAATAAAATTACAGATATTTCCACCTTGGCTCGAGATGATGGAAAGGCAAATATATTCTTTATGCAAAACGGATTCCAGAGCAACGGCCTCCGTAAAACAGAAATGTCGCTTGAGATGGGAAGTTTCAGCAAAGGTCTGAAACAACCCTCTTCTGCAAATCCCTGATTTCAGCGAGGAAAAATGTCAAAGGATTTCCCCGAGTACAATGCATTAGCTGAAATCTACGATTTGTGGGCTTCAGCAGATCCTGCATGTAAAGCAACTCATGACTATTATCTTCACTTATGCGGTGAATCGACTGGTGTTATTGTTGAGCTGGGTATCGGGACTGGGCGCATAGCGGTGGATGTAGCTAAGAGAGGTAAAGATATCATAGGTGTTGATATCTCGGTACCGATGTTAGAGCAATGTCGCTTACGAGCAATGAAAGAGGGCGTCCTAGATCGGATAAAATTAATACAAGGGGACATACGGACTTTTAAGCTACATCAAAAAGCAAATCTGATAATTTTTCCATTTCGCTCGATTGGTCATTTTCTTTCATTAGAAAGCAAGAAACAGGCTCTCCAAAACATCTATAGTCAACTTGCTCCAAGGGGCCAATTTGTGTTTGATCATTACGTTTTTTATGAACCGTGGGCAAAAAATCACGATGGGATTTCTAGGTTGATGTACCATAGCCAGATTCCTAACGAGGGTAGTCTCTATATATGGGATACGTATCAATATAAATATTCTTTACAGCAAATGGATTGCACAATTACGATTGAAAGAACGGACAAAAATGGTGTCGTGGGTAGTCGAATTCATTGTCCGCTTAGTTTTAGCTGGGTTTATCCTGAGCAGATCCGTCAAATTGCGGCCGATGTTGGATTCGAATTTGAGGCAGTCTACGGGGATTTTTTTTGTAATGAGCTAACCGAAGCATCATCGGAACAGATCTGGTTATTCCGTCGTCCTCGAAACTAATATTTTGTAAAGAAGACAAAATGGCAAAAAACATACCTCTTGACTTAATACCACAAGACTTAGCACTCACTGACAAGTTTATTCTGGAATCCGCAGATCAATTTGGCACTCCTCTTTTTATCTATGATAGACAAAAGCTTGAATCGAATTGGAAAGACTTAGTCCATCACCTTCCAGAAGAAACTAAGATTTACTACTCAGTTAAAGCTAATCCTAGCCTCGCAATCATTCAAATCTTTGACAAACTTGGAGCAAATTTCGAAGTTGCGTCTATTGGTGAGCTTAAATCTGTTTTACAAGTTGGAGTTTCTCCGTCTAGGATCATTTTTCTTGGACCTGGCAAGACGGCCGCTGAACTTCAATATGCTATTGAAAAGCAAATATATGCCATTGTTAGCGAATCTCCCCGGGAAGTATATGATATACAAACTTATTCTCATGATTTCGGTCAAAATACCCGAATCGCCCTTAGGATTAATCCGGGGCAAGGAAGAGGAATGCTTACAATGGGAGGCGAGACTCAATTTGGTATGGATCCGATAACTGCACTAAGCATTTTGCAGGAAAGACATCATTTATCCAATATTGAAATCATAGGAATACATGGTTACTTAGGGACCCAGGTTCTTGATTGGACGGCAATCATTGAACATTCGCGCCGAATCTTAGAAATTGCTGATGAATTACAACAAAAAAGTGGTGAGCTTTTTTCGTTTATTGATCTTGGCGGAGGATTTGGTATTCCCTATCATGAATCCGATGCACCACTAAACTTACAAGAACTCGGCGCAGGGTTATTCGATTTGCTAGCCGACTATGTTGAGAAATATCCATCAATTCAGAACATTGTTGTCGAATCCGGGCGATTTCTTGTCGGCTCATCTGGTGTGTTTGTTGCTCGAGTACTAGATATAAAGAAATCCAATCAGCAGAATTTTGTGATACTCGACGGAGGGATTAATGCCTTTGGGGGATTTGATAGATATGTTGGCTCAAGACCCACGCCAATTCGGTTGTTAGAAAAAGAAAACTCCGAAGAAAAAGTATTAACACTTTGTGGACCACTATGCACACCACTAGATCGCCTGGCAGCAAATATATTATCGCCCTTGCCCAAAAATAATAGTCTAATCGTTTTCTATTTGGCCGGAGCCTACGGATATAGTGCAAGCCCAGGTTTATTCTTAAGTCACGGATATCCATCGGAAGTTTTAATTTCCCAAAACGAATCGTTCTTGATTCGACAGCGAATATCTCCGGATGAATTAATTGCCCACCAGAGATTTTTTAGCTTTTGAAAGAATAGATATATAAATACAGCAGAGGCAAATAAATGCAAAAAAATGATTTGGTGCCGGAAGAGATTGTTCTAACAAAAATCAAGAACATTGCATCCAAACTTCCTGGGTGCTTCATAGCTTTTGACCTAATCCAACGAGATCACCGATTGAGGGAGGATCTTGGTTTAGATTCACTTGGTATGGTTGATCTCATGGTTGCTATTGAAGACGCTTTTCAAATCTATTTTGATCCTCTGCTGATGGATTTGGATGAAGCTTTTAAATCAATCGGGTCTATAACCGATTTTGTAATAATACTGAAGTCTAAAAGCTGAAAGAGTATGTCTGTTAAGTCTATTGTTATAGCGAATATTCCAGAGTTCAATCGCAGGGCGATGGTAAAAGACTTTTCCCAGCATGAGTTTGCAGCCTGGGATGCGGCCAGCGTTGCGCTAACTGATATGTCGCTATT
>Ga0137367_10003703_pt1 | contig 12363 bp, 10 predicted proteins | sample SagtaG_14_FD_104939 | JGI IMG/M metagenome (GOLD analysis project Ga0137367, IMG submission 104939) | Vadose zone soil microbial communities from Sagehorn Ranch, Mendocino, California, USA - Sage1_L_80_16 metaG | ecosystem: Environmental > Terrestrial > Soil > Vadose zone | place: USA... | reverse complement strand
CGCTGGAAGATACGGGGCTGCTGCTGATCGGCAGCATTGGCGTTGGCAAGACGCACCTCGCGGTCGGAATCATCAAAGAACTGATCGTCAGCAAAGGCATTCCGTGCCTGTTTTACGACTACCGGGAACTGCTGAAGCAAATTCAGAATTCCTATAACGATTCGGTGAAGGCGACAGAACTCGACGTCCTGCGCCCTGTATTCGAGACGGAAGTTTTAGTGCTGGATGAGCTCGGCGCGGTGAAGCCGACCGAATGGGTGTGGGACACCGTCAGCCTGATTCTGAACACCCGCTATAACGACAATCGAACCACGATTATCACGACGAATTATCCCGACGATGTGGCTGCCGACGCACCGGGCCGCTCGGAGTTTGCCCGTGCCCAACGCGCCGCACGTGCCGAGACTTTAGGTGATCGCATCGGCGAGCGCATGCGCTCACGGCTGCACGAGATGTGCCGGATCATTAGGATGGAAGGCGCCGACTTCCGCCAGACCTTCAAGAGCGCCAGCTTCAGGTGAAGAGCCATACCGCAAAGAACGCAAAGTCCGCAAAAAAGACGGTCAAGCCGGTTTTCCTTTGCGGGCTTCGCGATCTTTGCGGTGAAGCACTTCTCCGAAGACCTCCTGCCACCAACTTGAACCAAGGGCTCTCAATACAGCCGAAAATTCACTTCTACGTTGACCTGCACAGCCACCGGATATCCATTTTTCATCCCAGGCTCAAATTTCCATTTTCTGACAGCCTCGAGGGCTTTTTCATCCAGCCCCATACCGAGCGACCGTGCGACGCGAATGTCGCGAACGTGACCGAGCGGATCAACCACCAGCGAAAGCACGACATTCCCCTGAAACTTTGCCTTGCGCGCCTCGTCGGAGTATTCGGGATCGGGATTGTAGATCGCCCGTGGCGCGCTGACGCCGTTGCCAACGCGAAAAGTGTCCCCGCCAAATCCCCCACCCATTCCCGGGCCGACGCCTGGCCCTTTGCCGATGCCGTCTCCAGTTCCAGCGCCGCCACCCAGCCCGCCGCGGCTACCCGCTCCATTCGACGGGATCACCACATTCGACGACACCAGATCGCCAAGCCGTGCTGATTGCGGCAGCTTCAGTTCCGGCGGACCGAGCACTGTCGGTGGAGCCTGCAACTTCGGGTTTTCGTTGCGCACCACGATCACCGGAGGCGTCCGCTGCTCGTCACTGAACTTCGGAGGGGTGCCGCGACTCGCCTGGACCGTGCTGCGGTCGCCTCCTCCACCACCACCTTGCGGGACGACACTGCCCGGCGGCAGCGGAATGTAGGTTACATCCGCACTCAGCGGTCTGGTCTTGATCACAGTCTGGTGCCCCACCCATATCCCTGACGCGATCAGCGCTACCACCGCCGCGTGCGAAGCAAACGAGAGCAGCAAGCTGCGCGGATCGGCAGGCAGCGCGCCAAACTCTCGCTGCGAAAACATCGGCATGAGTTCCGGTGCTCCCAGCGGGACCTGGTCATCACCCGCAGGACTCCCTTCGTATCCCGGCTGCATAACGTAGGCCTGCTGCATCAGATCGGCTTTCAGGGATTGCCTAAACTCATCCCCAGGGAGAAGACGCAGTTCCGCCGCAATCTGAAGGAGATCACCGGAGTGTTCCTCAGCCGACTGTGCCTTCATCAAACCTTCGATTTCACGGTCGAGTTGCTCGGCCAATTGTTCGTGGTTCATATGGTGTCTCCCAGTCGTTGCCGCAGGTTCTCAAGCGCACGGAGCTGCAGTTGCTTGATCGCGCCTTCACTGCGGCCAAGTTCCAGCGCAATTTCGCGAATGCTTTTCTGATCTACGAAGCGCCGAACGATCACGTGTTTCTGGTCCGGCAAGAGAGAGCCGACTAATTGCGCGAGCATTACGCTGCGCTCGATTTCGCCGCCAGCGTCGCTCAGGTCGGTGATCTCCTCTGTCGAATATTTCCCCTGCCTGTGCCAATGTTTCGACAGAACATTGGCTGCGATCCCGTACAGCCACGCGATGAATGGCGCTCCCTGCCACTTGAAACTCTTTATCGAGGCGAGCGCCTGATGAAACACCTCTGCCGTTAAGTCCTGCGCTTCTTCGCGGGTTGCGACCCGACGCGCAAAGAAGGCATAAATCCGGACGAAGTTTTGTTCGTACAATTCGGCAAACCGGGCGGGTTCGTTTTGCGCCGCCTCGATCAGCGGCCAGTCGTCTGAATCGCGTTCCAGGGTCCTCACATCACTCTCCGCGGCTCGTCTTTCTGTAGAGTTCATGCGCGAGAGAGGGTGAAAAGTTACGCGGGAGGGCACATTTTGTGAGATGCAGGGACAGTGGTCAGTGGCTAGTGGGCAGTGGTCGGTGGGCAGCAGCAGAGAGACGTGAGGGTCTGTGTGAAACCTCAGTCGTGCCTAGGGCACTTGCCGGGCTTCACTGGCAACTGGCAACCGACCACTGGCAACTGTTTGGAACACCTCGGCGCGGCTGAGGGTGGAGACAACGGTTTGCGCCAGGCGTTCCACCACAGCGAGGTCGCCTTCATCGAAGGCGTATGGCCATATGGCGAAGACCTCTACGAGGCCAACCAAGTCGCGTTCGTACTGCACCGGGGCAGCTAAAATAGAGCGCACTCCCAAACGGCGGCAGGCTTCAGCATCCACGCGAGGGTCGGATTCGGCGTTGTCACAGCGCAACCCGCGCCCGGCGCGGACGCATTCACCGGTGAATCCATTTTCGATATCGACCAGTGCACCAATGGGCGGGACGTTGCTCCCCGCGACTGCCCGGCAGGTCATTCCCAGATCGCCCACCAGCGCGACTGCAGCCCCAGTGCCTCGCGTAATCGAACAGGCGCGGCTGGCGATCAGCGTCAAGGCGGAATTCAGGTCTCCGGCGAGCGACTTGAACTCGTATTGCACAGTGGTGGAGACGGGAGCAGCGAGGCTCGAGAGCGACTCCTCGTCTGGCTCCGGGTCGGCGTCAAGGTTCAGTGCGACTCCCGTTGTTGCGGTAACGCTTCCGTTCGAATCGCCGGCAAACACCGAGTCCCGAACCACCCAGCGCGGGGCCTTCCAGCTTGGGGCATATGCATTCGCCGTGAGCCAATCGCGAAGGCGCTCGCGCGACTTGTCGGGCAACTCTGAAAACCGCACCCCGGCGCGGCCCAGGGCGTCCGCCCATGCCACGTAGCCCGTGGTCTCGAGGTACGCAGTTGGCTCGCCGAGAGAAAGATGTAGCGGCACGATGCTGTGGGCCTCGATTGGCGCCTGCGACTGCATGGCCATGCCTTCCTCGCTCAAATCGAGGATCATGCCGCCGGTCACGCCATCGAAGCTGGCGAACGCAGGCGTGTTGACCCTCTGGCGCAAGGAATGACGCCGATCGGGAACCAAATCGTGGTTCACAACGGACCTTTCACGGTCACGCTGAACGCGAGTAGCTCGCGCACAGGCTATGGGTTCTGAGCCGGATCGACGGGCGGCTGGCCGGCCAAGGCAAACAAAGAGCTGAGCTCATGATGGTGTGGAATTCAGAAAATGAGAAGTACACGGGCGGGTACGGGGGAGGGCCAGCACGCTGAAACAATCGGGAAAACCGAAGGACGCAGCCTATCTTTTGGAATACCTGCACAGCCTCGAATCGTGGTACTTATTCACATATGGCAGCTCCGGCGACAATTGGTCAACACCAGGTCAGTTGTCAGCTGAAGGGTGTCAAATATGACCTTTACTTAAGCGACTGCTTTGAGTGGATGTGCTCTCGCGCCGCGAATTCCGTCCATGCAATCGTTAGCGACCCGCCTTATGGACTTAAGGAGTATTCGGCAAAGGAAAAACACAAACTGCGGAAAGGTAAGGGCGGCGTTTGGCGTATTCCACCCTCATTTGACGGTTGTACTCGCAGCCCACTACCTCGCTTCACCATCCTCTCCGATGACGAGCGCTCTCAGCTGCGACAGTTTTTCTCTGACTTTGCACGGCATGCGATACGCATTCTGGTTCCGGGCGGGCATGTGCTCATTGCGACTAATCCGTTGCTTTCGCACCTTGTTTTTGGACCATTGATGGAGAGTGGGTTTGAGAAGCGCGGCGAAATCATTCGGCTGGTGCAGACGCTTCGGGGAGGAGACCGGCCCAAGAACGCTCATGAGGAGTTCCCCGAAGTGACAGTGATGCCGCGATCAGGATGGGAACCTTGGGGCCTGTTCCGAAAGCCGTGCGAAGGCCGCGTACAGGATAATCTCCGCAAGTGGAAAACTGGTGGCCTTCGTCGCATTTCGGCAGATGCCCCCTTCTCCGACGTAATCCTTTCCTCCCCTACCCGGCCCGAAGAGCGCGCCATCAGTCCTCATCCGTCGCTAAAGCCTCAATCATTCATGCGACAGATCGTGCGGGCGTCGCTTCCACTCGGCGAAGGAGTGGTACTCGATCCTTTTATGGGCGGCGGCTCGACGATTGCTGCAGCCGTAGCAGTGAGCTACCAAAGCATAGGAGTTGAACTGGACGAGCGGTTCTTTCGATCTACAGCCAAGGCGATACCTGCCCTGGCAAATTGGAACGGGAACGGCAAGACGAATGGCGCTCAAAGTCCGAGTGTCACTCAGCAGAAACTTGCGCTGGCCGACCAGTCGTGAGACTTTGCTGTTGCCATGTCTCTCGATGCAGACGGCTTCGACAGGTCGGTTTCGCTTCCCCCTGAGCTCAAAATCTCACACATCCGAGAAGCGATCGAACATGTCGAGGACAAAACAGTCGAACTGGTGGACATTTACTTTGAGCAAGCAAATGTCTTCAGTGGCATAGTCGGCATACTTGGAATCCAAGCTCTTCACGCACTCAGCCCTTACAAGAAACATAAGCATCCCGACGTTGCTCAGCAGCGGTTTCCAGACTTGTCACTACGAGGCAGACTGAACCCGCAGCCCGAGCATGCACTCGAATCGAAGGGTTCGACTCGACCCTGGGCGTTGCAATCACACTACAATCACCCTGGCTGGTACATCGTATGGCGGTACGCAATTGACCAAACAAAACGCTTGAAACCTGGCAAGCTCGCCGCTATTTGGCGGGTGGACATCGCGTTTCTACACCAGGAAGACTGGAAATATGAAGGCAGCACCGCTGCCGAAGGACGCGGCGGACGCACCCACACCTTCGGAATAAAGCTTCCCGCGAGCCTTCTGAAAAAGTGCATTGTCTATCAGAATCCCCGAGTTGTTGTCCGGCAAGGCGGACCGATCCTAGCAAATCTGGATAAGTAACAGGTTCGAGCTAGCCGCCTACCATCCCGCCTTCATCCCTTTGTTCTGTTCGTCGAGCCACTTCTTCAGCGGGGCGAAGTATTCGATGATGGCGCTGGCGTCGCCTTCACGCTGGCCAGTCAGAACTTCCATCGCGTCGGGCCAGGGCTTGCTCTGACCCATCTCGAGCATCTTGTTGAATTTTGCTCCAGCTTCTTTCGATCCGAAGAAAGTGCAGCGGTTCAGGGGGCCCTTGTATCCCGACTCGCGGCACAGGGAGCGATAGAACTGGAACTCGTAGATGTCAGCCAGGAAGTAACGCATGTACGGCACGTTGGCGGGCACGTGATACTTCGCCCCCGGATCGAAGTCGGTCTCACTACGCTCCACCGGCGGGACGATGCCCTGATATTTCAGCCGCAGGTCCCACCAGGCTTTGTTGTAGTCCCCGGGCTTGATTTCGCCGGAGAACACCTGCCAACGCCACTTGTCGATGGTCAGGCCGAATGGCAGGAACGCCACTTTGTCTAGCGCCTGCCTGAGCAGTAAGGGAATGTCGGCCTCAGCGGGAGGAATGGTTTCCAGCAAGCCAATTTTCTTCAAATATTCGGGAGTAATGGCCAAGGCAATTGTGTCGCCGATGGCCTCGTGGAAGCCGTCGTTGGCGCCGTTCAAGAACAGGAACGGCTGGTTCTTGTATGCGCGCTGATAGAAGTTATGCCCCAGTTCGTGATGGATGGTGACGAAGTCTTCATCCTTGATCTGAATGCACATCTTGATGCGGATGTCGTCTTTGTTGTCGATGTCCCAGGCACTGGCGGGGCAGACCACTTCGCGGTCAGCCGGCTTAGTGAACAGCGACCGCTCCCAGAATGTCTTCGGCAACGGATCGAATCCCAGCGAAGTGTAGAAGTTCTCGCCGTACTTCACCATGCCGTGGGCATCGAGCTTCTTGGCGCGCAGCAGTTCGGTCAGGTCGTATCCGCGGCTGTTCTCGGGAAGCCCGAGCAGCGGGAAAATGTTGCCCCAGGTCTGCGCCCAGGGGTTGCCCAATAAATGCGCGGGTAGCGGGCCATCCGGTGCCACAACCTGCGGCCCATATTTCTGTGAGAGTCGTGCACGCACATAGGTGAACAGCGAAAGGTAGAGCGGACGAACCTGCTCCCACAGTCGGTCAACGTCGGCGCTGAACTGCTCGGGAGGCATGTCGTAGCCGGCGCGCCAGAGCACGCCCGTATCTTTGAATCCCAGCTCGCGCGCGCCCTGGTTGGAGAGGTCAACGAACCGCGCATAGCGCGGACGCATAGGCGCACCGATCGAATGCCATCCCAGCCAGACTTCCTTGAGCCGTCCCGGATCGTGGTTCTCCGCCATGAAATTTTCGACGTCGTTGATGTCGAACGTCTTGCCGGTTGAGTCAATGAATTTTCCTTTGCCGTAGTCCGAGTCCAGCGAAACCGCAATCTGCGTAAGTTCTTTCCGCAGCTTCGGGTCCTTCGGCGCGGGCGCAACCAGTTGCAGTTTCAGCAGCAGGAACTTGCGCGCGAGATCGGACGGCAGCTTGATCCCGTCGAAGCGCTTCGCCTGCTCCACCAGTTCAGTGGTGACGGCGGTCTGCTCGTCATTTACGGCAGCGGCAATGGCCTCGCTGTCGTCGGTGATGAAGTTTTCGTGGATCCAGTTCGCCTGGTTGCCTTTGGTGCCCAGGTCGGCAAGTTTCGCCTCGGCATGGTTCATGAACTGTTCGGCTTCAGCAACGGTCGGTTTCCTGGTTTGAGCTCCGAGGACAGCGGCGAATGCAAAGCACGAAAATCCAAGCAGAACGATCATCTTCATATTGTCTCCGAAATCTTGCGTAACGCGGGGTCATCTGTGACTAAGAAAGAGCATCAAACACAAAGGACACGAAGGTACACGAAGGAAACCGTGAGAGATTATGCATGAGAAGAGGCGGGACCTTCAAACGCGGATCTCTAGCGTGCGTCATTGAGGATCGCCGTAGTACATCTGCTCAATCGCCTTCTGCACTCTCTCGGACAGCTCCTCCATGTCTCGCAGCGTCAGGCCCTTGGTCGGTATCGGCTTGCCGACGCGCATCTCCAGAGGACGCGGTTTGATGTGGTAGGTGTTCATGGGCAGCAGCCCGTACATGCCGCGCAGCACGACAGGAACGATGTCCACCTCGGCTTTGATGGCCAGGAAAAATGCGCCGGGAAGAAACGGTTGAATTCGTCCGTCCGGAGTACGGCCGCCTTCAGGAAAGATCACCAGCGGCATGCCGCCCTTAAGAGTGCGCAGAGCAGATTTGATCTGGCCTACAGATCGCGCGGGATTCTGCTGGTCTACGCAAACCTGTCCCGAACGCTTCAAGTGCCATCCGACGATTGGATACGACCACAACTCTTTCTTGTGCAGGATCCGGAACTGGAATGGCAGGTGCGCATACAACGCGGGAATATCCAGCGCCGAGCCGTGATTTACCGCGTACACATGCGTTTTCGTTGGGTCGATTTGATCGAGGCCGGTAACGGTGAACGGCGAGAAGATGGACTTCATCGTCAGCCACGCCCATGCGCGGGCAAAGCCGTGCAGAATGCGGCCGTCTTTGTCGAAAAACCCAAATGGAATGGAAGTCGCGCCCAAAACCAGCGTGATCAGCCATATCAGGGGATCGAAGAATAGATACGACCGCAGGGCACTGCGGAAGCCGTAGCGCGCGGACGTCTGCTCTGCCGGCGACATCTGCCGCTGAGGAGGCTCGCTCACGCTATTCTGCATCAGGCCTGCACTCCCAACACCTGCATCGCCTCGCCGACAACGTAAATCGAGCCGGTTACCACCACGATTCCATCTGCTCCCGCCAGTATGTTCGCGCGTTCCAGCGCTGAGCGAACCTCTGTGGCAGGTTCAACGTCGGCGTGCGTGCGTGCGGCTGCTTCGCAAATCTCTTCCGGAGTGGCCGAGCGGGGATTTTCGGCGCGGGTGGCAATCACGCGCTCGGCGAGCGGGAAAAGTATTTCCGCAATCTCGCCGACCGCCTTGTCGTGCATTGCACCAAAAACGAAAACGAGCCCCCGATCCTCATATAGCGACGACAACGTCGAGCGTAGCGCCCATGCTCCCGCGGGATTGTGCGCGACGTCGAAAACAATTTCCGGTCGACCGTGTTGCGCGGGGACAACATGGAAGCGCCCTGGCCAGTGGGTCTCGCGAATGCCGCGTTCAATTGCCTCGGGCGTGATCCGGAATGTTTTGCTCAGTTCTTCCGCTGCGGCAACCGCCAAAGCTACGTTTCGCAGCTGATGCCGACCCACGAGCGGTGTCTCGACGACGATTTCCTTGCTGAGCACTTGCAGGGGATAGCGGGAGACGAGTCCAGAAACCTCGGCGGCTAAAGCCGCACTTGATATTGACCCGCCTGCGGCTCGGCTGGAAGTCGTGCCCTCCCAAAACTTCGGACTGTTGGGAGATAACGGCGGCACATATGGCACAGCGCTGATCGCTGTCGCCTCGGCTTCAAGAACCGCATTCCCGATTACATCGTTTGCTTCAGGGATTTGCGGCAGAGTGACGACAATTCCGTTCCGCCGAATGATGCCCGCTTTTTCGCGTGCGATCTCCGCAATTGTGTTCCCCAAGAACTTCTGATGGTCGAGCGAAATATCCGTAATGACGCTCAACAACGGCTCAACCACGTTGGTTGCATCCAGCCGTCCACCCATGCCGACTTCGAGCACTGCAATATCCACCTTGCTGGTCGCGAAGTACTCGAAGGCGATCGCAGTCAGCATCTCGAAGAAACTCGGGTGCCAGGGCAGCTCGACATCCTCGATCAGGCGTTCGGCTGTGCGATCGACAACGTCGTGCAGAAGCGCAAACTTGTCATCCGGAATCTGCTCGCCATTGATCTGAATGCGCTCGTTAATGCGCACCAGGTGCGGCGACGTGTAGAGCGCCGTCCGCAGTCCCGAAGCCTGCAGGATCGAAGCCAGCGTGGCCGCGGTGGAACCTTTGCCGTTGGTGCCGGCAATCAGAACGCTGCGGAACTTTCCCTCAGGATGCTGCAACGCCGCCAGCAGCACACGCATGTGCGCCAGGTCGAACTTGTGCGAAGGCGTACTCGCGAGTTCATGCCCGAGAGCGTACATGCGGGCCACGGCAGATTGGTAGGAGAGCGGCATTCGTGGAAACAGTTGCGAATCTGGTCGTACGTCTTCCGTCGTACGTCGTCCGCAACGCACCTTTAGGGTATCAGTTCACAGTAATGGTCAGTAGGATGTAAGACCCGCGTGGGCAACGGATCGTCGGTAAGCGTAGGACATACGGCGGACGACGGACGACGACTCTAGCTCACAGCTGGCGTCATAAAATCCAACGCGCGCGCGATGTACGCTTTCAGCTCTTTGCGGGGGACAACTGCATCGAGCATTCCATGCTCCAGCAGGAATTCGCTGCGCTGGAACCCTGGTGGAAGCTTCTGCCGGATCGTCTGCTCAATCACGCGTGGACCGGCAAAGCCGATCTGGGCCCCCGGCTCCCCAATATTCAAATCGCCCAGCATCGCGAAAGACGCAGTAACGCCACCGGTCGTAGGGTCAGCCAAGACTGAGATATACGGCACACGGGCCTCATCCAAACGGGCGAGCGCGGCGGAAATCTTGGCCAGTTGCATCAGCCTCAACACGCCCTCCATCATGCGGGCGCCGCCGGACGCAGCAACAATAACCAAAGGACGCTTGGTTGCGAGCGATTCCTCAATGGCCCGCGTAATCACCTCGCCCACAACCGCGCCCATGCTCCCGCCGATAAAGCTGTACTCCATGGCGCTGATAATGACGTCGCGGCCGTGCAGCTTTCCACGGGCATTGATGACCGCATCGGTCAAGCCGGTGTCCTCCCGGGCTCGCTTGAGCCGGTCGGCATAGGACTTCAGATCAGTGAACTTCAGCGGGTCGTTCGAGGATAGATTGTCGCTGAAAGTCTCGTATTCGGCGTTGTCGAAAAGCTGTGCCAGCCGGGTACGCGCGTCAATGCGAAAGTGCTTGCCGCACTTGGGGCAAACGTTCAAATTGTCTTCGAGGTCCTTCTTCCAGATAATCTGCCGGCAGCTGTCACACTTCACCCACAGGCCCTCGGTGCGTATCTTCTTCTCGCCCGAAGGATCCAACTCGCCGGATTGTCGCTTGAACCAAGCCATGGGAATTGAGTCATTGAATCATTGAGGGATTGAATCGTTGAAACCCGGGAGCAAGGCAGCGCTCTGCAATGGTTCAATGACTCAATGGTTCAATCGTTCAATACTGGATCTGCCGAAAGCTCCTCTAGCCGCGTGACCGTTTAAACAATACGCCAGCGATGAGATTCGTATCAGGGCACGACTTCAAGTCGTGTCGCAAGCCGAGATAAATGTCCCGGCTTCAGCCGCTGCTAACCATCAGGGGCTAACGCCCGATCCTGTTTGCGCGCCCAACGGCACGGCTTGAAGCCGTGCCCTGATACAACCGAAACTCACCAGGAACATTTCACACGGTCACAGCACTAGCCGCCAGTAAAGGGCTTCGCAGCGCGGGCCTCTGCTTTCACGATATGCCCTTCTCTGCGAGTTGTGTTGAGAGCGGCTCTCCGCCGCCCATCCGCAGTCCGGTAGAACTCCAGATCGCGGTACATATCGCACTTGGCACAAGTCTTATTCAGCCGGCTGGTATTGAAACTCGATCGTAGCTCGCGCATTCCGGAACTCTGCCAAATGTCGCTCAGTGACGACTGCAGAACGTTGCCGATTCCCAAGTCGTTCACTCCGTCCATGGCGGCCACGCAACTGCAACCCATGACCGAACCGTCCGGCAGGACGATTGGACCATTGTACGTGTTGACGCAGGGTTCGCGGCGCGAATTCACCACTCGCAGCTTCATGGATGCAGGCAGAATTTCGCGCGTGATCCGACCACCCGCCGAAGTAAACGACCACGTGTAATCAAGCTGCGGATTGTGAGCCAATATAGGCTGGAAATCGGGATCGCGCAACACCTCTTCCAGCGGCCGGTCCGGACGGAACGCGATCGTAATTGCCACTGGCGAACTCAGGGCTGCATTGGTTTCGACTAAAGCAAGCACGTTGCGGCGCATCCGCTGGTAAGAACTGTTCCGATAGACGCGAAGATACATTTCCGCGTCGAACCCCGCCGTGCTGACGTTGAGGGCAGTGATGCCGGACTGCAGAACTTCCTTGATGCCAAACTTGTCCAGCAGAATGCAGTTGGTGGTGAGCCAGATGCGATCCACCTGCGGCAAAGACCGAAGGTAGCGGGCACGCTCGAGAAACTTTGGATCGATCAACGCGTCGCCAACCACCGGCGTCAGGCCCACCGATCCGCCTCCAATGCGGACATAATCTTCGACCGCCTTGAAGAACACTGCGTCGGACATGAACTGCGTCTCGCGGGTCTGGAACTGGTAGGGGCAGAAGACGCAGTTTGCATTGCAGAGATTGGTCAGTTCGAGATGAAGCTCGAAGGGGCGGGCGGCCATCGCGTCCACAGTCTTCTGTAGTGGATACAGCCTGCCGACCAGGGCATCGGCTTTACGGCGCAGGACGCGCGCGACTTTGTCGGCCAACAGACGGTTCAAATCAGTACTCGATGCCTCTCTGCGCCATCACGCCCTTCTCATACGCGTGCTTTACCTGGCGCATTTCCGTTACTGTGTCGGCAAGCTCGACAATCGTCGGATGGGCGTTGCGTCCCGTCAAGATCACATGCACCATCTCCGGCTTGCGCTTAAGCGATTCAGCGACTTTCGCGGGATCGAGCATGCCATAGCTGATCGCATAGTTGATCTCGTCGAGGACCACCAGGTCCCATTCCCCGGACTGAATGGCGCGTTCAGCCTCGATCCAGGCTTCTTCCACCATGCGCACGTCTTCAGAATCAGGCTTCTCCGCGCCGACCTTCACGAAGCCGCGGCCCATCTGCTTCATGACAAACTTGTCGCCGAAAGCCTGCACGGCGTCGAGTTCGCCGTAGTGCCACGAGCCTTTCAGAAACTGCAGCATCAGCACGCGCATGCCGTTGCCCACGGCGCGCAGGGCCGTGCCCATCGCCGCCGTGGTCTTGCCCTTCCCCGGGCCGGTGTT